>Ga0299914_10000400_pt1 | contig 25984 bp, 31 predicted proteins | sample RVTome_10_FD_201361 | JGI IMG/M metagenome (GOLD analysis project Ga0299914, IMG submission 201361) | Soil microbial communities from uranium-contaminated site in the Upper Colorado River Basin, Wyoming, United States - RVT153D57 (version 2) ... | reverse complement strand
AGTGGGAGCAGTGTGGCCGCTAGGTCGTAGGAGTCGTGTCCGGCGTTGATGGCGTCTTCGATCTGCTTCAGCCGCTTCCGCTTGGCGTCGACTTCGGCGAGGACGCGGGCCGGGGACCATGCTGAGCGGCGCCACTCAGGCGGCTGGACCGTGTCCTCAATCCACTGACCTTGGATCATGCGGCGGGTGGTCGTCGTCCGCTTCAACGCGGCCTCGGCCTCTCGCTGCTCTTCGTCGAGGCGGGTCCGCAGGAACTGCACCAGGTCGTCCACGTGTCCTCCTAGCAGCGAGCCCGCCGCGGTGCATCACGCCGCGGCGGGCCAGAAGCGATCCCCGACTTGCTCGTAGGGTCGATGCGTCCAGTGTCTCAGGCGCCACCGACAACGCCGGGGTGATGCTCACGCGGGCATGCGCCTGCCCTTCCGTGGGGAGCCGGGAGGGGCGCGGCCTCGCCCGGACGTAGCACCCGCGGACGAGGTCCGCACAGCATGCACCTGAACCAGCCACTGGGGACGAGGTTGGCCAGAACGCGTGACCGCCCCGCCTCCACGGGGGCAGAGGCGGGGCGTGGGGCAAGTTTGGCACGAGGGGCCCGGCAGGGGGTGGCTCCGGATGCGCGCTCCCACCATCTGGGTGACGCTGATGGAGATCCTGACCCCTCACACCCCAGGGATAGCCATGATCAAGAAGCTGCACGAGATGGGCATGCGAAGCGAGCACGCCTACACGGCCGCGTTCGCATCCATCGGCCTCTCCATCGCCACCTGGGCAATGTCCCTCAACGCCGAACCCGGGGCCGGCATAGCCCGCGCCGACCGGTGGGGAATCTTCATCGGCGAATGGGCACCCACCTTCTTCGGGCTCGGCCTCGCCCTGTCCCACTACGAGCAGTCGGAGGGCACCCTCCTCGCCAGCGTCAGCGAAATCCGTGAAGAACGAGCAGCCATGTAGACGCACGAACGCCCGCCCCCGTGAGGGGGCGGGCGTTCCGTGTGAGCGGGACGGGGTTGCTCGATCCGGCGGGATAACCGAACCGAACACGACCAGCGCATAACGATCATCGACTATTCGCTGAGGGTCACGCCCACGTACTGCTCGGCGGCGGCGGCCTGGACGGTGCGCAGCGGGAGGTTCAGCCCTGCGGCGATGGCACGGATGAGAGCAGGGCTGATCTTCACCTGGCTGCCCGTGACGAGGTTGCCGACGAGGCTCTTGCTGATAGAAGTGCCGGTCTCCGGATCCACCGCCCGGTCGGCGAACTCCCTGATCCGCATGGCTCGCCCCTCACCGACGTGCTGCTGTACGAGCCGGGTGAGCGCGTCGGTCCTATTCGCCATTGGCTGCCCCTTCGGGCTGCAGCCGTTCGGCGAGCCGGCTGGCGAGGGCGTAGGCGGGGTGGTTGTCGAGCTGGCGGCGTCGCCGGTTGTACCGCTGGGTGGTGCGCGGGTCGGTGTGGCTGACGGCGTCTTGGACGTCTTGGAGGGGGATGCCGTTGGCGAGGTTGTCGGTGATGAACTGGTGCCGCAGGGTGTGGGGCTTGATGCTGGCGGCTTGCGGGAGGCTGGCGCGGCGGGCGAGTACGCGGAGGTGCTTCCAGACTTCGGGCTGGGTCCAGCGCCGGCCGGTATCGGTGGCGAACAGTGGGCCGTTGGTGCGGTCGCCGAGGTAGGCGAGGAGCGCGTCGAGGGCGAGCGGCGGCACGGGCACGGGCCGCTTCTTGCCGCCCTTCTGGGTGAGGGGCAGGGTGCGGTGTCCTCGGTCGTAGCCGAGCTGGTCGGCGTTGAGGGAGAGGAGCTCGTCGACGCGGGCGCCCGTGAGGTACAGGAGCATGACGAGGGCGTAGGAGCGGGGCGCCCAGTCGGCGGCCGTCTGGATGAGCCGGGTCGTCTCCTCCTCGGTCATGCCCTCGGTCGGCGAGTAATCGGGATCGATGTCGGGGCGCTGGACCCCGCTGAACGGGTTGACCTCGGTGATGCCGACCTCGATCGCGTAGTCGTAGAACGACGCGGCGGCCGAGAGCGTCTGGGCGATCGTGGCGTCCTGGGGTGGCTTCCCCTGGCGGGCGGGCGTCTTCGCGACGTTGTTGGCGTAGGCGTCCGCGAGGGGGAGCCTTGCCTGGAGGGGGTGGGCGCCAGTGCTGCGCGCGTACTTTTCCCAGCGTCGGAATGCTCGCGCGTAGGCGCGCTTCGTGTGGTCTGACTTCTGGCGGGCGATCCATGCCCCGGCAGTGGTCGGCAAGGGGTCGCCGTTGCCGTAGATCTCGGCGAGATCGTTCGCGAGGTCGCGGGCCAGCTTGTGCCAGTCGTTGCGGGGGTCGTGCCGGTCGGTCGACAGCTCCGCCGAAGGGCGCGGGACGAGGGCGGTCACTCCTCGCCTCCTAGGTTCTTGAGGTCAGGGTGATGCCGCCACATCAGGATCGCTTGGGCATTAAGGACTGCCTGGCCAGCGGGCGTCGGCTCGACCGGCTTGAAGCCCTGCGCGTACTCGCAGTCCGCGTTCTGGCAGGCGTGGTCGGCGCCAGCGGGCCAGTAGACGAGGGGCGTCTCGTGGATCGGACAGCGGCACCGATCGGTGCAGCGATGCGAGGAACGCCCGGTCACGAACCGCTCCGCGGTGCGCCAGGCTTCTCGTCCCAGTAACCGTTGTCTACGCCGGTCTCCAGGTAGCGCTGTGCGTGGGCCAGAGATGCGCCGGGGTCGATCGCGGCGTGGAGGATCACACTGAACTCCCGATGCGCAACAGCGTCGGCCTCACTAAGACCCCTGCGGCACTTGCGATCCCAGTACGCGTTCTCAGCTTCGATGCGGTCCTGGAGTTCTGCTCGGGTCAGGACATCGAGGTCCGACCGCTTGAGACGCTTGAAGGTAGGCACTGGCCATCCTCTCTCGGTATGGGATAACTGTCATTATCAACCATAGAGTTGGCCTGTGTCAGCAGGTTGCACAGACGCAGCAGAACGCCCCCACCGCTGCCCCAACGGGCTTGCGGTGGGGGCGTATCACTTGGCCGGGTCCTTCTTCGTCTGGAGCCAGCGGGTGACAGCCTCGACGTCGGCGGGGTCCAGCTTGGCGAGGACGTCGATGACTTGCTCGTCGCGGCCTGACTTCGTCACCCCAGCTTCCGTCAGCGCTGCCTGGATGGCTGCTTCGTTGGCCTGCTCTGTCGGTGACGGGCCAGGCAGGGGTTTCGCTACGGGCACGGGTGGCGGCTGGCCATAGCCCATGTCGGCGAGTGTTCCCATGTCCGCCGCGGACTCGTCGATCCGCCGCTCCACCCGGCGCGGCGCGGGTTGTTCGGTCATCGCACTCCAGTTCTCACACGTCGATGCCGTTCAGGATGCGGGCCGCGCGCTCGGGGATAGGCCGCGCGACGGGCGGCTCTTCTCCGCGGGTGCGGATGTAGCCGACGAGGTCTCGCAGTCGGCCACGGAGCCAGTCGATCGCCGCGTCCTGGTCGGTGATCCGCTGTCCGAGCCGGTCGGCCTCCTGCTCCCGCAACGCGATCCGCTTCTCCAACCGCTCGATCGCCTTGTTCTGCTGGTCGGTGATCGCGGTGAAGTCGTCCCGCCGGTGGTCGCGCCTTGTCCGACGCGCGGACCGGGCGCCCCAGGCGGCGAATCCGCCGGTGAGCGCCGTGGCCCCCAGGGTGATGTACGCGTCAGGATTCATAGGGAGGCTCCGCTCTCTTCGGCCGAGGCGGCTCCCGCCACCCGGCCACTACAAAGATCCCTATGGCGAGCGCGCCGTACAGAGCAGCCGCAATCCACCCCCTAGGGAAGATACCGAGTGGCCACCAGGCCAGGAGGTAGGCGAAACACCACGGGAGGACGATCAGCGGGAGGGCGAGGAACCCGGGCCAGTCCCGGCCCTGTGGCAGCCAGGCGGACACCATTGCGATCAGTCCGGCCGCGAGCCAGCACGAGCCCCACGCGTCGAGGGGCATGATGTCCAACAGGAGCTTGAGGGCCCGCTGGTCACGCTGCGGGGACGTCACCTGGCCGTAGCCGATGAGTGCCCACACGGTGCCGAAGCAGAGGAGGAACGCGCCGCGGCGGCCGAGTCGCCGTGTTAGCCGCCGCAGCAGACGGCACCTCACTCACACTCCAGAGACGGGGGATTTGGCCGGCGTGGGTGACACCTGCCCGCGGGTGGCGAGTCCGAGGACGGCGAGGACGACGGCGTTCAGGGCGCCGACGGTCTCGGGGCTGACGTTGAATCCGTAGGCGCCGAGCAGGGCAACTGCGGCGGCGACGAGGCCGGTGAACGCGGAGGGGGCGATGGGCCTGGTGACGGCGGCGGTGGCCGCGGCGAACACGGCACTGACGACGGCGACGATCGCACCCGCCTGCTCGCCCGACAGGCCGAACTGGAAAGAGACGAGCAGCGACAGGCTCGCCGACACGGCGGCGATGATGAGAGCGGGCTCTCGTCCGAAGGTTCTCATGATGGTGATCCGTTCTGTCAGGCGCGGTCTGCGCCGGTGATGTCGACGTCGACCTGGACGACGGCGTCGGCGATGGCCCGCTCGACAGCGGCCACAACCTGTGCGGTGTCGACGTCGGAGCCGACGAGCTGGGCGAGCTTCTCGATGGCCGCGGTCTGCGCGCGGAGTTGGGTGAGGATGGCGACGGTGTTCTCGTTGGCGGCACGGCTGTGGGCGTAGCCGCTGGCGAGCGCGGTGTTGACGCTGATCTTCCCGTCGGCGAGGTCCTTCCAGCGCGCCTTGATCCAGCCGCTGATCGTGACGATGTCGGTCATCTTCATGTCGTCCTCCTGCTGCTGCGGGGGCGGCGGGGTGGTGGTGCCGGGTGACCACGACGCAGGGTGCGCGAGGCGCTCATCGACGTCGGCCCGGAACTGGCGCATGGTGAAGGCGAAGCGGCCCCGGCTGCCGTAGCCCTCGACAGGTCCGCGCGGGTCGATTTTTCCCTCGATGGACGTCTCGAGGTGCCCGCCGCAGGAGTCGGCCGTCCAGCCGTGGTGGCGGCACGCGGCGGCGTTGATCCGTACCCATGCGTCGTACTGCTCGCGCGGGTACTCGTCCTGGCCGTCGCCGAGGTTCTCCGTCTCGATGCCGTAGGCGACGTCATTGCCGTCGACCGTGCCCGAGGCGCGCGACGGGGCCGGGTGGATCGACTTCTCGTCCCGGAACGAGGCGTAGGCGTTGAGCGCCATGAGCCCGGCGTGGTTGGTGCGGCCCGCGCTGCACATCGTGGCCACGCCGGACTTGGCGAGGTGGACGTGCGCGAGGGGCCCGGGCAGGCCGGGCGCGCCGTTCTTCGCCACCAGGTCTCGGCTGTTGCGGCCGGCGGTGTGGTGGTTGAGGAACATTCGGACCGGGCCGAAGGTCTTGCCGGTCTCGTCGTCCCGCTCGCGGGTGCGCCACCCGGGGTACTCGGTGACGGTGACGCCCTCCGCGCGGAGCTTCGTCAGCCATTGATCGTGGGTCAGTGGTGTCGCCATCACGCACCCCCGTTCAGCTGTGGCGGCGTCCACGGGTCGCCGTCCCGCTGGCAGTGGTAGGAGCGGCGGGCGGACACCGGATAGGCAGGGTTGAGCTCCTGCAGCTTGGCGACGAACGCCTCCATCGCCACCTGGCCGGCTACGTCCACGGACGTGGCCGGCGTGTTGGAGTCGATGGCGAACCGGACCTCGAGGGAGATCGACAGGTCGTCGCCGTACTGGGTCACGTAGTAGCTGATGCTGTGGCTGCCGGCAGGCAGAGGCACGGCGCCCCCTTCATGAAGAAGGCCCCCGGGTCGGGGGCCTTAGAGCGAGTACATGATCCCGTTGAGGGACACCCATGGCGGCTGGTCGGTCGAGCCGTTGGTGCCGACGACGAGGAAATGGCCGCCGGTCTGTGCGTCGATTTTGAGGGAGACGACGCTGGAGGACACCGCCGAGCATGCGGCCGGCGTGGTGCGCAGCGTCGACGGGCGGGCCGCCGTCGGCAGCGCGGACGACGTGAACACGGATCCGTTGGCGATGCTGCCGCCCGGGTAGGTCAGGTTCAGCCCGCCGCGCAGCTGCACGCTGAGCTCGCCGAAGAAGTTGACCAGCCGGTACTGGCAGGTTCCGTTCGAGTTCCCGTTGTGCGAGTAGCCGGTGGCCAAGGGGAAGGTCGTCCACGCTGAGGCGCCGGCCGCCATGACGGTCCACTGCGTGCCGTCGTAGCCAGTCCACAGCTTCTCGGTGTCGAGCCACGCCTGCATGCCCGCCACCGGGCTGGCGATCGTGGCGTTACGGGACGACGCGGACGTGAAACGCATGATCGTGCGGCCCACCAGGCTGTTCATCCCGGTGCCAATGGTGCCGGCGTTCGGCGAGTCGGTCAGGGCGGGAATCACGATGCTCTGGCCGTAGTCGTCTGTCGCCACGGGGTCTCCCTTCTATGCGACGCGGGTCAGCCGTAGCCACGAGTTGGGCTCGACGATCGTCGGGGTCGCGTTGGATGTGTGCTGTGCCCAGGCGAAGGCGCAGCCGCCGGGTGTGCCGCCGGTGGCGATCATTCCGCCGAGCTGGCCGCCGTACTGGCCGGTCGACGGCTGGCCGTAGGAGAGGGTCGAGCCGAGGCTGTTGGTCGACACGCGCACCTCGACCGGGTCGGTGCCCAGCGTCGTCGACGGCATGATCAAGTTCCAGCGGCCGGTAGACCCGGCCGGGCCGGAGATGGTGCATCTGAGGTCGCCGACCTGGTTCGCGTTCGTGGTGACGATCCAGCCCTCGACCACGTACCGGGCGTTCGCGACCACCGGAATGGTGAGGTCGGGGTCATCGGTTGCCGACGTGGTGGACGCGCGTGCCGTCGACGATTCCTTCCACGCCGTGGCGAACTGCCCGATTCCCAGGTCGGCACTCGAGGTGCGTCCGACCGCGACCCAGTTCCCGGCGCCTGAGTTGGTGAGGAAGATCTGATCCCCGACCGCGGGCGCCGGGTACGAGTCGAGACACCGGGCGACGATCACGCCCACGTTGACCGTGCCGTCACCGCCGACGGCGGTGACGATCGCCGTCTGCCAGTCCGCGCGGCGCACCTTCGGTGAAGCGGCGCCGGCGCGGACCGCTTCCTGGTGCATGGCGTCGGCGAGCTGGATACGGAGCGCGTCGTCCGATGTCACGTGCCCTCCTTCGCGCTGATCGTCTGAAGGGTGAAGTCGCCGCCAACCTCGAGCGATAGGCCGAGGCTCGCGACTTGGTGCAGCTCTTTCATGCCGTCCGGGTAGGCGACGCGGATCACGTCCCCCGACTCCAATGCCGGGTTCGGCAGGGCGGTGATGTCCGCCGAGGCGTTCGGTGCCTTGGCTGCCCGGAGCAGCAGGGTGGCGGCCGAGATGCACTGCGACTCGGTCAGGAGCGTGCTCGAGCTGTAGAAGTCCGGCCGGTGCCCGAACGGGCCGTCCCAGTACGTCGGGCTGCCCGGGTCGGTGTCGACGACCAGCGCCGACACCGGGGCGCTGCCCGACTCGGTGTTCTCGCCGCGGGCCAGGATTCCGTTGTGGACGCCGTCGACGGACATGCCGCGGGAGGCGGAGATGTAGGCGCCGCGCTCGCCGGCGTCGATCGACCAGGCGGGCGTGACGGTCAGCAGGTCGGGCAGCGGGGCGATGGTGAAGACGCCGTCGGGGTCGGCGTACACGTCGCAGCCGATCGCCGCGGCGATCTCGGTGACCGCTTCCCACGGGTCGCCTTCGACGTCCCAGGTACGGGCGCCGATTGTCGCGTCGACCACACCCGGCCCGGTGACGACCGTCGCCCTCGGGATGCTGCGCTGGGTCAGCGCCTCGATCGCGCCTACGGCGAGGCCGCTGGCCCGGTACGGCTCGGTGAACCGATCGTCGGCGACCACGACCTCGAGGCTTTTGCCGTTGATGGTGACCGGGCCTTCGTCGGGGTCGCCGTCTATGTTGTCGATACGGAACACGCCGAGCGGCACCAACTCGCGGGCGCCGTCGGAGAACTGCACGCCGCGGGAGATGCGCATCGTCGCCCCATAGACGGCCAGTTTGTCGGTCGGTGTGCGCGGGATCAGCGACACGTCGCCGCAGGTGACCGTGCAGGTGCGGCGGGTCTGCGAGCCGCGGTCCACGGACACCGAGCCGCCCGTGTGCTCGATGGTCTCCACCGAGCCGTCCGTGCGGAACAGCTTGACCTCCGTGATCGGGGTGTGGTCCTCCACGATCGTGCGCAAGAACCGGTCGGAGACTGGATACATGTCAGGCTCCGATCGGCCGGTTGAGGAGCACGTCCTCCCACGTCTCGTAGGCGTCGAGGACGTCCTGCCAGGTGGAGTGTTCGGCGAGGATGTCCTGCCAGGTGCGGCCCGCCGAGCCGGCGACACCGACCGTGGTCGGCATGTCCGCCTGCCGCAGGGGGAGCGTCCACTCCCGCCACTGCTCGGGCGCATACGTGGTGATCCGGTTCTCGCCGATGCCGCCGACGTTGACGTACACGTCGTCGACACCCATGCCCGGCGCGGCCTGCCACAGCAGCGTGTTGCCGGAGTTGAGGATCCAGTGAAGCGCCTGACGCTCTTCGTCGTCGCGGGTCCAGATGACGAGGTCGCCCTCAAGGCCGCCCCGGACGTCCGACAGCACCACCGAGTTGCGGCGGCCCCGCACCCGGAACTCTGCCTGGCCGATAGGCCGCTGCCAGTCCGGAGCGGTCTTTACCAGCACCTTCAGGTTCCGCTGCGGATTCCCCGGATCCTTCAACCACACTTCATTCGCGTCCGCATGGATCAGCGTCTCGGGCCCCACGTTGTACGTTTGGCTCACGGCCGTACCGTCGCGGACCTCGGCATACCAGGAGACCGGCACGCCGAGCGGTGCCTCATAGTCCTCGACGACCAGCGTCTCCGACGTGACAGCCACTCCGTCGAGGAGCCCGTCAGTGCCGCGCACCAGGGTGCGTGTCCCGTCAGGCAGCGTCCGCCACAGCGTGAGCGTCCGACCGAGTTGCAGCTCCCTCAGGGTGACCGTCACCGACGCCGTGTCCTGATGCGACTCAGCCTCGGCCAGAGGCATCGACTGCCACAGGCCGGCCCAGTCCACGTACAGCTCGGATGACAAGGCCCCAGCGGTCAGTGTGTACTCGAGCGCCGCCTGCGTGGCGCCGGCCGGCGCCGTCTGTTGCGTGGACAGATGCCACCAACCGGGAGTGGGCGGCGCTGAGGGGGCATCCGCGGTGGACCCGAGATCGGTGTCAGCGGCGTCGTACCAGCGGATAGCCCTGGTCAGCGTCCATGATCCGGAGATGACCTTCATTGCGATGGAGGCGGTCCACGACTGACCGGCCGCATCGCCGACCGCATACTTTTCGGTGCGGAGCACGGACGTGGTCGCGGTCGCCGACGTGACCTTCATGCAGTACGCGGTGAACAGCCCGTCCGTACCCCAGGGCTCCAGCCGTGACAGGGCAGCCACCCCGGACACAGCAGCCCAAGAGCCCACGCCCGCCTCGAACTGCGCGTCGGCGAACGGTACTACTGACCCGGGAGCCAGATAGTCGACCGCGTTCCTGATCACGGCCACGTCGGTGCGCAGTACCTGCCCGGCTGTCGCGCCGACCAGGCCGAACGCGACCGTGGCATAGGCGGCGTTCGCCGGGGCTACGTCGGACACGTACTGCCGATACCAGCCCGTGCCGGGCTCGGCAAGCACTGCCCGCGTGGCCTGGATCTGCGCGAAGGTGTCGTCGTAGAACCGCAGCTCGATCCACGCTGTCGACCCCACGCTTGGCGGGCTCAGGTACGCGTAGGCCACGTACTCGGTGCCGGGCGTGACCGCGGGCAGCTCAGTGCTGCGGAACTCAGCATCCCCGGCTCCGGTCGCCGTCATCGTTGCGACATGCCCGCCGCTGACATAGTTCGTCGACGACCATCCGACCGCCGGCACCGTGCGGGACAGCGTGCAGTTGACGAGCGCCTCGTACTCCCAGCCGCTGGCCCGCTCACTCGTCTCGACGTTCGCCGACAACAGGTTGCCCGTGGTGCGCTGCGGCAGGCCGAAATAGACGTTGTCGGCGAAGGTGTTCACGTTGTCGGCGGCGGGCGTGGACGAGAAAATAACCTGCGCGTAGGCGGCCCCGTCGGGCGCCCAGTCGGCCACCGCGATCCGGTGCCACGACGCCGTCGCCGACGCCGTGGTCACAGACCAGGTGATGCTGATCTGCGCAGATGCGGCGTCCAGCCAGCGGATGCCGATCCGCTCCGGCGCCGTGATACTCGAGGCGTCCGAGAACGCCGTGTACTCGTTGCCTGGTGTCACCGGGTACGAGGCGACCGTGCGGCACTGCATCTCACCGGCCGCCACCGACTTCATGAACAGGCAGCCTGTGGTAACGGTCCCGCCGCTACCGTGACCGATCGTGCAGTTCAGATGCGCAACCCAGCCCGACGTGTTCGGGTCGACCGTGCTGGTGGTCTCGCTGAGGAAGTTCCCCGGGATCGCCACGTCACCCCCTCCTTCCGGCGCGCAGAGTCGAGACGAGCTGCTGGTCCCGCTGGTTCATGACGCCGTGCACGACGCCGAGCAGCTCGCCGGAGTCGAGGAACAGCTTGCCCTCGAAGGTCCCGCCGCCGGCCGGGGCGGCGGCCATGCGCGTCAGCGCGCCGGCCTGCTGGCTGGTGAACACAGGCTCCGGTCGGCCGGTGCCGTTGTAGGCGAGGTTCAGGCCCGGCTGCAGGTAGCCGCCGGAGTCGAACTTGCCAGGCTGGTAGCCGTAGATGTCGGGGAACATCATCGAGTTCGCGCCGCGGGCCCGGGAGCCGACGACCACGCCGTCCCCGCCCCTGCTCTCGACGTTGACGCGGCCGAGGGTGCCCGCCGTGTGGCCCACACCGGCATTCGTGATGCCGATCTGGAACGGGCTCTTGCCGTTCAGGACCCAGCCCGACGGCGCCGTCTTCCCCGAGAAGGCGCCGGTCGCCCACCGGCGGTGCGGCTTCTGCCCGCGGATCACGGACTCGATCGCCGACAGGAAACCGGAGCAGTCCCAGGACGGGTTGCCGTTGCCGCCCCACTGGTAGGGCAGGCCGTTCTGGGTCTTCGCCCACTTCAGCGCGGCCTGAATCCGGGGGCCGCCGATTCCGCCGGCGCCCTTCTTGTCGGCCTCCTTCGAGTAGCCGAAGACGCTGTCCAGGATCTTCGTCGGTACCTTGCGGATCATCTTGCCGAAGTTCGTCTCCGCGCCGGGGAACTTGGCGAGCAGCGGGTCGATGACGTACTTCATGCCCGCGCGGGCCGACTTCTCGAGGCCATCAGTCAGCCAGGATGCGCCCTCCTTGACCTTGTCCCAGGCCGCGGATCCGATGCCGGACGCGGTCTTGCCGATCCAGCCGAAGATGCCGCCGTCGGCGAACCGCTGCGTGGTGTCGTTGCCGCCGAGGGCCGGGGCGAGGGCCGCCTTGACGCCGGTGGCGCCCCGGGTGGTGGCGATGCGGTTCATCGTGGACACGAAGCCGGCGCCGACGGCGCGGGTGAACTCGGGCCGCATGATGGCCTCGCCGCCGGACAGTTCGAGGCCGCCGCCGGTCGGGGAGACGAACTTGTGCACGTCCTTGCCGGGCGTGTAGCCGGGGAGGACGCCGCCCCGGGCGAAGCCCTGCGGGAGCTCGATCTTCTTCAGGGGGTTCGCACCGAACGCGCTGGCGATCTTGTTCCAGGTCGGGACGATGCCCTTGTTGTAGATCGTCGAGATGATGAACTTCACGGGCTTCTTCGCCAGGTCCTGAATCTTGTTCCAGGCTCTGCCGATGAAGTCCTTCGCGTCCTCGAAGCTCTTACCGACCGCGTCGACACCCTTTTTGATGTTGTCGAACGCGGGCTTAAGCGCCTTGTCCCACAGCCATTTGCCTTTGTCGCCGAGCCACGTGAGGATCGGCTTTCCGTAGTCGTTCCACAGGATGCTGATCGCATCGCCGACGATCTGCATCGCCTTCTTGATGTTGTCCCAGGCGGGCTTGATGGCCTTGTCCCACAGCCACTTCGCCTTGTCGCCGATCCAGCCGAACACCGGAGACAGGATCTTGTCCCACAGCCACTTGGCGGCCGCGCCGACGACGTCGAACGCCTTCTTGATGCTGTCCCACGCCGGCTTGATGGCCTTGTTCCACAGCCAGGTTGCGCCGGCAGCAATGGCGTCCCAGATGGGCTTGAGCGCGTTCTTCCACAGCCAGCCGGCGACCGCGGCGAGCAGCTTGAAGGCCAGCACCAGCGGGACGATGAGGATCGTCAGGACGATGACGGCGAGGTACTTGGCCGCTGTTCCGATGAAACTGAAGACGGGCGAAAGAATCGTGTTCCACAGCCACGAGGCGGCTTCGCCCACGGCTTTCAGTGCGGTCCAGATTCCGTTGAAAACCGGCTTCAGGGCGTTGTTCCACACCCAGAGCGCAGCCGTCTTGATGCCTGACCAGGCAGCATCCACGATCTTGCGGAACCACTCGAAGTTCTTGTAGGCGTAGATGACCGCGGCAACGAGGGCGATGATCCCGATGATGATCAGCGTGATCGGGTTCGCGTTCATCACCAGGTTGAAGACGATCATCGCCAGCGTCCAGAGCTTCGTCGCGATCCAGGCCGCATAGATCAGCTGGATCAGCCACGGAAGGTGCTCTGCGATGGATCCGATGACCCTGGCGACAGCGCCCAGGGCGAGGTAGGCGATCGTGGCGGCAGGAGCAAGCGCCTTGGCGACCCGCAGGACGGCGCCGCCGATGTCGCGCAGCGAACTCGCCACCACCGGGGCCATCTCTGCCGCGTAGGCGAGGAAGTTCTCGAACCCGGGCGATCCCTTCAAGTTCGTGGCCCAGTTCGCGAAGCGGCCCGTGATCCGCTGCATGATCTCCGAGATCGTGGTCATGTGCGGCAGGAATGCCTGGACGAGGCCGGCCATGCCCTTGAAGGTCCGGCCGAAGGCGATACCGAGCCCCTCGATCGCTGGCCCCACCGAACCGGCCAGCTCCTTCTTGAACTGCTTCCACCACGGCGACTTGAAGCCCGCGCTCACCCGGTCCTGCAGATTGCCGATGGCCTTCGCCGCGGCAAGGACGAACGGCGTCAGTCCCGGCAGGCTGTTCTTGATCCCGTTCAGTGCCCGGGTGAAGATCGGCATCACGGCAGGCTGCAGCGACCGCGACCAGGCGCCGAAAGCGGTCCGGAGCGAATTGAACGCGTCGAACGTCTGACGGGCCGCCGGGGTCATCTTCGCCAGGGCAGCCTTGTACTTCGCCTGCGCGATGGCAGCCTGATCGACGCCCCCGGCCGCAGACAGCGACGCGGAGGCAATCTGACGCTGGGCGTTCGCCACAGCTTCGGCAGCGGACTGCTGAGCCCGGGCGACGTTCGCCGTCGCCTCACTGACCCGCTCCTGAGCCTGAGCAACCTGCCGAGCCGTCTGCACCTGAGTGCGGGCGGCCTCAGCTTGGGCGTCCCGTACCGCCCTGGTGCGGTCCTCGACCTGCTCCTGAGCCTGCGCCAGCCGATCCTGCGCGGAGCGGACTGTGTCCGAGCCCTCGACGCCGGCCTTGGTCGCCTTGGACGTCTCCGACTGGAGGCGCTTCGTCTCTGTTGTCTGGTCCTTGAGCCGCTGTACGGCCTGGTCGTAGGCGAGCTGGGCGCGCTCGAGCTCCAGCCCCTTCGCGCCGCGGGCGCGGGCCGCGTTCAGCTCGGTCTGCGCTTCCCGCACGCCGAGCACGGCGTCGCGCTCCGACAGCTGCGCGCCGGCCAGCCGGGCGTTCAGGTCCTCGAGCTCGAGGGCGGCCTCACGCCGGGCGTCCGTCAGATCCTGCTGTGCGCGGCGGGCATCGCGCTGCGAGCGGACAAGGGAGCGCTCGGCGTCCTCGATCGCCTGCGCGGCCTGGGCGTTGCGCTCCGCGGCCTGCATGATCGCGTCCGCCGCGGAAGTCTTCGCCTGCCGGACCTGCTGCTGAGCCTGGGCGATCTGGCGGGCGCCATTGCGCTCTGCCGAGGCGAGCGCCTGCTGGGCGCCGGCCATTTGCAGCGCGCGGGAGGCGCCCTGCGACGCGGCCTGGGCGCCGCGGAGCGTGGAGTTGGTGGCCGCTTCCTGCGCGGCCTTCTGTGCCTGCAGAGCGCCGCCGATGCTGATGAAGGCAGGCACCGCGACAGCGACCAGCGCGCCGACACCCACGGACGCGGCAACCGCTGCGGCGCCGATCGCGCCGATACCCGCAGCGAGGATCGGAATGGCGGGGATGAGCGCAAGGCCGCCGATAGCGACCGCGAGGTGCAGAATCGCCCCCACCGCACCGGATGTGTCGACGTCGACCCGGGCCCGCTTGCCGTCCACGGCGTCGATCGCCGCATGGACTGCGGCCAGTTCAGCGAGGGCGGATGCTGTGTCGGCGCGGACCTGCACGTTCGGATGCTTGGCACCAAGCCGAGTCAGCTCGGCCTCGATGAGCCGAATCTCCGCCCGCGCCGCCCCCGCGTCGATGTCGATACCGATGCGCTTGTTCGAGAGCGACTCCATACGGACCCGCAGCGCCTGCAAGTCCGCGTCGGCCTCGCTGGTGTTCGCGTCGATGTTGATTTTCGGCAGCGATCGGAACGCCGCCTCAAGACGGGTCTTCAACGCGCGAGAGAACGCGCCACCCGTGTTGTCGCCCTCACGCACGGCCGCAGGGCGGGCCATGCGCCCGCCCTGCGTGATGCCGTTCCGCATCGCATCCCGGATGGACGCGGTGATGCGCAGGGCGATCTGCTGCCCGAGCTGCTGGCCGATCCGGGTCGCCACCGTGTCGTCGACAGCCCCGGACATGGCAGGCCCGAACGCGCGCCCAGCCGCCCGGCCAGCGTCCTCACCGGCACGCGTCGCAGCCGGTACCAGACCGGCACGCAGACGGTTGTAGATCCCGCGCGTGTTCGGGATGACGTCGACTTCGACGGAACCGACCTGGATCGCCACGGAAGGCCCTCCTTCCGCGCGTCAGGCCGCGCCTCCGTTGATGAGCTCGAACAGCTTGTCCCGGGCCGTGTCGGACATCTGCGTCCGCTCCGTCTTCGGGGTGACCCCGGGGCGCCGCATCGGCTCCGGCCGCTTGGGCTTGCGGCCCTTACCGCTCGAGTTGGCGACGACGAGGATGTACTCCAGCTGATGCAGCGAGTCGGTGATCCCGGCGAGAAGCTGCTCGGCCATCGACCAGCGGCCCTCTTCCGGCTTGCCCTTGCCGGCCTGCGCCTCGTACTCCTCCGGGGTCAGGGCGTTCCGCAGGGCGGTCATCGTGGCCGACTCGGGCGGCAGATGCTGGATCAGGACCCGGAGCTGCCGCCACGTCATATCGCCGCGGTGCACGTCGAGCAGGTCGCGCTGGTAGTAGCGCCACAGGTCGGCCTCTACCGCCTCCGCGTGGTCCTCGACGACGCCCGCGGTCCACTGGACTTTCCCACCGGCTCGCCCGCGGTCTCACCGGCCGTGTTCAGGAACTCGCCGATCTCGTCGTTCGTGGGATCGAGATCGAGGTACACGTCGTAGGAGTCGGGGCTGAGGACCTCCTCGAGGAAGGCGTCCATGTCTCCGGCCTTCAGCTTTCGCTGCCACGACTGGCGCCACGCGCCGGGCGGGACGATCTCCAGCGTCTTGCCGCACAACTCGGCAGATACGTAGTGGCCGGTCGCTTCGATCTCCTGCGCTTCGGCAGAGGTCACGTCTTCGGTCTTCGCGGTCATGGCGCGGGCCTCCAAGATCATGGCGCGGGCAAGGGGTAAAGGACGGGCGGGCCGGGCCCGCGCCAGCAGAAAGGCCCGCCCGTCCAGCTCAGGACAGCGGGTCCGCTGGCGTCGTGGGGATCTTGTCGACGTGGTACACGGTGTTCCCCGCGTCGTCCGGGTACGTGGTGATCGTCCACTCGAAGCCCGAGATCTCGTCCTGCTTGTACGTGACGTCCGAGCGCTCGCTGATCTCGCCCTCGGGCACGTAGAAGCCGCGGTAGCTGTCGCCGTCGATGACGAGGAACCAGAACGCGCGGCGGTCCGGGACCGGGCTCGCGGTCTCCGCGAACGAGGTGATGTCGCCCACCGGCGCGAGGTCGGCCTCGTCGATGCGGTAGTGCAGCGACATCACCGGCAGCCGGGACGTCTCCCACATCGTCATCGAGAACGTGCGCACCGACTGGGTGATCTGGGTGCGGAACGGCGAGGTCAGGCCCCACGGGGTGAAGGTCTGGCTTTCCTCGTCCCAGCCGTTGACGAGACCGTCGTCGGAGATCGCACCGAGCGCGGCCCACGGATCTGTGGGATGCGTCAGCGGCGACGCCAGGGCCGGGGTGCCGACCGGCGCGACCCAAGCCCCGCCGTTCGCACCGACCATGGTGAGATCCGCAGCGCGGGTGATGTTGACCATGATGTCTCCAGACATGGAAGAAGCCCGCGCACGGGCGGGTGTTGATGGGTCCGGCGCGGGCCCGACCGGTCAGTCGACCGGGTGACAGAAGATCTCGTAGGTGGCTCCGACGCGTCGCAGCGCCGTGTTCTCGTAGGGGCGGACAGCGGGTCGGCTAACCGTGCGCACCATGCCGAAGACGGCGTTCGCCGTCTTCGATCCGCGCAGCTCGGTCAGGTAGAGGGCGTGCACGGTCGCGGCCAGGGCGACGGCGTCGCCGCGGGTCGCCGCGTAGACGTTGACGTCGACGAGCGGCCGGTCCAGGCGGAAGCCGTCGTCGTCACCGCCGACGACCTCGAGCTGCACCGTCGGCAGTTCCTCGAGCAGGTTGTTGTCCAGCTCGTCGCGCACGAGCACGCCTGTGGGGACGCGAGCCTGTGTCCAGCCGATCAGCTCCAGCTCGACATCGACCGAGCCGATGGCAGCCATCAGCGACCACCGGCCTGGGCCGCCCGCAGGAGGACGTGGTGGGCCCTGACCCGTTCCGTGCCGTACTCCACGTGCCGGCCGTAGGGGGCCGTGTTGCCGACGATGGCGACGGCACGGTCCCGGCGCCGACCGCCACGCGGCACCGGCTGCACGAAGAAGCTGCCCTTGTACAGGCCGCGGTGCGGGTCCTCCGGGCCGCCGACGGGTGCGATCCCCTCCGCCACACCCTTGATGACCTCGGCCCGGCGAACCATCTCCGACAGGACCATCGGCGACCGCAGCAGCTGCCCGACACCCCTATTGGACATCCTGAATCGTGCGGGCATCATGACCACCTCTACTCACTTGGGGGCGGCATGGACGTCAAGGGCGTGCAGGGCAGCATCAGCTTCGACGGCGAATGGATCACCATCACGAAGAAGCAGGTCGGTCAGCAGCAGAGGGACTTCCGCATCCGCGCCGCCGACGTGACCGGCACCCGGCTCAAGCCGGCCACCCGCCTCTTCTACGGCTACATGCAGTTCGTCCTGCCTGGCAGTGCGCCCGCCGGTGAGGAGAGCAGCCTCCTTGTCGGCGGCCGGCCACCCCAGTCGGACCCGCACAGCCTGTCCATCCCGCACCGCTCCAACGACGCGGCGGTAAAGCTGATGGCCGCCGTCGAACAGGCCCGCGGCTAGCCCGTCACCCGGTCCGCAGCGAACTGGATCGGGCCGGCCAGACCGGTGAAGGGGTTGCGGCCCCAGTCGCCCGGCTCGCCGGTGATCTCGCAGCGCACGCCGCGGACCATCGCCCCATCGGTGGTACGCACATCGCTGCCCGGCGGGGCATACACCGTCCAGCCGACGATGACCGTGTCCCTCGCCTGCTGCTGATCCCCGCCCACGGAAGGAGTCTCCGCCCGCGGGGTCACCACACAGCCCTTCAGGTCGAACGACTCGTCCGGCCCGGGGAGCGGCTGACCGCGCGGATCCCGTCCCGGTGAGGCGCCGGTCCGCAGGATGCGGACCGTCTCCCCGAAGGCGTAGGGGGCGGGCATCTACACCCACCCCCAGCCCGGCTCGTACTCCAAGCCGGGCCCGAAGTCCTCGTCGAGCGGATACGTCGGCGACGGGTCCGCGGTAGCCGGCGTCGGATCCACGGTGAACGCCCCGCCCCGGCCCGCAAGGCTCTTGAGAGCCGCCTTGTCCGACTTCGTCAGATACAGGCCGCCGCTGCCCTGCGGACGCTGCACCGACATAGGGCCGATCGTCTCGTAGGACACCTGCTGCGGGTTGACGTAGGCCCGGCCGGCCACCGACAGGACGACCGCCGTCGCCTGATCCGGCAGCGGCTTCACCACCGACTCGGCGAGCGCGACCGCCTGCTGAATCAGCAGGTCCGCCCGGTCGCCGTCGATCTGATCCAAGCCCAGGTACATGCCCAGCTGTTCGGCCGTCGGGGCCACGAACACCATCGCTGACTCCTATCGGGCCAGGGCCTCCACGGCAGCACACCAGGAAGCCAGTTCGGTGGTCGGCTCGAGTTCGGCAGACCGAATCTTCGCCCGCTTCGACGCCAGCCGGTACTCGGCAGGCGCCAGGAGCTTCCGCAGCATCGCCTCGTAGCCGTCGACGTCGTTCCTGTCGACGAACACGCCCGCTTCGCCCAGCGACTCGCACAGCCCAGGCGTCGGGTGAGCGACCACCGGAATGCCGCTCGCCAGCGCCTCGACACCGGCGCGGCCCCACGACTCATACGAGGACGGCATCAGCAGCACCCGCGTGCAGCCGTACACCCGCTCCCGCATGTCCTGGCCGTCGACATGCTCGACGACCTCGACGTTCGGCAGGTCCGGAAGGACCTGCTCCCCGTAGGCGCCGCGCACCGCAAGGAACTCCACGTCCGGCATACGACGGGCCAAGGACTCGAGGACCCGGCCGCCCTTCTCCGGATTGCAGTTGATCAGGGTGACCTTCTTGCCGGGCTTCGTCGCATAGTCGGCGGCGAACACCGGCGGCCTGACGATCAGTTCGGCGCCTGGCCGGACACCCTTCGGGTACTCGGCGAAGAACAGCTCCGCCTCCGCCCGCATCCACTCCGAGTTGTAGACCGCCAGCGCAGTCCCGCCGGCGGCCATGTGCCGGAACGTCGGCTTGTGCGTGTTGTGGCAAACGACGACCAGCGGCTTGCTGTACCCGCGGGTGAGCGCGGCCGTCGACGGCACACACTCCAGATGGGAGATGAGGATGTCTGCCTTGCGGACCGCGGACGCGAAGTCCAGACGGGCCTGCAGCGGCACCACCCTGACGCCCCGGTAGTCGTAGATCTCGCGGGCCTTCCCGTACCGGGACAGCCACACAGACACGTCGTGACCACGCTCCACCAGCGGGCGAAGCATCGACACGAGCATGTGCTCGGCCCCCGCATTGTGCTCCGGGGGCATCGCGTGCACACGGGCCACAATCGTGAGCGGGGTGGCCGTCCCGCCCGGCGCGGAAGCCGGGACAGCCGCCGCCATCAGGTCGCGCTCGGCGTGCCGGTGTACTTGACGAACGCCTCCGCGTCACCCAGGACGAAGCCGTAGTAGGCCTCCGCCAGGAGGAGCACCAGGTTCTCCTGGAACGCCGAGTGGACGCCGCCGTCCTCGTCGATGTACGTCGCCTCACGGCTGATCTTGACCGTGATGTCCATGCCGACGCCGTAGGCGGTCTGCGACCAGTCGCCGCCGATCGCCCGCAGGCCCGTGTCCGTGCTCGTGGACTGGCGCCGCACCTTGCCCGACACGCTCCGCGAGTAGGCGAGCGGGTTACCGACCAGCGAGCCGGCCATGGCCATGCCCGTACCGGTGTCGCGGGTCTCGACGAAGATCGGGCGTCCGGTGGTGTCCGTCGCGCCCAGAAGCTTCGGCTGGAGGCGGTGGTCGGCGACGGTGCCGGTGTAGTCCCAGTCGTCGTCGACGATCTCCTCCATGCCGTTGACGAAGTCCAGCCAGATGCCGCCCTCGGCCTGCGCCGCGGTGCCCAGCGCCACGGACTTCGTGGTCTGCGTCAGGTAGTCCGCGAACGGGCCGGCCGCGCCCTTCATCGTCAGACCGTGGATCGTCGCCCGGTCGAACGCCCGGGAGAACGCGGTCGGCAGGTCGGACTGCAGCTGAGTCCACAGACCCGCCGCGTTCGACTGCACGACCTCCATCGCGACCGGGATGAGGACGGCGATCTTCTTGCCGGCCATCTGCTTGATGTCGACGCCGCCAGTGCCCAGCGGCTTGCGGCCGGCCTGGTCGACCCAGTCCGCGGTCGGCACGTCCAGCGGCACCGGCACCGCGGTGGTCGCGGACATGCTCAGCGGCACCCGCCGCGACAGGGACATGACCGCCGACTGTTCCACGGACTTCTCGAAGATGGGGCCGGTCAGAGTCGACGGGAGGAACGTCGCATCGACGTCACTCAGCTTGATGGGGGGTGTTGCAACCATGGAGGGCTACCTCTCTCAGCGGCCCTTCAGGGCCTGGTCCATGAGTCCGGCGAAGATCTCGCCAGGATCGGAAGAAGATCTGTTGCCGTTGCCCGATGAGCCCTGCGTGCGGTCCGGCGCCGGACGGCGAGGACCGGTGTCAGTCGGCGGCTTCGCCCAGTGCGGCTTGCGCTTCAGGAGCTCCGCGAGGTCGCGCTTGATGGCGTCCGAGTCGATGACCCCGTCCTCGTCCGCGTAGGTGGCGAGGTCCAGGGCCCCGGCAGCGTCCTCCGGGTCGGCGAAGTCCGCAGAGGCGAGTGCCTCGACCTTCGAGGAGACCGCCGTGCGAACCGCCTTCGCGGCCCGCTGCTCCGCAGCCGTGAGCTGCTCGGTGAGCCGCTCCTGCTCCGACTTCTGCGCGTCCTCGAGCTCCTTCGCCTTCTTCGCGAGAGGCTCAAGTTCCTTCAGGCGCTCACGAAGACTCTTCGCCTCGCTGTTCGCCTTCTTGATCTTCGCCTCGGCGCGTGCCCGGTCGAACGGCTCCTCCTCGGCGCCCTCCGCCTCCTGGGCGGCCACGGGCTCCTTCGGCTCCTCGACAGGCTCCACTTCCTGGGATTCTTCGGGCATAGCGATGTCGCCCTCCTGGGGCTGAGAAAGGCCACCTCCAGGGCGGCCAAGGGGATTACAGAGCGGGCAGGTGCCCGTGCTCGGCGAGCGCCAGGCGGAACCGCCTCAGCTGATCGCCCGAGTGAGGCGCCGCGAACTCGCGGTACAGCCGCTCCCACTCACGTGCATGATCGGACAGCTCGAATTGCTGCCCCTTGAACACCGGGACCACGCCGCAATGACAGCCGTCATGAGCCCGGAAATCTACGGTGTCCTGCTTGTACACAGCCCGGCGGATCACGAGCATTCTGCAGAAGGCGCAGGCACCCAGCGCTGCTGTCCTGGCCCATGCAGTGGCCTGCGAATCCCGCCGCACCGCCTCCTGGACAGTGCCGCGCCCCTGATCCGCGACCAGCTTCTGAGCGACCGCCTCCGCCTTCTTCTCCGCCTGGGTCAGGCGGACATCCATCGGTTGAAGCTGAGCCTCCGTCGTCGCCGGATCCTCCGGATCTCTCGGCCACAGATCCTTCGTCGCCCACCGCAGCGAGTTGGACATCTGTTCCTCCGACGGCGGATCCACCAGCGGAACCGTGAACCGGCCCGTCACCCGGGCTGCCACACGCTCCGCCTCGTAGTAGTCCGCGGCCAGAGTCGACGATGCCGCCCCGTACTGGTCCACCAGTGCACGCACAGCAGCAATCCAGTCCGGAACCGTAGCCTCGAGCCGCGACGGGACAATGATCCGCCGCAGCCCCCGCATGTCCCGCGCCAGGAGCCGTGTCAGGCCACGCTGGATGCGCCGCTGCCGATCCGCCGAAGATCCTCCGTCAGAGACCAAGGTCGCCATCGTCGACCTCCGGCTCCGTCGAGTCCTCCTCAGGCTGCTGCGCCAGCCGATTCAGGAGAGCTGCCCCCTGAGCCCGGCGGCGGTCCGCTGCCACCCGCCGCCGCTGGTCCTCCGTCAAGCCGGCCATCTCCAGCAGCACATCCGAATCGGCCGGCACGATGCCCGCCTGCGCGAGTTTCACCGCCGCATCCGTCTGGGCGGCCAGGGTCGGTGTTGCCGGGTTCCGCCACACCGTCTCGATACGGCGGGACCGGTCCGGCGGCTCACCGTCCCGGAACCACAGCCCGAGGCGCATCGCGTCCCGATGTGTCGCACCGAACCGCCTGATGCGGCGTTCGGCCTTCTTGACCAGCATCGCCTCAGAGCTGCGGATCGCGTCCGCAGAGGCCGGGTTGTCGCTGGTGTAGCCGAGCATGTGCGGCGGCAGGCCCAGCTGGGTGGCCATGATCCGGGCATACAGGTCGATGATCTTTGTCATGCCCGTGGGGTCGTGAGCTGAGAACTGGCCCACCGTCGGGATGTCGCCGTCCTCGTCCCGCTCCAGCGCCAGGACGCGGCCGATGTACGTCTCCCACGCCGACTTGGCGTTGCCCTCAGCGTCCTGGAATGCCGACTCCGACGCACCCAGGATGTAGCGCGCCGGGGCCCCGAAGAACTCTGCGGCCACCTCCATGCCCATCAGCCGGCGACACGCCGCATCCGTGATCGACATGACCTCGGGCGTGATCTCGCTGTGCCCCACCCGGTCCGCCGTGCGCTGCCGGTTCGCCATCCTCAGCACCGGCGGCACACCCAGACGGTGCTGATCCCGGTCAATAACCTCCCAGCCGCCGTTCACCTCGACCGCGAAAATGGTCTCGTCCGGCATGTAGAGGCTGACCAGCCGTTCGTCAGGCGCCAGCCCGAAGTCCCACTTGTCCAGTGACTCCCGCAGCGCAAACCGCGGCAGGCGCAGGCGCGCATCCCAGTCGAGCGTCATGTCCAGCGGCGACTCGAACGTGATCAGGGGCGGCGCATCCGGATCGTCCGCCGAGCCGACCGTGATGTACTCCCGGCCGTAGGTCAGGGCATCCAGATGCGCGAGGCTCGCCTCGTCGAACCAGTCGTTCGCCTCGGCGATCTCGTCCAGCCCCGCACCGTCCGACCCGTCGGCCCACCGGAACGCCTCCAAGTCGAGCCGCTGCTCCAGCGCCTCCACGCCGATCCGCGGCCAGCCGATGACCGTATGCAGCCCCTTCAGCTGCGGCGGGATACTGATGCCCAGATCCCGCACCAACTGCTCGCCGTTGAAATAGGCGTCCAGCAACTCCAGCTTGAGTCGCTGGGACATCAGATCCGACCGCAGCATCGTCAGGATCTGCTTCTCGTCATCCGACAGCCCGATCAGAGGAAGCGTGGGAGTCGTCACCGCAGCACCACCACCCGTCCCTTGCCGCGCGCACTGGAGCGCTTCGCCCAGACCGTCGAGTTCATGACCATGCGCCGCAGCATCCGCGCGCCGATCGCGCACACCGCCAAGTCGACCTTCCGAGCCGACTCCCGATGCTCCTTGCCGATCGTGTAGCCCCACGCGTTCGTGCGGCGCCGCGCGTTGCCGATGTGCTGCTTCAGGACCTTGTGCCCGTCGTGCGTCAGCTGCCGCTCCAGAACGTCCCGGTAGAAGCGGTCCACCGCCTCCGTGAACGTCTGCTGCCGGCGTCGGTCGCGCATGTCCCACATGACTGCATGCCGGTTCGCGCCGCCGCTCACCGCCTTCAGCTTCAGCCGCTTGCCGTACCGCTGCGCCCACGCGTCGATGAACCCGTCCCAGTACCGCTCACCGTCGGCGTCGTCCTGTCCGGCACCCGGGTCGGCGAAGAACGCGAGCGGCCGATAGTCGGCGAACACCTGGTCCACCACCCCGTCGACCTGATCACGCGGCACCCGCCACGGCGTACCGTCAGGCCAGTTCGCCGGCTTCTGCCACACACCGAACGTCACCAGATGCCCGTCCGACATGCGGCAGCCCACCAGCCCAGTCGCATCGTCCGACTTGGAGCCGTCGAAGAACAGCACCAGCTCGTCGCCGGGCTGCAACTCGATTCCCTCGTGCGGGCAGGCGTTCCACTCGTAGGGCGCCAAGTAGGCGTCCTCCGCAGCGGTGATCTGGTTGAACCAGAAGCGGCGCGACCTCGAAGGCGGATTGCGGACGTCCAGGATCGACGCCTTCAACCGCTCGATGTCCAGCCATACCGAATCACCGCGGACCGCCCGCAGCGTCGGCGCAATCCACGCCTCCGTCAGCTTCGCCTCGGCCGGAGCCTCCAGGCTGTCGTAGAACAGACCCACGTCCGCCACCCGGCCGGCATCCGCCGACTCGAAGGCCTCCCGGGTCCGCTCCGCCACCGAGTCCTCGCCCGGCTCGAAGGCGTTCGTGTTCGCCAACGTCCTCGAGGCGCCGTCCGCCGACTTGGTGGCGTTCCGCTCAATCACGGCCGCCATCTCGTGGCCCTGGTTCGACTCCAGCCAGTGGTGGGTTTCCCCCATGTTCACGGCCGTCGGCCGGCCGCCCTCAAGGGCACGCGGCGAGCTCGTCACCGCCTCGATCCGGGCCCGGCCCTTGTCGGCGTAGATGATCTCCTTGCCGAGGTCGATCCGGAACTCCTCGATCGCCCGCTTCGTCAGAATGCCCGGGAACAGCGTCATCGTGTTCCGTGTCTGATCCTGCGACACCGCGGCGATCTGCACCCAGGCCGCCGGATGCTGCATCCCCAGCGGCTGTCCGGCCGGCACACCCCACTCGTTTCCCTCGTCCGCCACCCCGCCGAACCGGCACGGGCCCACGAACTCGAACGCCGACCACGTCGCGATCAGCGGATCCTTGCCCCAGCCCTTCAGCCGCTGCACCACGCCGTCCCGCCACAGGAACCGGTTCGTCACCGGATCCATCGCGTACCACCACAAGGTCAGGCGAGCCTGCTCAGGCGTGTACCGCCACGGCGCCCCGGCATGGTGCTGCAGATAGGTCGCCGTCCACGCCAGGCATTGCCAGCCCAGCGTGTACGCCGGCAGCAGGAAACGACCATCCGGGCCACGCTTCCACGTCGGCCCCAGAGTGAACGGCTCGACGACATCGGGGACCTGCCCCTCAGCCGCCTGCGAGGTCACGGTAAGCATCCAGCGGACTCACCGACGCCAGCTTCGGACCGGACGGCTTCCGCTCCAGCTCCATACGAGCCCGACGCCGGTCGCCCTCCGTCGTCAACAGCGACGCCATCACGCTGTTCAGCGCGGCGACCAGCTGGCCGTTCGGCCCGCGCTCCGACTTGAGCACCTTCGACATCAGGTCCGCGGCATACCGGGCCATCGCCCAGTCCGACGGCTGATAGAACGCCGCCTGCCCCGACTCCCGCAGCGACAGGTACCAGTCGACCGCGATGTCATGCCAGTTGGGCTCCGGTGCCGGCAGATCCGGCAGATCCGACGGAGGGCCCGACGGGGCCTTCGTGACCGACTTCTTCTCTTCCTTCGAGCGGTGACCCATGCGCTCCTCGGAGCGCTTACCGATAGGTCCACGAGCGCCCATGACGACCTCCAGGGTCCGGAGCGGGTGCCTCAAGCCTCCAGGGCTGAGGCGATCAGCCCACTTCGGCCACCAGGGCGCAGCGGGCTTTTCTCGTGGGCGTCTGATCCGTATGGATCCGGTCGCCCTTGCGTAGGTTGCAGATCAGGTGAGCGCAGCGGACGTTCGCCCTGGCATGCGCTCCGCCTTTAGCCAGCGGGATGACGTGGTCCAGCGTGGCGCTCATGGGGTCGTCTTTCGTAGCCGCCCGATCCGTCTCCCGGCCGCACAACCAGCAGGACCATGCGTCACGTTCAAAGATCTCGACCGAGGTGAAGTGCTCAGCATCTACCCCGGCCTTGGCCGCTCGCCGTGCATGCACAAAGGGCTGCATCCGCTTTGAATGCCACTTGGCTCGGCACTGCGGGGAGCCGCAGTGCTTCCGATTCGTGCGCGCGGACTGGAAGGAGGCGCTGCAGTACGGGCAGTCGAGAGTCGACCACTCTCTGCGTCGGCGCGTGTTCGCCGTCGCCCTCCACTGGTCAAGTCGCCCATCGCCGTCCGCTCGTGAGTCGCACGCTCGGGCCCGGCAGATCGCGGAACAGTACCGAGGCACGGGCCCGCGCCCCCGCCGGCTGAACTCTGTGCGGCAATGAGCGCAGGTGATCAAGGAATCCGTCACCACCCCATTGTCCCAAGCTCCTAGGAAACCCGGGCGGGATGTCAGGTGCT
>Ga0299914_10000399_pt1 | contig 26017 bp, 15 predicted proteins | sample RVTome_10_FD_201361 | JGI IMG/M metagenome (GOLD analysis project Ga0299914, IMG submission 201361) | Soil microbial communities from uranium-contaminated site in the Upper Colorado River Basin, Wyoming, United States - RVT153D57 (version 2) ... | reverse complement strand
TCGGCTGCCACAGATCGAACTGCAGCAGCTCCCCGGGCCGATAGACCGTGCGCTGGTAGGTGCGCTGATCTAGAAAGTACGGGCGCACCTCGCGCACGTAGTCGTCGGTGATCGTCTTGCCACCGTCATAGCCGAGCCCCCGCAAGATCTCGCGTATCCGCTGGCTCTCGATCTCGGGATCCTCGCGCAGCAGCCCATGGATCTCGTCCTTGAACGGCCCGAGCTTCGACCCCCGCGCCGGCCGCGAATAGCTCGGCGGCGACGACGCGCGCAACGCCCGCCGGATCGTCTCCCGATGCAACCCCGTCCGACGACGGATCTCCCGGATCCCCAGCCCCTCGACAAACCGCATCCGACGAACCTCGGCCCACTGCTGCACCCCGACCACCCTTCTTCCCCTGGCTCGGTCGACGACGACCGAGCCAGGCTCAGCAGCCACCCAGACAGCACCGAGCGCCCCGGGTGGTCCAGCTCTCAACCGGCGTAGATGGTCCAGTATTCAGCCGGCGGCGACAGCAACCATATGAGTCGCCTGATGAGCGCTTCCCGGCGGCACTCGCGACGCGGGCGCCCCTGCCCGGCGAGCGCACCGTCGTCACCGCGTCGGAGGTTGCCCTCTGACCTATGCCAAGGCTCGCGCGCTCGTGTCGGTCGAGCGCGGGAGCCGCGCGCCGCCTCGACGTGGTGCTCCCTGAGACTGCGGCGACGACAGCTGGTCAAGTCCGTCGTCCTGCCGACCGGTCATCGCTGCTTCCATCCTCGTCTCCACACGACGCGAGGCGACGCTGCGGAGACTCGCCCGGCCGCCAGCCTCGCGGCGCCCCCGTCGCGCGCGGTCCACCGTCCGCCCGCTGCTCAGGTCGGCTTGCTCTCGACGGTCTCCCTGAATCGCTTCCACTGGTCCTCGCGCTCCTCGCGGCGCTGCTCGCGCAGGACGCGCCGCGCTTCGTCGCTTGCCGTGCTCTCCGCCTCATGCGCGGCTTGGAGCTCGGCGTAGACATCTTGGGCAGCTCGCCGCGTCACGGTCGTCCCGAGACCGGCGAGGATCGAGTCGAGCACTTCCGGATCCGGGTCGGCGATCTCCGCGACAACGAGCGTGACGCCCGGCTCGAGATTCCGGCTGATGTCCTCGAGCGCGACTTCCCGCTCACCGTCCTGGGGGGACGGGCCCCCGTGCCCGCGGAAGCTCTCGGCCGGGCGGTGGAACAGAGCGCCGAGCGGACCGCCGAGCGCCTCGACCAGCATGCCCACGATCCCGCCCGGCGGCATGAAGAAGCCCTCCTCATCCTGGCCTTCGCCCGGCACACCGATGCGGCCCTGTCCCGACCGCTCGAGGAGCGCAGCCTCGCGCACCCGAAGGCGTCCGTCGCGGTCGAGCTGCTTCAGCTCGCTCATGGCCCGGCGCGCCTCGCCGGGCTCGGCGAAACGCACCGCCACGATCGTGTCGTCCATATGCCGCCGCCTCCTCTCTCAGCCCGCGCCGCCGGCCGGCGTGGCAGCGGCGTCGGTTTCGGTCTGCCGGCCGTGGTGGAGCTTGGCCTTGAGCTCCTCGAGCTTGGCCTGCACGGCCGTCTTGTCGTGCTCATGGCGCTCGCGGATGAGCTCCTTGCGGGCTTCCCGCTTGGCCTTGCGCTCGGCGCTCTCGGCGGCGGCGATCTCGGCCTCGACATCGGCCACCGTTCGGCGCACCACGGTGCCGTCGAGATCCGACATGGCGGCGTCGACGAGCTCGGGGCTCTGCTCGTCCACAACGGCCAGCAGCGCGGTGTGCCCGAGCCTGACCGAGCTGGAGATCGCGGCCAGGGCCGAGTCGGCCTCTTCGATGTCGGAGAGGTCGAACAGCGAGCCGACGAACAGTCCGTAGGTGCCGCCGACGAGGACGCCGAGCGGTCCGCCGAGGACGCCGATCAGCAGGCCGATGAGGCCTCCTGATGCCGTGGCGGGCAGGGAGGTCGACTCGACCTTGTCCTTGACGACGACTTGCCCGTCCTCGTCTCGCACGACGACGACAGCCTCGGCCACGCGGACCCGGTGTTGCGAATCGAGCTCGGTGAGCGAGGTCAGGGCCTTGTAGGCGGTGCGGTCATCCTCGAAGGAGACAGCGATGACGTTGTGGCCATCCCATCCCTCGGGGGCCGCGGTGTTGGATCCGGTTGTATCGGTCATGAACAGCATCCTGAGAGACGAATGGGTGAGCCGGCGTCACGCATTTCTGGTGATCACGACGCGCTTGTCCTCGGCCGCTCCGCGATCACGGCTCACGCCCGCGACGGCGTCGAGCACACCTCGCAGGTTGCGACGCAGCATCTGGCGCCCGGTGATGCCAATGGGCACCGAAGTGCGTTCGAGTGCCCAAATCCATGGCAAAGAACCGCATTTTGCGAAGATCTCGCAGACGGTATCGGCGGTTCAGAAGTCGCCAACCCTGCAGGGCTTCAGCGCTGTTAGAGGATTTCTGGTCCACGACTGAAAATCGTGGAGTCCCCGGTTCGAGTCCGGGTCTCGCCAACCAAACCGCCTGCTAACCGCGGTTCTGTCGTCACTGAGAGCGCTTGGCCGCGCGGCGGCCGCATTCGGGCTTGACGGTCGTCGCCGGCGGCCTATGTCGGGAGTATCGAGGACATAGATGGACGACCTACCGCTCCGCTCGGCCGGTAGTGAACGGGTCCGCGTGTGTTGCCGGACCACCGCCCATCGGGGCTTCGCGGCCGTTGAGAGCGGGGCCGCATGAACGGACCGATGATTCGGCCCGTTTTGCTGTCGGGCCCGCAGAGCGACTATGCCGCACGCGCTTGACGCAGCGCAGGCCCGACCTACTCCCATTGGTGACATCGTCGCCGATCCACCAACTCGAAGGAGGCGCGCATGCATACGCTGAACTTCGATCCACGACAGCGACTGCTGATCGGCCTGGTGGCGCTGGTGGCCGCGCTCGTACTCATGATGGTTGCCGCATCACCGCTCGGGCAACTCGACCTCGGCCTGGATCGTGGCTCAGGCGGCGGAGCGCCCGCAGCCGCCGAGTCGTCTGCGCCGACGGCAGCCAGCAGCGAGACGCCGCGGTGGATCACGGACCCGCTTGCCCCGCCGCTGGAGTCACTGGCTCGTCCGACGGAGGGATGACCGGTCGTAGCCCGTACGAGGTGCTCGGTGTGGAGCACGGCGCGAGCGCGCGGGATATCCGGCACGCATACCACGCGCTGGCTTTGCGCCGTCACCCGGATGTCTGCTCCGGCCCGGACGCTGGCTCGCGGTTCAGGGCGATCGCGGACGCCTACGAGGTCCTGAATGACCCGGTGCAGCGTGCGCGCAACGACGCGTTCGTGCCTGCGCACGGCCGTAACGATCGCGGCGCGGCATGGAGAGTCAGGCGCCGGTCGCGCGACGTTCCGCGCTTCGTGGATGAAGGCCAGGAGGTTGGCGACGTGATGGGCGCGCTCCTGCGGGAGCTGCTTGCGGACCGCTCGGGGTATCTCGAGAGCATCACCGCGCATGTCGACCGTGGCATCCTCGAGGTGCGCATTCCCAAGCCCGAGCAGCACAAGCCGCATCGCGTCACGATCGCGGTCAACGGCGACCACCAGGAGGAGATCGAAGCCTGATCCCCGCAAGGGCGGCCGTCAGCCGGCGTCCGGCTCGGCGCCGGCGGCCGCCCGCAGCTTCCCGAGCGCGCGCTCTTCGAGCTGACGCACGCGCTCGGCGCTGACGCCGAGGCGCTCGGCGATCTCCCGCAGGCTCTGCGCTGGACCGTCGATCCCGAGATGTGCGCGCAGGACCATGCGTTCGCGCTCGCTGAGCCCGCTCAGCAGGTCGCGCAGCTCGCTGGCGGCGATTCTCGTGATGACCTGCTCGTACTCGTCCTCGGCCAGCGGGTCTGCGATCAGCTCGCCGAGGGTGCCGACAGCTCCCTCCTCGCCTTGCAGAGGCTCTCGAGTCCTCGCGCGGGGCGGTCGGCGGCGATCAGGTTGGCCACCTGCTGCTCCTCGACGCCGGTGCGCTCGGCGAGCTGTGCGAGCGTCGCCTCACGACCCGTGGCGCGGTGGTGCGCAGCATGGGCGTCCTTGACGCGCGAGAGATGGCGCAGGGCGCGATCTGAAAGCACGACGGGCCTGCTCAACTCGCTGACCAGCTGCTGCATCGCCTGCCGAACCCACCACGACGCGTACGCCCAGAACGGCACCGACGAGCTCGTATCGAAGCGTTCGAGCGCCCGCAGCAACCCGACGACACCTTCCTGCATGAGCTCCACGCGAGCTACCTGCCGGCTGGCGCGGTAGTTGCGGGCAACGCTGCCGATCAGGGGCAAGAACGCCTCGACGAGCGCGGCCCGCGCGTCGCGGTCGCCGGCGACGGCAGCGCGCACGAGCTCCCGCTCCCGTTTCTCGGAGAGACGCCGCCACTGCCCCAGCTCGCGGATGTGAACGCCCGAGACAGCTCGTGTCGTGGCGACGCGCTCCTCGAGGTCCTCGGCCAACTGAAGGTCCAGAGCGCGCCCGCGCGCGGCCTCGCCGGCGATCGCCTCGCTCTCCTCGACACTGAAGCCCTCCAGATCGTCGGGCTCGTCGTCGGCTGGCTGGACGGGATCCTCGGCCTGCGGTTCGACCATCTTGAACGCCTATATAGCCGGTCGACGTTGCAACCGCCATTTTGATGCGGCTCGCCGAACCTTGACACGAGACCCGCCCGGCCTATCAAACGTTTCGACATGACAGGCAACTCTCAAGTCACGCTATGAGCGAGTGCCCGCACTGCAGACTGGCGCTTTCGCCACGCGTGATGTCGCTGCCGACATGGCACTGTCCGCGCTGCCTGACACGAGATAGGCGCCGTGTCGAGCTGCGAACCGTACCTCCACCGAGGCGCTCACGCACGGCCCAGGCCGTGTCAGGAGCGTCGACCGCCACGAGCGTCCACGGTCACTGACCCCTGGACCGGCTGGATCTCGACGCGACGCCCTGCGGTCAGGTCTCTCCCCGGAGGTCGACGTCGAGCTCGGCGACGTGTCACCGGCACTTCGCACAGAGATCGCGCGTGCGTTGCGCCTGAACAGGGCGACCGCTGACCGACTACGAGCCGCCGAGCTCGCGATCGGCGAGCGCCTCACCGTGGCCGGCGCGCTCTACCTCCTGCCCGACCCGTTGCGAAGCCTCGGCAAAGCTCCGGGTCGAAACGCCCGGCGTCTCGCGACGCCGGCTATCGTGCGCGCGCTCGGCCCAAGACAAGGAGGTACTCGGCCGGCTTGAGCCGTCGCGCGGAGGGGCTCGTGTAACGACCGTAGTACGCGGCGACGTCGTCGCGCATGGCGGGCCAGCGCCCCTCGGCTTCTGCCAGCTCGCTCGCCTTGATAAGCGGCCCGAAGGTGCCCATGTAGAACTCGAGCGCGTCGTCGGGGGAGTCGAAGTCGAACAGGCTGGCGACCGTGTCTCGCTCGAACCGGAGCTCGATCCCAGTACCGTCGAGCAGCCGGCGGACGTGCGGCTCCGAGCCCCACAGCACTGGCGGCGATGCGATGGCGGGCGGCGCGGGCAGGTGGCGGCCGATGACCTCGAAGAGCTCGGCGATGCAGCTCTCCGGCGTCCAGCTCGCGATCGCCAGGCGGCCGCCCGGCCGCAGGACGCGGACGATCTCCCGTGCCGCGACGTCGTGCCGGGGAGCGAACATGCAGCCCAGCGTGGACAGGACGACGTCGAAGCTCGCGTCCGGCACGGGCAGCGCCTCGGCGTCGCCTTCTCGCCACTCGACGTCGACGCCGGCCTCGGCGGCGAGCGCGCGGCCGGCATCAAACAGCTCAGGTGTGAGGTCCACCCCCACGACGCGGCCGCCAGCTTCAGCGGCGCGGATCGCGGCGTTGCCGGTGCCGCAAGCGATGTCGAGCACCTCGTCGCCCGGACGCACGCCGACGCGGCGCACGACGCGCTCGCCGATCTCCCAAAGGTCACGTTGGGCGACCTGTGCGAAGTCGCCCGCGGCCCACGCCGCCCGCGCCCCGCGCTTAAGCTGCTCGAGCTCCATCGTGTTCATGGCGTGCTCCTTCGACAGTCCACTTTCAGTGAGGTGGACGGTCGCACCCGGCGCCGGCGCGAGCATCGGCGAGCTCACCTATTTGGAGCCGGATTCGCGGCCGCGCTCGCGCACCGCGTGAGCGGCGGCCTCGGCGCGGCTGCGCGCTCCGAGCTTCGATAGCACGTGCGCGACATGGTGCTCGACCGTCTTGCGGCTCAGATACAGCCGGCTCGCGATCTCCGGGTTCGACAGCCCCTCGCCGAGCAGCGACAGCACCTCGCGCTCGCGCTTTGTGAGTGCTGCGGTGCCCTTCGGTCCGGCACGGGCGGCCTTGACGCCGGCGCTTCGCAGCAGCGCCGCCGCAGCGTCCGCGTCGCTTCCGGCTCCCAGCTCCTCGAACGCGTCCAGCGCGCGGCGGCCCTCCGCCACGGCGACCTCGGGTTCGACGTCGAGCAACGCTCGGGCCAGCAGCAGCCGCGTGCGGGCCGCCTCGAGCGGCATGCCGAGGGCAGCGAACCCCTCCAGCGCTGCCACGAGGTGCGGCCGCGCCGCGCGCGAGTCGGCGTTCGCCGCAAGTGCGCGCGCATGCAGACGCTCCCCGCGCGCGCGAACGGACTCGCACCCGCGCTGCGCGCCCAGCTCCGCGAGCCCGCAACCGCGCTCGGCCGCCCGGTCGATCTCGTGCCGCGCGATCTCGAGCTCCCCGAACAGCTCGAGGAGCCGAGCGCGCCTGAGCTCGTCATCGCCCGCCGCGCGCAGCCCACGGTCGATCACGGCCTCCGCCAGCTCCAGGTCCCCCCGCACGAGATGGATCGCGGCCATCGCCGGCGCGGCCGCCGGCTGATCCTCCAACCCCACCAGCAGCCGCTCGGCCTCCTCGATGCGGCCCTGCGCAAGCCACAGCTCCGCAAGCGTGGCCAGCGCGAGACCGTGCAGCGGCGCCAGCGAGTCCCGCGACAGCTCCAGCGCCTTGCCCAGCTCGGCCTCCGCCGAACCCCACTCGCCCGTCGCCACGAGCACGCCGCCGTAGAGCACGCGACAGTAGACGTACAAGAACGGACAGCCGTAGCGCTCGGTGAAGCGGTCGGCTGCACGGACCCACTGCACCGCACGTTCGAACTCCGCGCAGCTGGCGCACGCGTCGATCATGTGACAGCTCGTGAACACGACCGTGTCGAAGTCGCCGCCCTCTCCCGCCAGCGATCCCGCCATCGCCTCGTCGAGCATCGCCAGGCCCTCCTCCAGCCTGCCCTGCTTGACGAGCATCGCCCCCGCCTCCGCCAGGGCGCAGAGCTCGAGGTCCAGGTCGCCCGAGTCGGTCGCCAGCTCGCGTGCCTGCCGCGCCAGCCGCTCGCCCGCAGACGGGCTCTCCGCATGCCCAGCCGCCACGAGCTGCAGCCATCCGCGCCGTTCCTGCAGGCCGCACTCCTCGACCAGCCGGCCGGCGCGTGCCAGCCAGCCGGCCGCCGCGGCCGGGTTGCCGATGTTCGCCCGGTAGTGGATGCACAGCGTGACCGCGACGTCGAACGCCCCGGCGGCCTCGCCACCCCGGCGAAACGCCACATACGCGCGCTCCCGGCACGCCACCGACTCCCGCACGTCGCCCAGCCACCACAGCGCCTGCGCGAGACCCAGGAGCGCCGCCGCGCTCACGTTGCGATCAAGCGCCGCCCGGAAGCAGTCGCGCGCTCGCACCCACTCCCCGCGCCCGAGCGCTTCGTCACCGGCTCGCATATCCGCGTCGATCTCGGGCGACACACCGCAATGCTAGGCGGCAGGTGGGAACCGGGCTCGCGCGGGCGCTTTCGTCAGTCGCCAGACGCGCAGGGCGTGTCCGCGCAGCACGGCCGGTATCGTGAGCCGCTCGGCGGTGCACTCGTGGGCTGCACGACGTATCTCGCCCGCACCCTGCCCACGACCGCCTTTCCGGCGTTGACGCCCCCGAATGGACTCCCGGAGCCGATCGGCCGCTCAGCGTCCGTCACCGGCGGCCGGTGCGCAACCCGGAAGGAGCTGACATGAGCCGGATCATCTTGGTGCATGGCGCTTGGTGTGGGAGTTGGGCTTGGGAGAAGCTGCTTCCCCAGTTAGAGCGAGCTGGCCACCACGTGCAGGCGCCCGACCTTCCCGGTCACGGCGGAGATTCGACCCCGATCCGGGAGGTTTCGCTGGAGGGCTACACCGACCGGATCACTCAGGTCCTAGATGCGGAACCCGAGCCGGCCGTGCTGGTCGGGCACAGTCTCGGCGGCGCCGTCATAAGCCAGGCTGCCGAGCAACGTCCCGACAAGACGAACACGCTCGTCTACATGGCCGCGTTTCTCCTACGGGATGGCGAAACCGTGCGCTCGGTCCTAGCCAACGACACGGAGTCGCTGCTCATGCCGGCGATGGTGACGAGCGAGGACGAGACCTACTTCACGCTCCGGGAGGACGCCATCGTCGAAGCGTGGTGTGCCGACTGCTCCGCGGGTGACAGAGAGCGGGTGAAGTCCCAGGCCGGTCGGCAGGCGACCGCGCCGGGCGCGACTCCCGTCGTGGTCACCGAAGGCAACTTTGGCCGCGTGCCGCGTGTGTACGTCGAAACCCTCCGCGATCGGACCATCACCCCGTCGGCACAGAGAGGGATGTACGGCCGGACGCCGTGCGAGAAGGTGATCCTTATGGACACGGGACATTTCCCGCAGTACGCCGCCCCGGAGGAGCTGACGGACAAGTTCACCTCTGTGGTCGGATGAGGCCGTCTCGTGGCGGCGCCGTGTCGGGCCGCTTCGCTCCCGTCTGCCAACCCCCGCGTCACCACTTCTGTGGGCCCGCCGCCACGGACGATCAAGGGGCCGTCATGCGGCCGACGAGGGCGGCCGGGAACGCAGGGATGCTCCGGAGGGCTATCGTTGCGTCCGTCCGTCGCTCGTACGTTGAACGCGAGTAGCGCTTTATCGTCAAGGCTATTGAGAACTGGGCTGAATTGAGCGGCTCGCTGCGCGATGTCCGACATGGCGCCGGGGGACGAAGCGTGCTGGTAATCGCCGTCGAACGGGCGGACGACATCGCCGGCTTCCCGAACCTGCTGGGCCGGACGCCCGGTCGCGAGCTCGCCGTGTCGGCCGCGGCGGAGGAGGTGGAGCGATTGGGCCTACGCGCGGGGGACGCGATCAGGTGCCGCTCGCAGCGGGCGGGCCCCCGGTCGGTCGTCGTGCAGCCGGGGAGCCTCGCCCGACGATAGGGCAGGCCTGGCGCTCGTCTGGCGACTGACGTGTCGTTCGGCGGCGACGGGACCCGCCGATAGTGTGATCTACGTCCCAGTTCGTCAGTCCCTCGACACGCGAGGAGGGGACCATGACCGAGGCACACCCGTCCCTCATCGCCGGGATGGAGCGTATCTACGCCGCGGCGGCAGCAAGCGACGACGGCCGGCGCTGCATGGTCGCTCCGGCGCCGGAGCTCCACGACCGCATCGTTTCCCAGCTGCGAGCGGCGCGCGAGGGCATGACGGTGCCCGTCGGCCGGCTCCGGGCCGGCCTGCCGCGCGCTAAAGCACCCGGCTTCAACGACGGCCTCATCGTCCCGGGCACGCACTTCCGGCTCGGCACGCCCCCGTCGGTCGTCCGGCGCGCGGCGTCCCAGCGCGCGCCGCTGCGCGGCACCGTCCGGGTCATCGTGGTCCTGGTCGACTTCGACGACCGCGCGGTGGAGCAGGACGCTGTCCACTTCGAGGAGCTCTTCTTCTCCGAGGACGAGCTGGAGACCGGCAGCGTTCGCGAGTACTTCCGCGAGGCCTCGCACGGGCTCATCGACCTCGATGGCGACGTGGTCGGCCCGTACCGCATGCGCGAGACGATGGAGACCTACGCCAACGGCGAGGCCGGAATGGGCGACGTGCAGCCGAACGCACGGACCATGGCACGCCATGCCGCCGAGGCGGCGGACCCCGACGTCGACTTCGAGCCGTTCGACAACGACGAGGACGGCTTCGTCGACGCCTTCGTCGTCGCGCACGCCGGCCCGGGCGCCGAGGTGACCGGCGACGAGGACCACATCTGGTCGCACAAGTGGGTCCTGCCCGGCGAGTTCCCCGCCGACGACGTGAGCCTCTTCGCCTACCTCACGATCCCGGAAGACGCCCGGATCGGCGTGTGCGCCCACGAGCTCGGGCACCTGATCTTCGGCTGGCCGGACCTCTACGACACCGACCAATCCTCCAACGGGATCGGCGACTGGTGTCTGATGGCGTCCGGCTCCTGGAACGGCGACGGACGGAGGCCGGCCCATCCCTCGGCGTGGTGCAAGGCGGACCAGTGCTGGGTGACCGTCACGAACCACGCGGACGATGGCACGGTTACGATCGAGGACGTCAAGGACTCGCACGTCGTCCACCGGCTGTGGCGCAACGGCGAGCGCAGCGACGAGTACTTCCTCGTCGAGAACCGCCAGCGGGACCGGTTCGACGAGCACCTGCCGGGGGACGGCCTGCTGATCTGGCACATCGACGACTCCGTCCCGGACAACACCGACGAGCGCCACTACATGGTCGCGCTGGAGCAGGCCGACGGCCGTCGGGACCTCGAGGACCTGACCAACAACGGCGACGACGGCGACGCGTACCCGGGCAGCGCCGACAACCGCGGGTTCGACGCGGTCACGACCCCGGACTCCAACTCCTACGCGGGTAGCCCGACGTCCGTGACGGTGAGCGAGATCTCGGATTCGGGCACGAGCATGACCGCGCGCCTGGCCGTGACCGGACAGGCGGCCCCGCCGTGGCCCGGCCGCTTCCTGCGCCAGCCGCCGCCGATGCGCGGCCGCGACGTCCGTCGCTGGCAGGAGCAGATGGTCGTGCGCGGGCACGAGCTCGTGGTTGATGGCATCTATGGGCCGGGCAGCGAGGAGGCGTGCCGGCGGCTCCAGCGAGAATCGGGGCTCACGGTCGACGGCATCGTCGGTCCCATGACCTGGCGCGCGACGTGGAGCGCGCCGGTTGAGCCGGTCGCCGGCGCGCGGAGGTGACGGCGCTCGTCCGTCGACTGACAGGCCGCTTGCCGCCGACGGGCCGCGGCGGTAGAACCGATCGATGCCCGCCCCACTCGGTGAGAGGCGCGGCGGTTCGGCGTCGTCGCCTGCGGAGCTTGGGGATGCCGTCGGAAGAGTGCTCGGCGCAGGCCACGGGTCCGTCGTGTGGACGGACTGCGGCGACGAGTTGGTCGTGCACGCCGGCCGCGTAGCCGTGCGCAGCGAGCGCGATGCGATCGTGGTCGACGTCCCCGTGGCGACCGAGGAGACCGGTCCGGCCGTGCTGTCGGTGGCCATCCTCCTCGACGGCCCGGACGGGACCGCGATCACCGATTCGCGCCCGTGGGGCCAGCCAGAGCTCGCCGATCGCTGGGGGACGCTGCTCCAGGACGCGGTGTGGGCGGGCGTCGCCGAGCGGGGTGAAGCCTGACGTTCACCGCCGCGCCGCCCAAGGAGGTCCTGGCCGCGGCGGTCGCGCTCGGCGTGCTGCGGCCGGACGGGCGCCTGAACGACGACTTCTTCGCCCATCCCTTGCGCGAGCTGCAGGACACGCTGCGACCGCGCGTACGGCGGCGGCAGGCGCTCGACGCCATCGACGCCCTGCTTCCCGCCGACCCCCTCCTGTTCGGCGCCGACGTCCTGCTCGCCGACGGAGGGCGGCGGTCGGTGCACCCGCTGCTGCCCGGCCTGGAGCGAGGCCAGGTTTCGCTCACCGTGACCCGCCGCGACGAGGTCGCCCACCTGGACGTCGTCGTCGGGCTGGCGGGCGAGTACGGCACGGACGACGGCACCCGCCTGGCGGTCGAGTTGCCGCTCGTGCAGGCCCGCGACGACGAGCTCGTGGCCATCGCGGGCAGCGAGGACGGACCGCTCACCGTCGAGCTCGACGAGCGCCTCGGCGACGACGAGTCGGCGACAGTACGCGCGCTCGTCACGGCGGACGGGGGCCGCCTCGCCATCGGCCTCCGCGGCGTCGACCTCGGGACCGGATCGCTCGACGACGTCGAGGTCGACACCGGGGAGCTCGGCGCGGACGCCGTCGCGGCGATCGTCGCCCTCCTGCGGGCGCTGCTCGCCGCCGTCGACGCCAGCGACGACGACGCGCTCGAGGCGCTCGTCGATCACCTGCCGGGCGCCCTCGGGCTCGACCCCGACGCGTCCGCGCTGCCGCTGCTCGCGCTGGCCAGCGACGCGCGCGCCTTCCGCACCTGGCTGTCCGCACAGGTGCCGCGCGAGGGCGACGTCCCCGCCCTGCGTTCTTGGGTGACGCATCTCCTCGGGCTGCTCGGCCTCGAGGTCGAGCTGCCGACCGCACGGCCGACGCTCGCCGCGCCGTGGACCGTGCCACTGAGCACCGGTCCGCCCGCCGTGGAGCTCACGCTCGCGATCGCCTCGCGACCGGGGGACGGGGAGCGTACGCTGCGAACGGGCCTGCGCGCGCGCGCCGGCGCGGCCGGCACGGGGGCCGACCTCGCGCTCGACGCCACGCTCGCCGACCTGCCGCTGGGCGGCGAGGCGCCCGCCGTGCTGCTGCCGCATGCCGCGCTCGTCGTCGCTGCACCGCCCGCCGGCGCCGACGGCCCGCTCGTGGACACGGCCGAGGTCGGCATCGGGGCGCTGCGCGCCGGCCTGAGCTGGGACGGCGCCCGGCTCGCCCCGCTGCTCGAGCTCGACGACGTCCGCCTGCCGGGCGCCCCGGCGTTCGAGCGCCTCGATCTCTCGGCGGCCGACACCCTCTCCACGACGGCGCACGAGCTGCTCCGCCAGGCGATCCGCGACGCGGTCGGCGAGACGGGGCTTGCCCGTCCCCTGCTCGTGCTCGCCGGCCTCGACGACGCGCTCGACCACCGGGTGGACCCGGTCGCCCTGGCCATGGACCCGCTCGCGGCGCTGCGCCGCTTCCATCGTGAGGCGCTCGATCGTGCCGAAGGCTGGACGGCGCAGCTCGCCGCGCTCGGCGAGCTGCTCGGCGCGGACCCGGACGACGTCGCCGGCGCCGGCACCGCCGACGACCCGTGGGCGGTCGACGTCGCGGCGCTGTCGGGCCCGGAGCTGAGCGCGCGGCTGCTCGCCTGGGACGCGACGCCCGACGGGCCGATACGTGGTCTGCGGATCGGGTTCGCGCTCGCCGGCAGCATGGACAGCCCGGCGTGGGCCGTCGAGTGGCGCGGCGTGCTGGTGGCGGCGGACCTGGGTCCGTCCGGCCCCGCCGACCTGCGGCTGATCGGCGAGCAGGCCATGAGCGCGCACGTCGACGTGCCCGCGGCCGAGGGGAGCGTGACGGCCGACGCGGTCGCGCTCGACGCGCGGTGGCGCCCGGGCGCGCCGCTGACCGCGAACGCCACGGTTGCGGGCGTCGAGGTCGGCGGCACCGCGATCGGGGACGTGGAGCTCCCGGACGCCTTCGACCCCACCGCCCCGGACCTGGGCCTCGGGCTCGGACCCGAGCGCGCCTGGGACGTGGTGCGGACGCTGCTCGCGCGAGCGGCCTCGACCTACGGCGGCGCACCCGGACGTGCGACCGCCGCCCTGCTCGGCCTCGACGACGGCGGGGTGCCGGAGCTGCCCGACGACTGGCCCGCGCTCCCGCTGCCGGACGCCGGCGACGTGCGCTCGCTGCTCGACGACGCCGCGGCCGTGGTGCGCGAGCGCCTCGCCCGCCTGGCGGACGGCGCCGACGGGCTCGGCGTGGCGGGCGAGCCGTACGTGCTGGCCGGCCTGCGGCTCGTGCGCGACCTGCTCGACGGCGACGTCGTCCCGGGACCCGAGCCGGCCGCGGCGGCCGCGCCCGGGGACGGCCCCGCCGGCACCGGCTCGCCGGACGCTCCCTGGCGCCTCGCGCTCGCGGACGGCCAGGTCCGCGCGCTGGCCTGGCTCGAGCCCGACGGCCCACCCCCGGAGTGGGCGCGCGCCGCCGGCGCGGCGCTCGACGGCGACCTCGACGCGGCCGTCTCCGCCGCCGCGCGGTCGCTGCCCGGCGTGACCGACGTCCTCGTGGGCCGCGGGACCGACGCCGTCCGCGACGCCGTTGAGCGGCTCGCCGGCGCGCTCGACGGGACCGACGGCCTCGTGCCGCCCGGCGCCGCACGCCCCGCGGCGTGGCGCAGCGGCGCGGACGTCACCGCCGCGCACCACCTACTGCCCCGCGCCGAGGCGGCGACCGCCCAGCTCGAGGAGGAGATCGCCGCCCGCACCGACGGCCTCGAGCCGGGCGACTGGGCGGTCCTCCTCGTCGGCCCGGCGTTCGTGCCCGCCGGCCTCTGGGATGCGCTGCTGGCGACCGTCGCCCGCTCCGAGCCGGCCGTCGTCGACCTCGACGCGGAGCCGGCATCCGAGCTGGCCGACCTGGGTACGCTGCCCGCGGCCGACTTCTACGACGTCAGGGTCCGCGACGACGGGGACGCCGATGTCGAGCGGCAGCTGGCGCGCGTGGCCGACCGCGTTCGCCAGCTGCGGCCCGGCTCCCGCCTGCTGCTCGTGGCCCATTCGACCGCCGGCGCCCCCGCCGCTCGCTACGCCGCAGACCACGCCGACGACATGCTCGGCGTCGTCACGCTCGGCAGCCCGCTGGCGGCGGTCCCGGCCGGACCGCTCGACGACCCTGCGCTCGCCGAGGCGCTGCGCACCGTGCGCGCGCTGCTGCCGCTGCTCGGCGTCCCGGAGCTCGACGACGCGCTCGGCTTCCTGCACGACGCCGTCGAAGGGTTTGCCGGCGCGGGCGCGGACGAGGCCCCGCGGCCGTTCACGGTCCCGGCGTCCTCGTTCACCGAAGTGCCGGAGCTGCCGGAGCTCGACGGCACGCCCGCCCTGGCGATCGCCGGTGCGCTCCCGGCGGCGCTGGGCGACGCGGTCGAGCGAGCGCTGGCCGACGCCCTGCAGGCGCTGCCCGACGAGCCCGGACGCCGGCCGCCGACGCACGCGGCGGCCGGCGTGGAAGCCGCCCTCGAGCTGCCCGGAGCCCATGGCGGCGACCTCGACGTGGAGGTCGACGGCGCGCTCGAGCTCGGTGCGCTGCAGCTGGCGGCGGCGGTCCGGGCCCCGCGCCTGCGGGTGCGGGCGCGCATCGTCCGCGAGGGCGGCGCGCTGCTCGACGGGCGCGACCTCGCGGCGCGGGTGCGGTGGGTGGAGCTCGCCGTCGATGCCGGCGCCGGGTTCACGGTCCGCATGCACGAGGCGTCGCTGCGGGGCGTGCGGCGGGCGGTGGCGGGCCTCGACGACGCCGTCGGGCGACAGCTCTTCGCCCTCCTGGTCGAGGAGCTCGATCAGCTCGCGGATGGATCGCCGCGCCTGCACGCCCTGCTCGATCTGCTCACCGACGACCTCGGCCTGCTCCTGCGCGACGACCGCGACCGCCTCGCGGTGGCCGCCGACGCGGCCGAGGCCCTGCGCTCGGACGCGGCCACCTGGCTGGCCGCGCGGCTCCCTGGCCTGCTCGACCGCGAAGCCGGCTTCCTGGGGCTCGCGCGGGACCCGCTCGCCGTGGCTGGCCGTGGGCCCTGGCGGCGTGCGCTATCGCCGCTGCCGCTGGAGCTGGAGGTGCGGCGCGAGCCGTGGACGCTCGCCGTCCGCACGACCGGCGACGGCATCGATCTCGGCGCAGACGCCCGGCTCGCGGGCGCGACGGAGGTCCCGACGGCGGGCGGCGAGGCGAAGCTCGACGGCACGCTGGACGTGGGCGCCCTGACGGTGGCACGCGCCGGCGGTCGGACGACCGTGGCCCTCGAAGGCGTGCTCGCCCCGGCCCCGATCGACCGCGCGCTCACGGAGGCGCTCGCGCACCTCGCCGGCTCCGCGGCGCTCACCACCGTCGTCGAGAGGCTCGTGCCGCCCCGCGTCGCCGAGCACCTGCGCGCTGTGCCCGCGCTGCTGCGTGATCCCGGCGCCGTGCTGCACGCGCGGCTGTACTCCGGCGGCGACCCGGCGACGCTGTCTGCGCTGCTCGCCGAGGCCGGCGCCGCGCTCGGGCTTACCGTGGGCGACGACGCCAGCGTTGAGCTCCCGGGTGGCCTCGTGGTCGCCGCGACCGGACTCGACGGGCGCGTGCACGTCGCCGTCACGGCGCCCGAGGACGGCCTGGCCGTCGCCGGCGCCGCCACGCTGCGACTGGACGCGGGGGTCGCCGTCGATGGCGCGCGCGGCGTCGAGCCGACGGCCGACCTCGCCATCGACGCCGATCTCCCGGGAAGCTGGGACGCGGCCGCGCTCGTCGCCACGCTCCACGGCGACACCGTGCGGATCGCCGTGGAGCCGCCCGGCGACGACGCGATCACCCTGCTGCCGACGTTCTCGGGGTGGCGGCCGCTCGTCGGCGACGCGGCCGATCGCCTGCTCGCCCAGGCACTCGACGCTCTCGCCGCCGCGGTGCCCGGCAGCCCGTTGCGCACCGGTGCCCTGGCCGTCGCGCGCGCGCTCGGCGTGTTCGAGACGTCCTTCGGCGACGGTCCCGTGGCACTGCGCGAGCTGGCCATGGAGACGATCGCCGAGCGGGCGGAGGCCGTCGCCGCGGACGTCGTCGCGCTGGTCGACCGGGCGATCGGCGCCTCGCTGCCCGACGGCGCGACCCTGACCGCCGACGGCGCGGCCGCCCGGCTCGAGGTGCCGGGGCTCCGCGACGGCAGCCTGCTGCTGGCCGCGGAGCTGGACGGGCCCGCCGTGCGGGCCGAGCTGCGCGACCTCGTCACGGGGCCGGCGCGCGCCGACCTCGCGCTGCGCTGGGCGGCCGGTGCGACCGGCGACCTGAACCTCGACCTCGACGTCGGCCGCGCCCTCGGCTTCGCGCTCGAGCCGCGGCTGTCGATCCGGATGGGCGAGGCGGACGAGCTGTTGGTCGCGCTGCTGCCGCTCGGCGCCGGCTCAGGCGACCGCGCCCGCATCGAGCTCGCGCCGGCGCCCGGCGCCCGGCTCACGGACGCCGGCCGCGACGAGCTCGCACGGACCTGGCTCGTCCCACCCGCCCTCCAGGTGCTGCTGGACGCCGCCGCGGACCGGCTCGACCGCCCGCTGTTCGCCGACGGGCCAACGGCGCGCGAGTTGCTGCGAGCGGCCGGCGCGCTCGAGGACGACGGCGCGCTCCGGATCCCCGTGCCCGCGCCCCTCGTGCTGCTCGCCGGGCTCGCCCCCGAGCTCGCCCGCGAGCCCGGCGAGCTGGAGCTGCCGCTCGACCTCGACGGCGTCGTGCTCGCGCTCGACGGCGGCACGGCCGGTGACCGCGTAGGCGCGGTCCTGCGCGGGGACGTCGCGCTGCCGGTCGCGGGGCTGGACGTCCACCTGCTGTTCGGCGACGGGCTGGCGCTCGAGCTGCTGGCCCGGGAGGACGGGGAGTGGGCGCTGCGGCCGCGTCTGCGGCTCGAGCGTGCCGGCGCCGGCCTGGCGCACGCGGGCGGCGAGCGCCTGCTGGACACCCCTCTGGTCACGCTCGGCTCGGTCGACGCGCGGGCCGACACCGTGCTCGAGCTCGCGCCCGGTGGCGGCGGCTTCGCCCCTCATCCGTGGCGCACGGAGCTCGACCTTCGCGAGGTCGGGCTTCCGGCGCTCACGGGGGCGGCCGGGGACAACCCCGTGGCGAGCTCGCTGCTGCAGGCGGCCGAGCGCGCCGAGGGCGACACCGGCGACGCGGAGCCCTCCACGCCTCCGATCGATCTCCTCGTGGGCTTCGACGCGGGCGAGCTTGAGCTCTCGGTGGCCGGCGCGACCAGTGGACGGCCGCGGTGGTTCGAGGTCGAGCGCAGCTTCGGTCCGCTGCACATCGAGCAGCTGGGCGTGGAGACTGGCGAAGCGTCCCTGCCGGCCCCCGGCGGCGGCAGCGAGCGGCTCGACTACGTCGGCGTGCTGCTCGACGCGTCGGTCGCCGTCGGCGGCCTGGCCGTCGCCGCCGACGGGCTCGCGCTCCGGATCCCGCCCAAGTACGTGGGCAGCCCGCGGCACTGGGGCCTCGAGCTGGCCGGGCTGGGTCTCTCGTACCGGCAGGCCGGCCTCGCGCTCGAGGGCGCGCTGACGGAGGGCCCGGACGGCGAGGAGTACCGCGGGACGCTGCAAGCCCAGGTCGCCGAGCGCGGCTTCGCGGGCATCGGCGCGTACGGGCGCCCGAGCGGTCCGCTGGGCGACGACTACACGTCGCTGCTCGCCTTCGTGGTCATGACCGCGCCGCTCGGCGGCCCGCCGTACCTCTACGTGACGGCGCTCGCCGGCGGCGCCGGCTACAACCGCCGGCTGCTGGTGCCGACCGAGCCGGAGGGCGTCGGCGCGTTCCCGCTGGTGCAGGCACTCGACGGCGACCTCGGGGCGACGCCGCTGGACGCCCTCGAGCGCCTCGGGGACGCGATGCCGCCCCGCCGCGGCAGCCTGTGGATCGCCGCCGGCGTCCGGTTCACCACGTTCGCCGTGCTGCGCACGGTGGCGGTCGCGCATGCCGCGCTCGACCGCGAGCTCGAGGTGGGCCTGCTCGGCCTCACGAGCGCCGCGCTGCCGTCCGCCGGGAAGGAGATGGCGTCGCTCGAACTGGCGCTCGCCGCCCGCTACCGCGAGATCGACCGCACCCTCGCGGTCCGCGCCCAGCTGACGGAGAACTCCTGGCTGCTGTCCCGCGACTGCCAGCTCACCGGCGGCTTCGCGCTCGTCGTCTGGTTCGCCGAGGACCGCGCGGTGTTGACGGTCGGCGGCTACCACCCGGACTTCCCGGTGCCGGCCGACTTCCCGCGCGTTCCCCGCGTCGGCTTCCACTGGGCGGTCAGCGACGGGATCGTGGTCAAGGGCGAGTCGTACTTCGCGATCACGCAGTCGGCCGCGATGGCCGGCGGGCGGCTCGAGGTCTCCTACGACCGCGATCCGGTGCGGGTGTGGTTCCGCGCCGCGCTCGACGTGCTGGTGCGCTACAAGCCGTTCTGGTTCCGAGCCGACGCGTCGATCTCGGTGGGCGCCGCATTCCACTACCAGGTCTGCTTCATCAAGTGCGCGACGATCAATGTCAGCGTCGAGGTCGGCGCGCGACTGCGGCTCGAGGGCCCGCCGCTGCGCGGCCGCGTCACCGTCGACCTGGCGATCGCGTCGGTGAGCGTGCCGTTCGGCCCGGACGACCCGGTGCCCACGCACCTGAGCTGGCCCGAGTTCACGCGCGAGTACCTGGTCGCCGAGGCGGGCGAGGCGCCCACGCGGGCCCAGGTGACCGCCGGAGCGGCGGTCGAGGACGCCGCGGCCGAGGCGCCGGACGGCACCGAGGCGCGCCCGCTCCGGGTCCTGCCGGAGTTCGCAGTGGCGACGGAGGGCGCCGTGCCGTGCGTCGACGCCCGCTTTGGCGCTCGCCCACCGCAGTCCGGCGACGTCGCGTCCGGCTTCCTGGTCGCGCCGACCGGGCCGGGGCCGCGGCTCGCCGCCCGGCATTCCGTCTCGCTCGAGGTGCGCGACGGCGACCGCTGGGAGGTCGTCGACCGGCCGCCGGACCGGCTCGTGGTCGACGTCGTCGAGGGCGGCGTCTCGGAGGCGGTGTTCGTCCCGGCGCCGCGGTCGATCGAGGACGTGCGGCCGAACGCCCCGCTCGTCCCGGCCGTCACCGGGCTGCGTGTCGCGGCCCGCAGCGAGGTCCGTTCGGGCGCGGAGCTGCCGCCGATCCCGGTCGCCGACATCGTCGACGACTCCGAGCCGCTGCCGCTGCCGCTCACCGGCGGCGAGGCCCCGGAGCCCGTGGCGCGCCGCGCAGGCCCGCCCGCACCGCCGCCGCCCGCACCGCAGCCGGCGCCGGCCGCGCCGTCGCGGCCCCTGCTGCGCGCCGTCCGGCGCGCGGCGCTGTCGGCACGGGCGGTCCGGCGGACGGCCGCGGGCCGGCACGGCGACGGCCTGCCGCGCATGCGGCCGCCGGCCGGCGAGCGCGCCGGCCTGCGCCGGCTGGCGCCGCGCGCGAGCGAGCGCGTCGCGCCGCTCCGCCCGGAGGCCCCACCGGCCACCGCCGCGCCGCCCGGGCCGGGCGCGGACGCCGTCGCCCCGCTCCCGCCCGATACCGTCGACGGCGAGCGGCCGCTCGTCGCGGGAGAGACCCAGGTCTGGGACCTCCCCGGGCGGCGCTGGCGGGTGGCGCTGCGTGGCGAGGGCGCGGCCCGAGTGGTCTGCCTCAACGGGTCCGGGCACGTGCTGGCCGACCGCGAGGGCACATGGGGCGACGCCGCCGCCGACCTGCCCGAGGACACTGTCCGCCTCGCGCTCAGCGGGCTGGGCGACGCGCCGCGCCGCGCCATGCCGGCGCCCGGCGCGGTGGCGGTCGCGCGAGCCGCCGCCGGCGCGCGGCCGGCCGCCGGCTGGCAGGCGCACAGCCGGCTCCTCCAGGTGGCGCCGAGCACGCTGGTGGCGCCTGGAGCGGTCGTCCTGCTGCCGGCCCCCTGGATCGGGCGCGGGCCGCATCCGACCGTCGGCGCAGACGAGCTCGCCCGCGCGCTGCCAGGCGTCGCCACCCAGCTGCCGGCCGCGATCGGCGTCCTCGTCGTCCAGCTCGACCGCCGCACGGAGGGCGCGGGCCTGGAGGGTGTCGCGATCGCCGCGCCGGGCCTGTCGCTGACGGCCCCTGAGCGCGTCGACACGGGCGACCGCCTGTCGCTCGTCTACGGCGTCGAGGACGCCGGTCGGGCCGGTGAGCGCGTGACGGTCTCCGTCGCGGCCGGCAGCGGCTGGACGCCCGCCGGCGTCGTCGGCGCGAGCGGCGACGCGGCCGACTGGGCGGACGCGCTTCGCCGGACCCCGCGCCTCGCGCTGGTCGGCGACGCCGTGCCGCGCGCCGACGCGGCGCTCTCGGTCTCGCTCGTCTCGGAGGAGGTCGGCTAGGTGCCGCCGGTCGGCTCGATGCGCCTGCACGACGCCGTCGACCCGGCGCTCGACGCCGGGCGCTACCGCATCGTCTCCCACGCCGACACGCGCGACGGCGACCGGCCGCTGCCGGCCGCCGTGCAGCACCTCGAGGTCACCGGCCCGCGCTTTGCCCTCGAGCCGCAGGACGTCGCCTCCCGCCACCCGCCCCGCGACGCGGTGGGGGCCTACGGCGCCGACCTCTCCCATGTCGTCCTGGGCCGCCGCACCCTCCCGTGGGAGCGGCGCGGCCTCGGCCTCGAAGCGCCACCGGCGACGCCGTGGGTCGCGCTGCTGGTGCTCCGCGCCGAGGAGGCCGAGCTGCGCGATAACGCCGCGCTCCACGAGGTCGTCGGCGGCAGCCGCGCCGGGCGCTTCCCGGACCGCAACCGGCGCGTCAGCGCGGTCACCCTCGCGTCGGAGCGCTTGCTCGGGCAGCTGCTGCCCGCGCCGGACGAGCTGCGGCTGCTCGCGCACGTGCGCGAGGTCAACGTGGCCGACACCGCCCTCGCCGGCCGCGACGACGACGGCTGGTTCGCCGTGGTCGTCGGCAACCGGATCGCGGTCGGCGACGATGCCGGCGTGCCCTACCTGGCCTGCCTGGTCTCGCTGGAGGAACGCGACGACCTGCTCGACGGCTCGGCCGACACGCCGTCGCTCGTCGTGCTGCACAGCTGGCGGTTCACGAGCACGCGCGGCGGCGGCACCTTCCGGCGGCTCGTCCAGGACGCCGACCGCGCGGTGATCGGCGAGGAGGAAGGCGATCCCGGCCGCGTCGGCGAGCTCGGCCACGTCGCGCTCGACGGCACCGACCGGGACGGCCGGCCCGTTCGCGCCGCCTGCCGCGGGCCGCTCGTCGCGCGCCCCGTCGCCGAGCCGCGATCCGAGGACGTGCCAGGCCCCGACGGCAGCACGCTCCGCGACCGCTCGCTCGAGCTCGCCCGCGAGCTCGGCCGGCTGCTCGGGGCCGCAGACGGCCGCTTCCTGCGCGCGCTCGACGAGTGGCGGCGCGCGGACCTGCTTGCCGGCGAGCAGCGCGCCGCGGCGAACGCCGTCTCCCGCGCGGTCGCCGGCATGCCCGCCGCCCCGCCGGACGCCGTGTCGGCCGCGCCCGCCGCTGGCGCGGCGGTGCCCGCGCTGGCCGCCGAGGGCGCGCTGCAGCGCGTGCTGGGAGCGCGCCTGCCCGCCGCGGACCGCTGGGGCGTGCCCGCCGCCGGGCGCGCCGCCGCACGCCGCGCCCGAGCGGCGCCCGCGGCGGCGAGCGGGGCGGCGTCCGCGAACGACGAGGAGGACCTTGCGTCGCTGCGCCGGCGGCGCCGCTCGCAGCTCCGGGAGGCGCCGAGTTGAGGCCCTGGCGGACCGGCGCCGACGTCCTGCGCGACCGCCTCGGCGGGCAGCGCGCTGTGCCCTCGCCCGAGCGCGCCGCCGGCGAAGCGGTGGGCGAGCGCGCGAGCGAGCCGCCTACCTACGTCGCCGAGCGGCTGGCCGAGCTGCGCCTGCTCCACGACGTCCCGTTCCAGTACGTCGTGCCCGCCGCCGCTCTGCTGCCGGCGGAGTCGATCCGCTTCTTCCACCTCGACGACGGCTGGACCGACGCGCTCGCCGAGGGCGCGCTCTCGATCGGCGACGGCGACAGCGACCGCCTCGCGGTCGACCGCGTCCGACCCGCGCGCGACCGCGCGGTGGGCGGCGTCCGCGAGCGTCACCGCGGCCGCCATGGGACGGCGCGCGAGGACGAGCCGGGGCCGATCACGGGCCTCGTCCTGCGCTCGAGCGCCGTGGCGCGCTGGCCCGGCATGGCGGTCCGGGCGTACGCCGGCGAGGTCCCGCCGGACGTGGAGCCCGACGAGGCCCCCGACGGCGTCCGCCTGCCACTGCTGCGGCTCGAGCGGGTAGCGCCGACCGTGCTGATCGCGCTGTTCGGCGGCGTCCCGACGCTCGTCGTCCTGGAGGAGCCGCACGGCAACGCCGTGCTCGGCGTGGCGGCGGCCGAGGACGGCGGCTGGACGCTCGCCCTCCGCGCGGCCGACGGCCGGCTGATCGAGGACGACGACGAGGCCGTCCGCATCGACGTGCCGCTGCGACCGGGCGCCGAGGAGCTCGGCGTGGTCGACGTCGCCGCCCTGCGGGACCGGCTCGAGCAGGAGGCCGGCTCGCGCGACGAGATGCCGCAGACGATGTCGCCCGCGGCGCTCGCCATCGAGCTCATGCGACCCCCGTGGCGCCAGCGGTTCGGGGCGCCCGGCAACCTCTGAGACGGAAAGGGGCCGATAGCGATGCTGCTCATCCCGATCGCGCTCGACGCCCTCGTGCTGCGCAGCGGTGGCGGGCGGTGGGCCCGGACGGCGATGAAGGCGCCGCAGACGCCCCCGGACGGCGCGCCGGCCGAGCGCCAGCGGCTGCTGCCCGAGCCGTTCGCCGACCTCGAGGAGGCGCGGCCGCCGGGCGCGTACCTGCACTGGGCGCTCGCCGACGGGCTGACCCGCCTGCTTCCCGGCGCCGACGGGCAGGCGTCCCAGAACGCCGTGCCGAGCCGCTGGCTCGTGCTCCGGCTCACGGGCGCCGCCGCGCCGCACCGGCGGCTCGACGCGTGGCTGCTGCCGAACGTGCACGCCGAGACGCCCGAGGTGCTCGACGCGCTCGCGCTCACCGAGCCGGTGCCAGCCGGGGAGGTCGAACGGCCGCTGACGTCCGCCGGCCACGGCGACCTGGCCTGGTCGGCCTACTTCGACAACGTCACCGGACGGCTCGGCTTCCACGACCCGCTCGAGGACGCGACCGGCCCCGTCGCCTACCTCGTCTGCGGCTGGTACACGCACGAGCAGCTCGACCCGCTGCAGCCGCCAGACGATGGGCCCTGGAGCGAGAGCGCCTTCCGCGAGCGACTCGGCGAGCTCGGCTGGTACGCCGAGGGTCCCGTACCGGACCCGATCCCCACCCGCAGCCTGTATCACGGCAGCGCGGTCGCGATCGCCTGGCCCGGGACCACGTGGACCGGCGACGGCGACGGCGAGCTGTCGGCCGAGCACGGCGGCGCGCCGGACCCGGCGGACATCGAGGTGGCCATCGGCGAGACGATCGCGGCGGCGGTCGCGCGGCTCACGGCGGCCGACGAGGACGCCCAGGAGCTCTCGCGACTCGTCGAGGGCCTCACGCTCCACGCGCTCGGGGAGCTGGCCGAGGCCGACGGTCCGGCCAGGCTGCTCAGCGCGGTGCACGCGTCGCGGTTCGGCGAGGTGCCGAGCGCCGCTCGCCGGGAGACGATCTACCTGCCGCCCGAGCTGCTCGGCGACCCACTGCCGGTCCCCGTCGGCGGCGCGCTCGACGGAAGCGCGGGCGGGGGCGACCTGCTCGACGCCGTCGCCGCTGTCAGGCCCGAGGCGCGCGAGGCGGCGCGGGCCCGGCGGACGGCGGGCTCGCTGGACAGCGTCGGCCGGTCGTCGCCGCGGCTCTTCCATCCGATCGACCCGTGCCTGGCCGTCGCGGGCGCCGGGCGCTCGTACCGCCACGGCGGTGACGCGCGGTTCGACGAACGCGGCCTGCGCTGCCGCTTCGCGGTCCAGACGGTCACCGCGCTGGGGCCCGCCGACGGGCCAGCCGCGCCGGGCGCGGACGTGCTACCGGACTGGGACGTGCCCGAGATGCCGCCGCAGGTGCACGCCCTGCTCGAGGAGCTGGCCTCCCTCGACCCCGGCAGCGCCCCGGACCTCGACGCCGGCACAGAGCCGTCCCCGGTCGCCGCGGCGCGGGCGGCATGGTGGGAGAGCTGGGGCCCGTCCGACGGCGAGGACGAGGAGCCGCCGTTCGCGATGGCCGGCGAGCCGCCCTCCCCCGTCGCCGTCACGCCGCCCACCCGGCCGTGGACGCCGCTGCACCTCGACTGGGAGCTGCACTGGCACCCGTCGCCGCGCGGCGCGCATGACTGGCGGCTGGGCGAGCTCGACTACGAGCTGGCTGAGAGCGGGCCGGTGCTGGGCGAGCCGCGGACGTTCAGGGGGCGCGCCGAGCTCACGCCCGGCGGGGCCGCGGCGCTCGAGGGCGTCAGCGAGACGCTCGCCGACCGCGACGTCCTGACCGGGGCGCTCACCGGGTTCCTCGACCGGGTCCGCGGCGTCCCCGAAGGCCAGCTCGTGCCCGCGCCCGGCGGAGCGCCGGAGGAGCCCTACCCGGTCAACCCGCTGCGCGCCGGCGCCCTGGAGCTGCGGCGGCTGCGCGCCGTCGACACGTACGGCCAGGTCGTCGACCTGCTCGGCTCGGACGAGTCGACCCCCATCACGCCTGGCCGGCTGCGCGTCCACGACGACCTCGCGGTGCCGGAGCGCCCGGAGCTGGTCGCCCAGGTGCCCCGCTTCACCGCTCCCGCCCGCGTCCTCCTGCGCTACATCGACGCGATCGACGGCGAGGAGGAGGCCGGGCCCGGCGTGTCGCCGCTGTGCGGCTTTCTGCTCCCGACGCCGTTCGACGGCACGGTCGCCTTCCTCGACGCCGACGGGCGCAACCTCGGCCGCCTGCTCCCCGACCCGAGCGGGCCCGCCTGGGAGGAGGATCCCGGGCTGCCCGCAGCCATGGGCCGCCTGCCCGGCCGGCTCATCGAGAACACAACGCTGGGCGCCCTCGGCGACGGCGTGATCGGCTTCGACACCGCCCAGCGGAGCGGGGACGGCGGCGGCCCGACGGCGACCGCGCTGTCGGCCCTGTTGCGGGTCCTCGACACCACGCGGTCGGCGGTCGACGCGACGGGCGCCGCGGGCGACACGCACGTTTCGCTCCTGCTCGGCCGGCCGGTCGCGGTCCTGCGCGCCCGCCTGACGCTCGAGGTCCACGACGAGGCCGCCGCCGAGGTCAACGCGGCAACGAGCGTGGGCGTCCGGCTCGGCTCGCTGGTCCATCTCGACGACGGGCTGCTCGGCTACTACGCGCGCGAGGACTTCTTTCGCCTCCATGCGATCGACCCGGCGGTGGTGGAGTTGGCGCGGCCGCTGCCGGGTCGCGAGGCGACCGACCTCGGCGACTACGTAGACCCGACCGGCGTCGTCTGGGTGCACCCTGGCCAGCCGGTCGAGCTGGCGCTGCTCGTGGCGCCCGGCGCGGCCGTCCGGGTCACGACGGGGCTGCTGCCCGCGAAGGAGATCGGCGTGCGCCGGGAGTGGCTGGACGCGTGGCTCGGCCGGCTCACGCC
>Ga0299914_10000398_pt1 | contig 26051 bp, 21 predicted proteins | sample RVTome_10_FD_201361 | JGI IMG/M metagenome (GOLD analysis project Ga0299914, IMG submission 201361) | Soil microbial communities from uranium-contaminated site in the Upper Colorado River Basin, Wyoming, United States - RVT153D57 (version 2) ... | reverse complement strand
CCTCGAAGGCTACGTCTCCCCTTACGACGCCCACATCACGGAGCGCCTGCGTGCGGTCGGCGCGGTGATCCTTGGCAAGACCAACATGGACGAGTTCGCCATGGGTTCGTCGAACGAGCACTCGGCGTTCGGGCCGGTCGCCAACCCGTGGGACCTCGACACCGTACCCGGCGGTTCGTCCGGCGGGTCGGCGGTCGCCGTCGCCGCGTATCACAGCCCCCTCGCGATCGGCACCGACACGGGGGGTTCGATCCGCCAGCCCGCATCGCTCTGCGGGGTCGTCGGCATGAAGCCGACCTACGGCCGCGTCAGCCGCTACGGGATCGTGGCGTTCGCAAGCTCGCTCGACCAGATCGGGCCGTTCGCCCGCGACACGCGCGATGCTGCGGCACTGCTCCACGCGGTCGCGGGCCGCGACGAACGTGACAGCACCTCCGCCCCGGTCCCCGTTCCGGACGGGCTGCTTGCGCTTGCGCCGACGGACGACGAAGCGGCAGGCACGCTGCGCGGCAAGCGGCTCGGCCTGCCGAAGGAGTACTTCGTCGAGGGGATGGAGCCGGAGTCCGGTCGACGGATCCGCGAGGCGATCGAGGCGCTCGAGGCGGCCGGTGCCACCGTCGAGGAGGTCAGCCTGCCCCACACCGACTACGGTCTCGCGACGTACTACATCGTGGCGCCGGCGGAGGCGTCCGCGAACCTCGCCCGCTACGACGGCATCCGCTACGGGCCGCGGCTGGGCGATGGGGACGTGCTGGCGAACTACCTGGCGACACGCGGCCAGGGGTTCGGTGCTGAGGTCAAACGCCGGATCATGCTCGGAACGTACGCGCTGTCGGCCGGCTACTACGACGCGTTCTACCTGAAGGCGCAGAAGGTCCGCACGCTGATCAAACGCGACTTCGACGAGCTCTTCGCGGCGGGTTTCCATGCGCTCGTTGCGCCGACATCGCCGACGCCGGCGTTCCCCCTTGGAGCCAGGCTCGACGATCCGGTCCAGATGTACCTGTCGGACGCCTGCACGTTGCCCGTGAACATGGCGGGGCTGCCTGGCGTGTCGGTCCCGTGTGGTCTCTCCGAGGGATTGCCGGTCGGCTTGCAGCTGATCGGTCCTGCCTGGAGCGAGCTCGAGCTCCTCCGACTGGCGCGGGCATACGAGGCGATCACGGCCGGCGCGGGGTGGCGCGGCCGTGAGCCCGCCCAGCTGGCACTCGCCGACGATCCCGGGACCCCCTCCCCGCGCGAACGCCTGGGCGCCGGCGTCGCTTCCTGAGGGCCTGCACCCGTCGGCCCCGGAGAACAGGCGATCCGGCACTCGCCGGTCGCGGGGAGCGCGGGCACGATGCGGCGAGGAGGTGACGAGAATGCTGAAACGGATCGTCGTCGGCGCAACTGTGGCCGGGATCGGCTGGGCAACCTACGCGGGCATCCGCAGGTGGCGGGCGACCTGGGGCGTCGTGCCCGGAGACGCGGACAGGCAACTCCCCGGCGACGACCTCGTCCCGGGGGCGACCGCCGCCGACACGCGTGCGATCACGATTGAGGCGCCGCCGGAACACGTCTGGCCGTGGCTCGTCCAGATGGGCTACGGCCGCGGCGGCTGGTACAGCATCGACCAGCTCGACATGCGCGGACCCAGCGCGGACAGGATCGTCGAGGAGTGGCAGGCGCTGGCGATCGGCGACACCGTGCCCACGCACCCGGGCGGCGGGTTCACCGCGAGGGTCATCGAACCCGGACGGGCCCTGGTCCTGTATGCGGACACTGCGACGATGCAGCCGCTCGATGGCGCCGAAGCGGAAGCGGTTCCAGCCGGGCTGGCGGCCTCCGGGGCGTTCCTGTCGGCGACACCGACCGAGTTCGCGGCCTCATGGGCATTCGTCCTCGAGCCGTTCGGGGCCCATCGGACACGGCTGATCGAACGGGTCCGCTACTGGGGCGCCGAGGGTGGACCGGTCTCGACAGCGGCGCTGTCGCTGCTCGGCTTTGGCGTGTTCGTCATGATGCAGCGCCAGATGGTCGGCATCCGAAGCCGCGCCGAACGGCTCGCGATCGAGCACGGTTCCCCGACGGCGGCGACTCGGCCGGCCGAACCGGCAGACGCGGCCGGGAACGGCCACGCGCCCGAGCTCGCCGGGAGCGCGATGCCGTAGCATTCAGCGCATGACGACCGACATGGACCCGGCCGCGCCCCCGGCCGGGCGACCCGATCGCCCGCCGCTCGCCCAGCGGGCCCTGTCCGAACGGGTCCGGGCCGTTCCGCCGTCGGGGATCCGGCGGTTCTTCGACATCCTCGCGACGATGGACGATGTCATCAGTCTCGGGGTGGGGGAGCCGGACTTCGACACGCCCCGCTCGATCGTCGAGGCTGGCGTCGAGAGCCTGCGCGAGGGCCGGACCCACTACACGAGCAACTTCGGCACGCTCGAGCTGCGGCAGGCCCTGGCCGATCACCTCGAGCGGCGCTACGGCGTCGCGTATGACCCGTCGACCGAGCTGCTCGTCACGGTGGGAGCGTCGGAAGCCGTCGACCTGGCCCTCCGGGCGACCTGCGATCCGGGCGACGAGGTCATCCTCCACGAGCCGTCCTACGTCGCGTACGTCCCGGCCGTCGTTTTCGCAGGCGGTGTCGTCCGCCACGTGCCGACCCGCTTCGAGGACAACTTCGCGCTGGACCCGGCGGCGGTCGAGGCGGCGATCGGGCCCCGGACGAAGGCGCTCTTCCTGGGCTATCCGTGCAATCCCACCGGCGCCGTGCTCCCGGAGGCCGTCCAGGACGAGCTTGCGGAGATCGCCGTCCGTCACGACCTGCTCGTATATGCCGATGAGATCTACGACCGCCTCGCCTACGGTCCGTACCGGCACCGCGCGATGAGCGCCCTGCCCGGGATGCGCGAGCGGACGATCCTCATGGGCGGCTTCTCGAAGGCCTATGCGATGACCGGCTGGCGCGTCGGGTACGTGGCGGCCCCCGCGGCGATCCTCGAGGGTCTCGTCAAGGTCCACCAGTACGGGATCATGTCCGCGCCGACGACCGCCCAGGACGCCGCGCTCATGGCGCTCCGCGAGGGTGAGGCCGACGTCGTACGGATGCGCACCGAGTACGACCGCCGCCGACGGCTCCTCGTCGACGGGCTCAACGCCCTCGGTCTCGCGACGTTCGAGCCGCTCGGGGCGTTCTACGCCTTCCCGCAGATCAGCGGGACCGGCCTGTCGAGCGACGAGTTCACCGAGCGCCTGCTCGTCGAGGAGCGGGTCGCGGTCGTCCCCGGCAGCGCGTTCGGCCCATCGGGCGAGGGTCACGTCCGGATGTGCTACGCGACGTCCTACGAACAGGTCGAGGAGGCTCTCCGGCGAATCGGACGGTTTGTCGAGCGGGTTCGTCCGTCGGCCTGAGGCGAGGGCGGCGACCACGCCTCACGCGGCGGCGGGTTGCACGGCCGCTGTAATGCTCGCGTGATCAGGTCTCACGTGGCTACGAGCCGCGGCCCGGGAAGCTGGATCGTGCCATGCACGATGCCCATGCCGAACATCGAATCCGACTGCACGCGGTCGAGCGGGTGAACGTCCGCCTTCGCGAGGACGGCCAGGACCCGGACTTCGCGGCGCTCTACGCCCTGGCCGCGGCCGCCGGGATCGTGACCGGGTATTTCCTGACGCTGTTCGGCTGATCGCGGTCGGTAACGCCTTCAGCGCTCGTCTGCGGTGCCGACCGGGACAGGGCCCGCGATACGTTCCGCGATCCCGCGCAGCTTGCCCTCGTCGGGTTCACCGGGCACCATCACGAGCTCCCACCGCTCGGTCAGCACGGCGCGCGAGCCCGGCGCCAACATCGCCAGGGGACCGAGGATCTCCAGCTCGAGGAACCGACCCCCGATGTAGGTCTCCACGTTGCAGCCGAGGTCCGGGTGGGGTCGTCCCGGCAGTGGCTCGAAGCGGCGGACGAGGAGCACCCCGTCACGCAGGTAGCCGACCCAGCCGGCCCGGTTGAAGTAGCCGATCTTCAGGCTCGGACCGGGATCGGCGGCGAGCAGCAGCAGGCCGTCGCGCGGGCGGAACCGGGTGTCCTCCCAGGAGGTGTAGGGCCAGAGCACGAGGGTCCGGTTCGGACGGACGTGATGACCGGGCGTCGCCGCGTCCTGGGGCAGGAGGACGGTGCCATCGAGCGGTAGCTGCGTGATCGACCACGGGGCGAGCTCGATCGGCCGGCTACCGACATTGTGCAGCTCGTGGCACACCTCCACGACCGCGGCGCCCGGCTCGGGGCGGATCGTGATCGACCGGACGAGCCCGGTCGGCGGCTCGGCCAGGCCGGTCAGGCGGATCCCGCCGGGACTCGGTTCGACGACGAGGCCGCTCCCGTCCGGCACCGCGACGAGGTCAGGATCCTCCGGCGCGAACCACAGGCGATGCCCGCCGAGGAGCTCGTACCGGCCGTGCGGGGTCTCCCAGCCGACGTCCGGTGTCTCTGCCAGGACGTTGAGCGTGGATCCGGCCATGCCCAGCCGGACGATTCGCGGGCCGGCCGTCGCAAGGACATCGACCCACAGGCGATCGGACGCGACCCGGTGCGTCGCGAGACCGTGGTACGCCGGGCCGGCGTGTCCATCCGATCCCTCCCCCGGCTCGCTCACGGCCGGTGGACGTTCGCGGACGCGGGCTGCGACGTACCGTCGACCGGCCGGGATGGCGGCGACGCGACGTATGCCTCGACCTCGATGGTCCGGCCCGACTCTCGGGCGAGCGGGACGAGGCTGCCGTCGATCGGGTGTCCGTCGACCTCGAGGCGGGTCACCGTGCCGGTCACGCCGGCAGGCTTGTGCACCCGGATCCGGTAGGTCGAGCCGCGGAACCGGCGGGTGACCCGGACCCCGGTCCAGTCGGCCGGCAGGCTCGGGTCGACGCGAAGGCCGTCGAGTTCCGGGCGGATGCCGAGGATCCACTGCGTCGCGGCCACGTAGTTCCACGCGGCGGTCCCGGTCAACCACGAGTTCTTCGCCTCGCCGTGGGTCGGCGCATCGCGCCCGGCGATCATCTGCGCGTAGACATACGGCTCGCAGCGGTGTGTCTCGGAGATCGCCTCGCGCGCCGACGGGTTGATCCGCAGGTAGTAGTCGAGCGCACCCTCTGCGTTGCCGACACGGGTCTCGGCGATGATCGCCCACGGGTTCGCGTGACAGAAAATGCCGGCGTTCTCCTTGTACCCGGGCGGGTAGGACGAGATCTCGCCGAGGCGCAGCTGGTAGCTCGTGAACGCCGGCTGGAGCAGCACGATGCCGTGCGGGGTCGCGAGATGCTCGCGGACCGACGCCAGCGCCGTCGCCGCCCGTCCATCGTCCAGCCCGATCCCGGCCATGACGCAGATGCCCTGCGGCTCGAGGAAGATCCGGCCCTCGTCATTGGCCGCCGACCCGACCGGCTCGCCGAAGTAGTCGTAGGCGCGCCGGAACCACGCGCCGTCCCACCCGTGCGCGTCAACGGCGGCGGTCATCCGCTTCGCCGCGTGGCGATACCGCTCGGCGCCGGCCGGATCGCCCACGTGCTCGGCGAGGCGCACCATCTCGGTCGCGGCCATGACGAAGAGGCCTGCGATGAACACCGATTCGGCCACGCCGCCGGTCCGGTTGCCGGTCGTCTGGAACGGTTCACCGGGTTCCTCGGAGAAGCAGTTGAGGTTGAGGCAGTCGTTCCAGTCCGCTCGCCCGATCAGGGGCAGCCCGTGCGGCCCGAGCCGGTCGAGCGTGTAGTCGATCGCCCGTCGGAGGTGGTCGAGCAGCGGTTGTTCCGATCCCGGCTCGTTGTCGTAGGGGACCGGCTCGCCGAGGATCGACAGGTCGCCGGTCTCCTTGAGGTAGGCCGTGGCCGCCAGGACGAGCCAGGCCGGATCGTCGTTGAATCCCGACCCGACGGCGTCATTGCCGCGCTTGGTCAGCGGCTGGTACTGGTGATAGGCGCCACCCGACGGCAGTTGCGTCGCCGCGGTCTCGAGCAGCCGGCGGCGAGCCCTGTCGGGAACCATGTGGACGAACCCCAGGAGGTCCTGGTTCGAGTCGCGGAAGCCCATCCCACGCCCGATTCCCGATTCGAAGAGTGACGCGGAGCGCGACAGGTTGAACGTCACCATGCACTGGTACGCGTTCCAGGTATTGACCATCCGGTCGAGGTGCTCGTTGCCGGTCTCGACCTCGAGGGCAGCGAGGAGCGCTGCCCAGTAGTCGCGGAGGTGGACCGTCGCGCGATCCGCCGCGCCGGCGGTGAGAGCCTCCGCGATGACGGGCCGGACGAGGGCCGTGTTCAGCCGCCCCGAGCCCGGTGGCGCGAACTTGGCATCACGCGGGTTCTCCGCGTAGCCCAGGGCGAAGGTGACCTCCCGCGATTCGCCCGGTTCGAGCTCGAGCCGGGCGTGCAGCGCCGCGACCGGCTGCCAGCCGTGTGCGATCGAGCCGGTCGTCGAACCACGCTCGACCGCCAGCGGTCGGTCCCACCCCCGGTAGGGGCCGAGGAAGGCGTCGCGAGCGGTCTCGAACCCGGCGATCGGCTCCGAGCAGGCAAACCACGCGAAGTGGTCCCGACGCTCGCGGTACTCGGTCGTGTGGTAGATCACGCCGTCCTCGACCGCGACCTCGCCGATCGAGTAGTTGCGCTGGTAGTTCGTTGCGTCGTCCCACGCATCCCACAGGCAGAATTCGACGGTCCCGAAGAGCGACAGGCTGGCGCGCTCCGTGCGCTTGTTCGTCACGCGCGCCCGCCACAGCTCGTGGGTCGCTCCGAGCGGCACGAGGTAGAGCGTCTCGACCTCGATCCCGGCGCGCCGCGCGGCGATCGTCGTGTACCCGAGCCCGTGTCGGCACTCGTACGCGTCGAGCTCGGAGCGCATCGGCTGCCAGCTGGGGCTCCACGTGTCGCCCGATACGTCGTCGCGCAGGTACAGGTAGCGGCCCCCGAGATCGAGCGGCGCGTTGTTGTAGCGGTAGCGCGTCAGCCGGCGCAACCGGGCGTCGCGATAGAACGAGTAGCCCCCGGCGGTGTTCGAGATCAGCCCGAAGTAGTCCTCGCTCCCGAGGTAGTTGATCCACGGCAGCGGCGTGTCGGGTCGCTCGATGACGTACTCGCGTCGCTCGTCGTCGAAGTGGCCGTAGCGCAGTCCCTGGGCACGGGGCGAGGCAGGGCTGTCCCCAGGGCCGTCGGAGCGGTCGTGGCCAGACACCGTCGACTCGACGCCCACTACTTCTCGACGCCGCTGAAGACGATGCCCCGCATGAACGCGCGCTGGGCGAGGAAGAAGACGATCACCGGGATGATCATGGCCATGATCGCCGCCGCCTGGATGAGCGTCGGTTCCTGCGAGTAGACGCCGTTGAAGCGCGCGATCGCCGTCGACAGCGGCTCCGCCGACTGGTTGCCCTGCAGGTAGATCAGCGGCAGGTAGAACTCGTTCCACGCCCAGAAGAAGTGGAACAGGCTGACGGCCACGATCGCCGCCTTCGCCTGCGGCACGATCACCGAGCGGAGGATCCGGAAGGGGCCGGCACCGTCGATCATCGCCGCCTCGTCGAGCTCGCGCGGGATCGTCAGGAAGTACTGGCGCAGCAGGAACACGTTGTAGGCGTTGCCGAAGAAGTAGGGGACCGTCAGCGGCAGCCAGGTTCCGGTCCACCCCATGATCGAGAAGACCGCGTATGTCGGAATCAGGGTGACCTGCATCGGCAGGATGATCGTCGAGAGGAGCAGCAGGAACAGCCCGTTGCGGCCGGGGAAGCGGAACCGGCTGAACCCGTAGGCGACGCAGATCGCCGACGTCACCGCGCCGATCGTCCCGATCCCCGCGATCATCAGCGTGTTGAACAGGAGCCGCGGGAACTCGAGCGCGTTCCAGGCCGTGACGAAGTTGTTCGTGTAGAACTCGAGCCGGTATTCGGGCGCGAGCGTTCGCCAGCGCCCCTCCCACTCGAAGGGCGCCGCGTTCGGGTTCGCCGGGTCGACCCATGTGCTCGCTTCGCGGCCCGCCCGGTACAGCGCGAGCGACTGCGTCGTCCCGTCCTCGAGGGGCACGACGTAGAGCGGGTAGGTCCGGCCCTCGTATTCGAACGTCTCCTGGGCCGCCGGGTACCAGGGGGCGCCCAGGGCGGTCAGCTGGCTCTTGTCCTTGAACGAGGTCGTGACCATGAACAGGAGGGGCAGCAGGAACGCCGTCACGACCATGATCGCGAGGAGGGTCATGCCGGACACCGCGGTGAACCGGCGCATCCGCCGGCGGAGCGGCGAGTTCGTCGACATCGGCCGTGCGAGGGGCGGGTTCAGGACGCTCATCGGTCGCCACCCGCCTCGTAGACCCACGAACCGGCGGAGCGGAAGAGGAAGACCGTGAGGCCGAGCACGATCGCGAACAGCAGCCAGGCCAGCGCGGACGCGTAGCCCATGCTGTAGAACGCCCAGCCTTCCCGGTACAGGTGGAGGTTGAAGAAGAGCGTCGCGTTGTCCGGATCGCCCCGGCCGTTGCCGATGATGTAGGCCTGCGTGAAGTACTGGAACGTCCCGATGAGGGTGATGATCACGTTGTAGAACAGGACCGGTGACAACATTGGCAGGGTCACGTTGCGGAAGCTGGCCCAGCGGCCGGCACCGTCGACCTTGCACGCGTCATACAGCTCGGTCGGGATGCCCTGGAGGCCGGCCAGGAAGATCAGCATCATGTTGCCGATCCCCCACAGGCCCATGAGCACGAGGGACGGCCCGACCCAGGTCACGCTGTTGATCCAGTCCGGCCCGCTGACACCGAGGGCCCCGAGGATCTGGTTGAACCAGCCGGTCGAGGCGTTCAGCATCCCGATCCAGATGAGCGTGCTCGCCACGATCGGGATCTGCATCGGCATGTAGAACAACGTTCGGAAGATGTTGCGCCCGGCCAGCAGCGTGCTGTTGACCAGCATTGCCACACCCAGGGCGAACAGGAGCGTGATCGGGATCAGCAGCGCGGCGAAGCGGATCGTGACGAACAGCGCCTCGCCGATCAGGGGGTCGCCGCCGTTCAGGCCGAGGATGCCCGCGGCCATGCGCTGGTAGTTCGCCAGGCCGATGAAAGTCGTGGAGCCGGGGCTGCGCGGATCGAAGTCGGTGAACGACAGCACCAGCGACGCGATCATCGGCGCAAACGTGAACAGGAAGAAGCCGACGATCCACGGGGAGATGTACAGGAACCCGGAGAGGTGCTCGCGGGTCGCCAGGCTGAACCGGGAGGGACGGGGCGGTGGCCCTAGCTCCACGATCCTCGGGGTAGCGGATCCACTCGCCGCTGTCATCGGTCCCTCATCCTGGCTGCGTGCTGATTATCCGGGAGGCGACCATGGCAGGTCGCCTCCCGGCTGGAGGAGGGTGCTAGTCGGATGCTTCGGCGAAGATACCGGTGAGCTCGGTGACGAGCGCATCGATCTCCGCGTTGACGTCGAGTCCGGGTGTGGTCCACAGCCTCGAGCCGAGGGCCTTGTTCGCGGCGTCTGCACGCTGGAAGTTCGGCATGTACGACTCATGGCTGGGGACGTCCGGGTACTCGAGCATGTCACGTGCCACCTGCCAGTCGATCTCGAGCGGTGCAAACCCTTCGGAGAGGCCCTCGAAGAAGGCATCCTGGGCGCTCGCTCGGGCGGGCATCGCACCGTAGATCTGGGTCAGTTCCGGCGAACCGGCGAGGTAGTTCATGACCTCGAACGCCAGGTCGGGGTGCGGGCTGCTGGCGAGGATGCCGATGGTGTCGGCGTGGAGCTTGGATGTCGTGTTGCCATCCGGTCCGACCGGCACGACGGCGATGTCCCAATCGGTCACGGGCGGCGTTCCCTCGGCCGGGTAGACGCAGCAGGTGTACCAGAGGTGGACGACGTCCATGGCGATCTGGCCGGACTGGAAGGTGTTCCCGCCGGACATGCCGTCGACGGCGGCCTTGTCCGGGATGAAGTGGCCGTTCCAGATCCCGTCGTAGTAGAACTCGAGCCCGGTGCGCCAGTTGTCAGGGAACTGGGCCGTGCCGTCGTCGGCGAGCGCGGAGCCGGAGCCCCCGAAGACCGTGGCCCACGCGCGGGCGTCGTTCTCGGTCCACTGGGCATCGAGGCCGTACTGGACGATGTTCTCGGGGTCGAAGTCCGCGCTGGTGGCGTCGTTGCCGGCCGCATCGACGGTCAGCTTCCTGGCCAGCTCGGCGGCGGTCTCCCAGGTCCAGTCCTGGCCCTCGTACTGTTCACCGACCTTGTGCGGTGGATACGGCAGGTTCGCCTCGTCGAACAGCGTCTTGTTGTAGTAGATGAACGATGGGTAGACGGCCATCGGGATGCCGATCTGCTTGCCGTCGAGGTTGTAGGCGTCCATCAGGCCCTGCGGGATCTCCGACAGGTCGGCACCGGAGCTCTCGATGTACGGCGAGAGATCGAGCAGCTGGTCCCCGAAGGACTGGAGCGCTCGCAGGCCGATCGGGCCGATGATGTCCGGCGCGTTGCCCGTGGCGATCTGGGTCGCCAGCGTGTCGTACGCGACGGCGTTGCGATAGATCTCGAGCGAGACGACCATCTCGGGGTGCGCCTCGTTCCAGGCGTCGACGACGGCCTGCTCGACCTCGATGTGGTTCGGGCGCTCGCCGGTGCCGAGGCCGACGAACCAGCGGATGAGCGGCCGGCCGTCCGAGGTCATCCCGCCCTGTCCGGGGACGGGCGTGATCGTGACGTCGTCGCTCGCGGCCGGTGCCGGGGTGGCCGGGGCGTCGGTCGCGGCCGGTGCCTGGCTTGGGGTGCCGCCACCGCAGGCGGCCACGATGATCGCTACTCCAACCAGCGCTGCCGCAAGTCGGCTGCGTGGTCGATCGATTCGTTCCACGGACTCCTCCTGTTAGACCCTCTCGAGGGAGCGTGAACAACCGCACATCCGTGCGCCGAGCCTATGCGTCAGCGGTTCACCTCCCCGTGCTTGACGCCCGACGTACGAGCTCGGTGCCGAGCACGACGTGGCGAGGTACCGGATCCATGCGCTCGCCTGACTCCACGAGCAGGCGGACCATCTCGCGGCCCATCTCTTCGATCGGCTGCCGGACGCTGGTGATCTGGGGCTGGGTGGTTGCCGCGAGCGGCGAGTCGTCGAACCCGACGACCGCGACGTCGTCAGGGACGCGGCGGCGGGCCACGCGGAGCGCCTGGAGCGCGCCCGCGGCCATGAGGTCGGACGCGGCGAACACCGCGTCGATGTCGGGTCGCGCCGTCAGCAGGTCGCGCATTGCCTCGAGCCCGCCGTCGTGACTGAAGTCCGCCACTCTCTCCAGTTCGCGATCGAACGGTAGGCCGGCCTCCTCGAGGCCCTCGCGGAAACCGGCAAGGCGGTCCACGCCTGCGGCCATGTCGGTCGGTCCGGCGATCGTGGCGATGACGTTCCGGCCGAGCGAGGCGAGGTGGGCGACCGCGGCACGCGCCCCGCCGCGATTGTCGATGTCGACATAGTGGAAGGGAGCCCCGCGAAGGGGCCGCCCGCCGACGACGATGGGGATCCCGCGGGCGGCAAGGCGTTTCGGAAGCGGGTCATCCCCATGCAGCGACACGAGAAGCACGCCGTCGACGTGTCCGCCGCCAAGGTACGCCTCGGCCCGTGCGGAGTCGCGACCGTTCTCGGGCATCAGCAGGACCAGCTGCAGGTCCCGGTTGCCGAGCTCGGCGCTGATCCCGCGCAGAAGTCGCGGGAAGAACGGGTCGACGAACAGGCGCGCCGTCGGCTCGGTGATGACCACGCCGACCGAGTCGCTGCGCCGGGTCACCAGGCTCCGCGCGGCCCTGTTCGGGACGTACCCGAGGCGCACGATCTCGCGCTCGACAGCGCGGCGGATGTCCGGGCTGACCTTCGGTGAACCGTTGACGACGCGCGACACGGTGGCACGCGAGACACCGGCTGCCTCGGCCACTGCCTCGAGCGTCGTGCCCGGCCGGGCATTGCGGCCGTCGAGCTGGACCATTCCGGTCTGCGACCCCATGTTCTCGGCTGATGCGCTTGAGTGAGAGAGCGCTCTCACGTTCTACGAGACCATAATGCACCGCTTGTCAAGAGAGCGATTGCAGGCCCCGCGGCGTGATGAAGGCGGCTGGCGCGTTGTAGCTGGGTGGCCGTGCGCGTCCTGGCCCTCGGACGGGGTCGCCGCGGAGTCCGCGCGGGACGCGGCCCGCCCCGGCGCGTTCTGGCACACTCTCGTCCATGGCGTCCGTCCTGCCTCCGTCCTTCGCCCGCCCGGTCGCGACCGCCGGCCCGGCCCGATGACGACGGCCGACCCGGCCGTTGCGTCGACCGTCCTCGAGCGATACGAGGCCGTCATCGGGATCGAGGTCCACTGCCAGCTGCGGACCGCCTCGAAGATGTTCTGTCGCTGCTCGACGGACTACGAGGGTGCGCCACCGAACAGCCACGTGTGCCCGGTCTGCCTTGGCTTGCCCGGTGCCCTCCCGGTGATCAACCGGCGCGCCGTCGAGCACGTCCTGACGACCGGTCTCGCAATCGATGCGACGATCCCGCCGGCAACGCGCTGGGATCGCAAGAACTACTTCTATCCGGACCTGCCCAAGGGCTACCAGATCAGCCAGTACGACCTGCCGCTGGCGTCCAGTGGCCGCCTGGCCTTCGAGACATCCGCCGGACCGGTCAGCGTCGGCATCACGCGGGCTCACCTCGAGGAGGACACGGCGAAGCTGATCCACACCACCGGTTCGGACGGACAGAAGGTGAGCCTCGTCGATTTCAACCGGTCCGGCGCGCCGCTGATGGAGATCGTCACCGACCCGGACGTGCGGACGGCCGAGCAGGCCCGACGCTATGCCGAGGAGCTGCAGGCGCTCCTGCGCTCGATCGGTGCGTCGGACGCGGACATGGAGCGCGGTCAGATGCGAGTGGAGGCAAACGTCTCGCTGCGCCCGCGCGGCGCGGAGGCATTCGGCACGCGGGTCGAGGTCAAGAACATGAACTCGTTCCGATCGGTCGAGCGGGCGATCGCCTTCGAGATCGAGCGCCAGGCGGCCGCCCTCGACGCCGGTGAGCGGCTCGTCCAGGAGACCCGCGGCTGGCATGAGGACCGTGGCGCGACCTACCGGATGCGGGTCAAGGAGTCGTCCGACGACTACCGCTACTTCCCCGAGCCGGACCTGCCACCGCTCCATCTCGACCCGGGTTGGCTCGACGAGCTGCGCTCGCGCCTGCCGGAGCTGCCGGCGGCCCGCCGCGAGCGGTACCGGTCGAGATTCGGGCTGTCAGCGTACGACGCCTCGGTCATCGTCGGCAACCGGAACGCCGAGACGCTCCTCGAGACGCTCATCGCAGCGGCCATCGGGGCGAAGGAGGCCGCCAACTGGGTGTCGGGCGAGTATCTGCGTCTCCTGCGCAAGTACGGCGAGGGAGATGTCCCGCACCTGCGCGCGGAGGATCTCGGGGTCGAGCTCGCGAGCCTCGTCGGGCTCGTCGCCTCCGGCCAGATCACGCGGACCAATGCAAAAGAAGTCTTCGAAACGCATTTCACGAGCGGCGAGTCGACCGCCGCGATCATCGAGTCGCGCGGCCTGCGCCAGATCTCCGATCGGTCGACGGTGACCGCGGCCGTCGACGCGGTGCTGGCGAGCAACCCGGCCGCCGTGGCCGACGTGCGCGCGGGCAGGGCACAGGCGATCGGGTTCCTGGTCGGACAGGTCATGAAGGCAACCCGGGGCCAGGCCAACGCATCGGTCGTCCAGGCGGCGATCCGCGAACGTCTCGACGCCGGCGAGGAGGTCTGACGGTGGGCCCGCTCAACCTGCTGCTGTGGCTTGGCGGCGTCGGGCTGATCGCGTACGGCTACAGCCGCGCCCGCGGGCCGCTGGGCCGCTACCGCGCGCTCAAGGAGCAGGATGCCAACGTCGAGCGATACGAGAGGTGGCGTGGCGGCACGCGCGACGGGGGCACGACCGGCGCATCGGTCGCGATGGAGATCCTCCGCCGTCAGGCGCGCACCGGCGTGGCGATCGCGGTCGCCGGGTTCGTGCTCGTCCTGCTCGGGTTCCTCGTCCCGTAGCGGTCCCGCGCGGCCCGCCCCTCCAGCGCGCGTCGTCTCAGGCAGAGCGGATCCTGCGCACCTCGATCGCGGTGCAGCGATCCATGACCACTGCCAGCCCTGCCTCGTGGGCAACCCGCGCCGCCTCCCAGTTGACGATCCCGAGCTGCAGCCAGAGGCAGCGCGCGCCGGTGTCGACGGCCTCCTGGGCATGGGGCAGGCACAGCTCGGAGCGACGGAAGACGTCGACGATGTCGAAGGGCCCGCCGGCATCGACGGCCTCGCGCAGGGTCCGGAAGGCCTGGATCCCGAGCACGTCACGGCAGTTCGGGTTGACCGGCACGCACTCGTAGCCCTTGTTGAGCAGGTAGCGGAAGACGGCGTACGACGGCCGGCTCTCGCGCGGGGACGCTCCCACGACGGCGATTCGCCGGGCGGTGCCGAGCACCGCGGCGATCCCCGCGTCGTCGAGGACCGGGACCGGGCCGCGGCCCTCGTGCAGATCGATGAAGTCCCGTGCCCGGTCGCGATCGGCAGTCAGCTGCGCGACTCCTTGTCGTACGGGATTCCGTCCGCTGCCGGGGCAACCGCCCGACCGACGACGCCGGCGAGCACGATGATCGTCAGGATGTACGGGAACATGCCGAACCACTGGGCCGGCCACGATGCGATGGCCTGGCCAAGTTCACCCGGCGGCGCCGAGATCTGGACCGCCTGGCCGAGTGTCCGCGCGGCGCCGAAGATCAGGGCCGCAATGAAGGCACCGATCGGCGACCAGCGCCCGAAGATCATCGCGGCCAGGGCGATGAAGCCGATCCCGGCCGTCATCCCGTCCTGGAACGAGCCGACCGACTCGAGCGTGAGGTAGGCACCGGCCAGCCCGGCGAAGACCCCGCCGAGGATCACGTTGCGGTAGCGCACCCGGATGACGTCGATGCCGACCGTGTCGGCCGCCTTGGGGTGTTCGCCCACGGCGCGCGTCCGCAGGCCCCAGCGCGATCGGAAGAGCATGACCTGCAGGAAGATGACGGCGAAGATCAGGCCCATCTGGATGGGTCCCTGCCCGAAGACGGCATTGAGCACCGGTCCGATGACCGGCACCTGGTAGACCTCCGGCGGCAGGCTGAGCACGTTCCGCGGCAGCGTTCGCGCGCCGGACACGCCAGCCGTCGAGACGAGCAGCTGGTTGAAGTACGCGGTGCCGCCCAGGGCCAGGATGTTGATGACCGTTCCGCTGATGATCTGGTCAGCCTTGACCGTGATCGCGAGCCAGGCGTGGAGGGTCGAGAGCAGGGTTGCCGCGAGGATCGCAAAACCGACGCCGACGATCGCGGCCGGGACATGGCCGAGGGGCTCGTGCAGGTAGGCGCCGAACAGGAAGCCGACGAATGCCGCCGTCAGCATCATGCCCTCGATCCCGATGTTGACCACGCCGGACCGTTCGCACATCACCCCGCACAAGGCCCCGAAGCCGATCGGGACGGCAAACCCGAGGATGATGTAGGGCCTCGTCGCGGCGAAGAAGATGAACCACTCGCCGAGCTGGATCAATCCATCCCAGAACCGGACGACGAAGAGGATTGCAAGGACCGCGAGCACGCCCAGGATGGCGACCCCGATCCAGCCGAGAAGGGTGGTCGGTGGGCGCAACCGACGCTGCATCGAGGCAGTTGCCATGGCGCTCATGCGGCGCTCGGGGCCGCCGCGGCCCCGCCGGTCGCCCGACGGCCACCCGGCAGGAACCGCCGAATGACCATTTCCGCGGCGACGAACAGGATGATCGCGCCCTGGACGATGCTGATGATGTCGACCGGGATCCCCGTCTCGCGCTGCATCGCGCCGGACCCCGCGCGGAGCACGGCGAACAGGAGGGCTGCGCCCACGACGCCGAACGGGTGGGCTCGACCGAGGAGGGCAACTGCGATCCCGTCGAACCCGTACGTGGTGTTGTACTCGGCCGGGTAGTTCTTGGTGATCCCGAGGATCTCGATCGCCCCCGCCGTGCCTGCCAGACCGCCGGCCAGGCTCATCGTCAGGACCGTGATCCGGGCGGGACGGATCCCGGCGTATCGCGCGGCGCTCGGATTGGCGCCGACCGTCCGGATCTCGAACCCGAGCGTCGTCTTGAACAGGAGGAACCAGACGGCCAGCGCGGCCCCGACGGCGATCAGGATCCCGGCATGCATCCGGGTGCCTTCGAGCAGGATCGGCAGCAGGGCGGACCCCTCGACGTCCGAGGTGCGCGGGAACGTGGCGGCAGGGTCACGGAAGACGACGCCCGCCAGCCAGTTGAGGCTGAGCGCGGCAACCGAGTTGAGCATGATCGTCACGACGACCTCGTGCGCACCGCGCCACGCCTTCAGGAGTCCGGGGATGAAGCCCCAGAAGGCCCCGAACAGGAACCCTCCGACGAGGGTCCAGATGACGTGCAGCGGGAACGGGATCCCCACCGTGGTCCCGAGGATCGCCGCGCCGAACGCTCCGAGGAAGAACTGCCCCTGGGCGCCGATGTTGAACAGTCCCGCCCGGAAGCCGAACGCCACCGACAGTCCGGTCAGGATCAGCGGTGTCGCGGCGTTGAAGGTGTTGGCCCACCCACGCTCGTTGCCCAGGGAACCCTGGAGCAATGACAGGTAGGCCGCAAGTGGCAGGTCGAGCTGGAATCCGTCCTCGGACAGCGCGCTCGACAACCAGATGAGCAGGGCACCGACGATCAACCCAAGGAGGATCGCCACGACGGTGCTGGTGAACTGCCGCCCGAGGCCACGGTCCGTGCCGAGGAGCGATGTCGGGTTGAGGCTCATACCCCCCTGGCCGGGACCGGTCTCGGAGGTCATGCCTGGACCCTCGCTCGCTCGCCGCTCTCGCCGGCGTCGCCGGTGGCCATGATCAGCCCGACCTTTTCCTTCTCGGCGCCGGCGGCGTCGAGCGTGGCCACCAGGCGGCCGCGATACATGATCCCGATCCGGTCGGCAAGCTCGAGAACCTCGTCGAGTTCGGCCGACACGAGGAGCACCGCTGCCCCGGCGTCACGCTTGGCGACGATCTGCTTGTGGATGAACTCGATCGAGCCGACATCGAGCCCGCGCGTCGGCTGGTCCGCCAGGAGCAGGACGATGGGCCGGCTGAATTCGCGAGCGACGATGATCTTCTGCTGATTGCCGCCCGACAGCGTGGAGGCGGGCACCGTCCCCGACGGCGTCCGGATGTCGAACTCGGGGATCCGCTCGGCGGCGTTCCGCGAGATCGCCCCCGCGTCGACGACACCGAACCGCGAGAACGGCTGCTGGTGATAGCGGGTGAGGATCAGGTTGTCCTCGACCGGGTAGGGGAGGACGAGACCGTAACGCTGCCGGTCGCCGGGTATGTAGGCGAGACCCCTCCCGGACAGCTCCCGCGCCGACCGGTTGTTCACCTCCGTTCCGGACAGCGTGGCCCGCCCCGCGCGCGTCCTGCGCAGGCCGGTCAGCGCCTCGACGAGCTCGTCCTGGCCGTTTCCGGCGACACCCGCGATGCCTAGGATCTCGCCGGCCCGGACCTGGAAGCTGCAGTCGTTGACCACCACCGTGCCACGGTCGTCGGTCACCGTGAGCCCTGTGACGTCAAGCACGACGTCGCCCGGCGATGCAGGCGTCTTGTCGACCACGAGCGAGACCTCGCGACCGACCATCATCTCGGCCAGGTCCTCCTCGGTTGCGGTCTTCGGGTCCGCCTGGCCGACGACCCGACCACGCCGGATGACCGTGATCCGGTCGGCGATCTCGAGCACCTCGTAGAGCTTGTGGCTGATGAAGACGATGCTCGTGCCCTCGGCCGCGAGACGGCGCAGGACGCCGAAGATCTCCCTGGTCTCCTGCGGCGTCAGGACGGCCGTCGGCTCGTCGAGGATGAGCACCCGGGCCCCGCGGTAGAGAGCCTTCAGGATCTCGATGCGCTGCTGCAGCCCGACGGACAGGTCGCCGACCTTCGCGGCCGGGTCGATCTGGAATCCGAACTGTTCGGCCAGGGTGTGGATCCGTTCCTCGGCGGCCTTGGCGTCGAGCAGTGGACCGGTGCCCATCGTCTCGTTCCCGAGCACGATGTTCTCGGCGACGCTGAAGACCGGCACGAGCATGAAGTGCTGATGGACCATCCCGATGCCGCGCGCGATCGCGTCGGCCGGACCCGTGATGGTGACCGGTTCGCCGTCGAGCAGGATCTCACCCTCGTCCGGACCGATCAGCCCGTAGAGGATGTTCATGAGCGTGGTCTTGCCGGCCCCGTTCTCGCCGAGCAGGGCGTGGATCTCGCCCGGGTGCACTTCGATGTCGATGCTGTCGTTGGCGATGACACCCGGGAACCGCTTCGTGATGCCGCGCATCTCGAGGGCCGGCGCCACGGCGCGTGCCGCAACGCTCGGGTCAATCGTCGTGCCGCCCGCCCCGGCGAACGTGACCGCGTCCTCGATCAGCGTGTGGGCGTCGGGAACACGGGTGATGCCCGGACTGCTCCCGGGCGGTGGTGATGGCTCCGGCGACGGCGTCTGGCGGGGGTCGTCGGCCACGGTGGCGGTCTCCGTCAGGTGGATACGACGAGCGGCGAGGTCCGTGGACCTCGCCGCTCGTGCAATGGCGCGCTGGAGGATTACTCCGTCTGGCCGTCGACGACCACGTCGGTCGTGATCGAGCCGTCTGCAAGACCCGCGAAGGTCTCGTCGAGGAGTGCCTGGACCTCGGCCGAAACGGCATCGGCGTTGTCGTGGAACGGTGCGAGACCGACGCCGTCGGTGGCGGCGGTGTCGGTGTGGAAGCCGGGGGTGAACTGGTCCTGGGCGATGCGCAGGAGCGAGTTCTTGACCGCCTCGACGATGTTCTTCGTCGCGCTCGACACGAGGCACGGGCGCGCTTCGGGAAGGGTCTCGTACTGGTCGAGGTCGACGCCGATGGCCAGCTTGTCCGCGTCGCACGCGGCGAGCAGCGCACCGTTGCCGGTCAGGCCGCCTGCCGCGAAGATCACGTCGGCGCCGGCATCGATCATCTGCTGGGCCGCCGCCTTGCCCTGCTCCGGCTCGACGAACGAGCTGGTGTAGGTGAACTTGACGTCGATGTCCGGGTTCGTCGCCTTGGCGCCGTTGATGTAGCCCTCGACGAACCGCTCGACCGGCGGCACGACGAGCAGGCCGCCGACCACGCCGATCGTGTTGGTCTCCGTGATCGACGCGGCGAGCACGCCGGCCAGGTAGCCGGCCTCGTCCTCGGCGAAGAAGAGCGACTCACCGTTCGTCGTCCAGGTCGAGTCGTGGCCTTCACCGGGGACGCCGTCGACCGAGATGAACTTCGCGTCCGGGTGTTCCGCCGCGGCATCGCCCAGGGCGTCGCCGAGGAGGAAGCCGACGCCGATCACGACGTCGTAGTCGTTCTCCGAGAACTCGGCGATGTTCCGCGCGTAGTCGGACTGGCTCGTCGTCTCGATGAACTGCGTCTCGAAGCAGGTGGGAGCCTCGGCCTTGGCGGCCTCCATGCCTTCGAAGGCGGCCTGGTTGAAGCCCTTGTCGTTGACGCGGCCGACGTCGGTCACGAGGCCGACCTGGAGCGGCGTGTCGCAGGTGATGCCGGTCGGGGCCTCCGACATGGGCGCCTCGCTTGCCGGCGCCTCCGACGCGGGTGCCTGGGTGGCCGGTGCATCGGTCGGCGCGGTGGTTTCGCCACCGGGACCGCATGCGGCGACGAGTATGGCCAGCCCGGCGAACAGGGTCAGCCCGAGAGAGCGGGTGCGCATGTTTCCTCCTCCAGCATCGTGATCGCGGCACCGGTCCAGAGTGGACACGGGATTGTCGGCACGATGGAACGTTCGGCCCAACCCTTCGGGCCGACCATTGGCGCGCATCCTACCGGCGCTGGTCGACTCGGGCAAGTGACGATCCGCCCGCGGACGGGTGCGATAACGGGAGGATACGGCGTTCCGGCCCGGGACGCGAGGCGGATCCGTCATCGCGTGTCCATCGCAGGGAGTCCCCCGGCCGTCAGCGACCCGAGCGCGGTCCTTTCGTCCTGAGCTCCCGCAGACGGGCGTCGTCGATCCCGAAGTGGTGCGCGATCTCGTGGTGGACTGTCTCCACGACACCACGTGCCAGCGCCGCGGGCCCGCGATACGCGCGCGACAGCGGACCGCGAAAGATCGTGATCTTGCTGGCCCACGGCGCGCTCTCGGCGCCCCACCGGGTCCGTGGGACGCCCTCGTACAGTCCAAGCAGACCATGCGCCCCGACCGACCGCAGCTGCGCCATCGTGGGCTCGTCGTCGATCACGATCGCGACGCTGCCGAGGCGCTCGCGGAAGGCATCGGGGAGCTGATCGAGCGCGGACGTCACCAGGGCTTCGAAGGCCTCGTCGTCGAGGTCGCGGGAGTCGGTCATGCCGGGGACCATACCCGGTCCGCGCCGTCCCGGCCGGGGCCGTATCATCGACACCCGTGACCCTCGCGCCGAACGACTTCACCCACCTCCACGTCCACTCGGAGTTCAGCCTGCTCGACGGCCTCGGGCGGATCGGCGAGCTCGTCGACTCGGCGGCCCAGCAGGGCTTCGACGCGATGGCCCTGACCGATCACGGAGCGCTCTACGGGGCGGTCGCGTTCTACCAGGCCTGCCGCAACAAGAACATCAAGCCGATCATCGGCGTCGAGACCTACGTCGCCCGTCGGGCGATGGGCGACAAGGAAGGCAAGGCGGACGCGCAGCCCTTCCACCTGGTGCTGCTGGCACAGAACTGGACGGGCTACCAGAATCTCAGCCGGCTCGTCACCGACGCGCACATCGACGGGTACTACTACAAGCCACGCATCGATCGCGAACACCTGGCGCGCCATAGCGAGGGCCTCATCGGCCTGTCGGCGTGCCTGGGAGGCGAGATCCCAAAGGCGCTGGAGGTCGATGACTGGGAGCTGGCGCGGAAGCTCGCCGGTGACTACGGCGACATCCTCGGCAGGGACCGGTTCTACCTGGAGCTGCAGGATCACGGCCTGCCCGAGCAGCGACGCCTGAACGAGCAGCTCCTGCGCCTGGCACCGGAGGTCGGCCTGCCGCTCGTCGTCACCAACGACCTGCACTACGTCCGCCAGGACCAGTCGGAGGCCCACGACGTCCTCCTCTGCGTGGGTACCGGCAACAACCTCGACACGCCCAACCGGATGCGCTTCGAGTCCGCCGAGTTCTACGTCAAGAGCGCGGCCCAGATGGCGGCCGTCTTCCCCGACCAGCGCGAGGCGATCCTCAACACGCGCCGGATCGCCGAGATGACCGACCTGACGATGCCGCTCGGGCAGCTGCGCATCCCGCACTTCCCGGTGCCCGACGGCGAGACCGTCGAGAGCTGGCTTCGGAAGGAATGCCAGCGTGGCCTCGAACGTCGCTACGGCAGGGTGACCCCGGAGCTCCAGCAGCGGCTCGACTACGAGCTCGGCGTGATCATCTCGATGGGATACGCCGGGTACTTCCTGATCGTGGCCGACTTCATCCGCTTCGCCCGCGAGCAGGGCATCCAGACCACGTGCCGGGGGTCGGCGCCCGGCTCGATCGTGACCTACACCCTCGGGATCACGCCCGTTGACCCGATCCTCTACCAGCTCCCGTTCGAACGCTTCCTCAACCCGGACCGGGTGACCATGCCGGACATCGACGTCGACTTCGAGGACGGCCGGCGGGAGGAGGTCATCGCCTACGTCGGTCGGCGCTATGGACAGGACCACGTCGCGCAGATCATCACGTTCGGCACGATGCTCGCCAGGGCCGCGATCCGCGACGTGGGCCGCGTGCTGGGCCACAGCTACGGGGAGGTCGACCGGATCGCGAAAGCCGTGCCGAACCAGCTCGGGATCAGGCTGGACGAGGCACTCTCGACGGCCCCGGCACTGCGTGAGCAGTACGACGCCGACCCGGCGGTCAAGCGGATCATCGACTTCGCCAAGCACCTCGAGGGGGTGGCACGGAACGCCTCGACCCACGCCGCCGGCGTCGTCATCAGCCGCGAGCCACTGACCGAGCTCATGCCGCTCCAGAAGGCGACAAACTCGGACTCGCTGATGACCCAGTACGAGATGCACGCGGTCGAGGCGATGGGACTGCTCAAGTTCGACTTCCTCGGGCTGTCGAACCTGACGATCCTGCGCCAGGCGGTCGACCTCGTGAAGGCGAACCGCGGGATCGCGATCGACCTCGACTCGATCCCGCTCGACGACGCACGGACGTTCGAGCTGCTCGCATCGGGCGAGACGACCGGCATCTTCCAGCTCGAGTCGGCCGGGATGCGCCGCTACATCCGCGAACTCCGTCCGACCTCGCTCTACGACATCGCGGCGATGGTCGCCCTCTACCGCCCGGGCCCGATGGACAACATCCCGGCCTACATCCGCCGAAAGCACGGCCAGGAGCCGGTCACCTACCTCCACCCGCTGCTCGAGCCATACCTGGAGAAGACCTACGGGATCTTCGTCTACCAGGAGGACATCATGGCCGCGGCGATCGCCCTCGGTGGGTTTACCGGGCCCGAGGCGGACACGCTCGGTTACGCCATCCGCAAGAAGAAGTCCTCGGTCCTGCGCGCCCAGAAGGAGCGGTTCGTCACCCAGGCCGCGGAACGTGGCGTCGAGCCGCAGGTGATCGACGCGGTCTTCAAGGCGTTCGAGCCGTTCGAACGGTACGGCTTCAACAAGGCGCACGCGACGTGTTACGGCCTGATCGCCTACCAGACCGCGTATCTCAAGGCAAATTTCACCGTCGAATACATGACGAGCGTGCTGACCGCGTTCCGTTCGAACGAGGAGAAGGTCGCGGCCGCGATCGCCGAGTGCCGCCGCCTGGGCATCGAGGTGCTGCCACCGGATGTTCATCGCAGCCACCTCGAGTTCACGGTCGAGGGAGCGGCCATCAGGTTCGGACTGCTGGCCGTCAAGAACGTCGGCCAGGGCGCCATCGAATCGATCATCGCGGCCCGCGACGAGGGCGGCCCGTTCCGCTCCCTGGCTGACGCCTGCTCGCGGATCGACCTGCGGCTGGCCAACCGCAAGGTCCTCGAGTCGCTCACTCGCGTCGGAGCACTGAATGGGTTCGGCCATCCGGCCCAGGTCCTGCTCGGGCTCGACGACGCGATCGCGGCCGGCCAGGCCACGCAGCGCGACCGGATCACGGGCCAGACGTCGCTGTTCGAGATGGGTACCGACGATGCCACGGCGTTCGAGCGCCCGCTCCCGGCGACCTCCGAGGTCCCGGTGCGCGAACGCCTGCGCTGGGAGAAGGAGCTCCTGGGCCTCTACCTCTCGGAGCACCCGATGGGCGAGGTCGCCGAGCAGGTCGGCCAGTTCGTCAACGCCTACTCGAGCGACCTGCGCGACGAATCGCTCGACGGCCAGCGCGTCGTGGTGGGTGGGATCGTCACCGGCGTCCGGATGGTCGTGACCAAGGCGAAGGCCTCCATGGCGATCGCCACGATCGAGGACCTCCAGGGGAGCATCGAGGTGGTCGTCTTTCCACGGCTCTTCGAGCAGACGGGCGGCACCTGGGTCGAGGGCCGGATCCTGCTCATCGCCGGGCGGATCGACCACAAGGGCGAGGAGATCTCGCTGCTCGCCGACCTCGTGACCGATTGGGACGATGCGGCCGCGCGGGGCCCCGACGTATTCGCCCGGGAGGTGGCCGCCAGCGACCGAGGCGGGCGGCGCCGGTCGCCTGGGCCGGGACTGAACGGCAACGGCCGTGGTTCGGTCGGGCCGGGTGACCCGCCCCAGCGCGGCGTGCCCGACCGCCCCGCCCGGACGGCCCCGCCGCTCGTGTCCCCGCTGCGTGATGACGGCGAGCGCCACCCGACCCCGCTGCCGCCCATCGCGCCACCCGACCCCGTCCCGACCTACGTCGAGGCGGCTGTCTCCGGGCCGCTCGCCGGCGATCGGGATGTGGAGCCCGCGGTGCCCGACGAGGCGCGCAGCCGGATCATCGACGACGCCTCAGCGAGCGCGCCGGTCGATGCGCGCGCCGGGGCCATCCTCCACGTGCGTTTTGCCCGGCACGCCGGTGCGGAGCGCCTGGTCAGCGCGATGGAGGCGTTCAAGGGGCTGCTCCGCGATCGGCCAGGGGAGACGCGCGTGGTCATCCACGTCCCGGGCCCGTCCGGCGGAGAGCCGCGACCGATGGAGCTGCGACGCGGCGTCGCCTACGACACGGAGCTGCTGGCGGAGGTCAGACGCCGGCTCGGCGAGGGCGTCGTCGACCTCCAGCTCAGCTGAGCGCGGGCGGCGAGCCGATCAGGGTCAGCCGCTGCCGGCGGCGCGGCGCACGGCCTGCACCGACGAGAGCAGTTCGTGGAACTCGGCGCGGACCTCGTTGACCGTCGGCTGATCGATGTCGAGCTCGCGCGCGATCTGGTTGAGCACGGCGGCCTCCTCGGCCGAGATCGACCCGTTCTCGGCACCGATCGCGAAGCAGGCGCGCAGGATGTCGACCCGTTGCTCCGGTGTCGAGAGGGCCTTGAACTCGCGGGTGACGACGTAGTCCTCGGTGTCGCCGACCGTCCGTGCCTGGAGCTTGGCCATCTGGACCACGATGACGGCGGAGGCTTCGTCGACGAGGCCATGATCCTGGAGCTCGCGTTCCATGAGCCGCGTCTCGTCATCGCTGATGTGGAGGTCGGCGTGCGCGGCGCGCGCCAGGATGTACGCGGCCGACGCGACGAGCCGGGCCCGCTCGGGTGGCATCGCCTCGAGTCGCTCGACGATCCGGCGCACCGTGGCCGTTTCGCCGTCCGCGGCTCGCTGCAGCGCGGCCTCGGCCTTGTCCGCAGCGGGTTCGTGCGAGGGGCCGAAGATCCGGCGGAACATGGTGACTCCTCCTTGGTTACCAGCGCTCGAACGCCGGGTGGTTGGGGCCGACGGCCACGAACAGGCCGCGCGCTGTGGCGGTGACCACGCCGTCGGACGCCAGCTCGGCGTCGACGGTGACGCGGTCACCGGCGGTCTCGACGACCCAGGCGCGGAGGTGGACGGGTCGATCGCTGGGGGTCGGCCGCTGGAGCCGGACCGTGTACTCGGCCGTGACGCATCCGGGTGGACCCGCCGCGCCACGTTCGTGCATCAGGTGCATCGCGGCGGTCCAGTTCGCGTGGCAGTCGAGGAGCGTCCCGATGATCCCGCCGCTGAGGACAGCGTCGAACGCGGCGTGGTAGGGGAGTGGCTGCCACTCGGCGACGAGTTCGCCGTTTGTCGCCTCGCGACTGGCGATCCGCAGGCCGTGCTCGTTCGCCGGTCCGCACCCGAAGCACCTCGACTCCGGGCCGTAGCGCTCCTGGAGAGCTGGTCCGTCCATGTCCCCGATCATAGGCGGACGGCGGCGAAAGCTCAGTCCGTGACGACGATCCGGATCGGGGCGCTCATCGCGTGGCTCGGCCCGGCACAGTCGGCACCTTCGGTGAACGACGCGATCGCTGTGATGTCCCACGTTCCCGCAGGCAGATGGAGCAGGGGGTCGGCGAAGAAGGCCCTGTAGAAGTCCGCGTGGGGATCGGCGCCATCCCAGCCCCCGGACTTCGTGATTCCCGATCGGATCGGCGCGCCTGGCGCGAGCTGGTGTCCAACGCAATCAGCCTGTGACGCGGCGTCCATTCGGCGCGTGCCATCGACCTCCGCGATCGAGAACATCAGCGGTCCGCCCCCCGATGCCCCGATCGTCACCACGCCGACACCGCCCCCAGCGATCGCGAGCGTGGCCTGTCCCGCGATGGGTTCGTTGCTCGCCCAGGTCAGCTTCGGCAGCTCGAACGCGAGCCCGAAGGGGCCGCTGATCGCCTCCGCGCGGGCCCCGCCCGGTGGCGATGGTGGCGCCGGCGCCGCGTCACACGCCGCGACGAGCACCCCGGCGAGCAGGAGGGCCACGGTAACGAGCTCAGGCCGACGGGTCATGGGCAGGAGACGCCGCTGGCCGCCGTCCGGTTTCACGCTGAGCGCCTCCTAGGCGAAAGCACTCTGTTTCCGGGAACTCCGCGAGTCGTTCCAATCACCCGGA
>Ga0299914_10000397_pt1 | contig 26109 bp, 18 predicted proteins | sample RVTome_10_FD_201361 | JGI IMG/M metagenome (GOLD analysis project Ga0299914, IMG submission 201361) | Soil microbial communities from uranium-contaminated site in the Upper Colorado River Basin, Wyoming, United States - RVT153D57 (version 2) ... | reverse complement strand
CGCCGTTCAGTGGTTCGTCGCCGACCTTCGGGAGGTTCAACTCCAGCTGACCGGCCGGGTGCGGATTGAGCCTGGCCCGCACCTTGTTGGCAGCGACGTTGAGCTCGAGCTTTGACGCGTCCTTGCGGATCAGGTCGGCGATCGTGGCGACATCATCGGGCGGCAGCATGTCGGCCTGGGGAAAGGTGAGCCGGTAGATCGGGTCGTCCGGCGCGGTGTCCCAGTCGATCAGCTCGTCGACGACGTAGGCATTGACCCGAAAGGGCAGGACGGTGGATACCGCTCGCACCGCCAGCCGTTCATCGGCGCTCAACCCGGCGCGGGTCGTAAGTTCCTCGAGGTGTTTTGACGTGTAGGCCCTAAATCTACGACCAGTCGACATCGACGTTGCTGTCTCCTGTGTCACGCTCACGCGTGCATCTCCTCTCTCTCACCCAGGAACCGGCCCCACGCTCCAGTCCTACTTCTCGATCACCCCCGCCGTCCGGTGGAGCCTCGACCATACGTTGCCCAAGCCGGATTCGCATCAACCTCGATCAAGCTCTGCGAGGCCAGTTTGGTAGTACTGACGCGCGGAGAGGACGGGCGGTTGCGGATGGGTTCATGCGTCATCCAGGGGAACTTCTGCGCTGGATGGCTGAGTGATCGCCCTGATCGGGTTACGTCACACTTGACACTTCAGCACCGACGGAGGCGACGCCGTCGACCACTCGTCAGGGAAGTAGCCAACGCTGGTTGGTGTTGCTATGGCAGTTCCAGATGATCAACTGAGTCCCGCTCGCACTGGATGCGCCCTTGGCGTCCAGGCAGCGTCCGGATCTCGGATTGAACAGTGTTCTGTCCGGACGCGACAGCCACTTCTGGCCCTCGGTGCCGCTGCACGTCCACAACACCACTTCGGAGCCGTTGGCAGTGCTGCGCGCGTCAAGGCATTTGCCCATCGTGCGCACTGTGCCATCTTCGTGCGGCGTCCAGCGCTGGTTCTCTCGACCGTGGCAGCTCCAAAGAATGATCTTACTACCGTCTGCGGTGCCGGCCTTGGCCACATCTGCACACTGGCCACCGATCCCCGTGATCAAGCCGACGTCTCCGAACAAACCAACTTCCCAAAGGGAGTAGCCACTTTGCGTGCCTCGCGCCGTACCGTAGATCCGTACAAACCGGGTCTCTACCGGTTCGAAGGTGATGTGATCCGTACCGCCGTCGCCCGCCGTCGTGGAGTAGACGGTCTTCCAAGTGCGGCCATCGGTAGACACGTCGAGTCGGTACGCCGTTCCGTACGCGGTGTGCCAGTTGAGCAGTGCCCGGTTGACGCTTTGGACTACGCCGAGATCGATCTGGAGCCACTGCGGATCAGAGGAGGCGCTCGACCAGCGTGTGGCCATCGCGCCGTCGACTGCCCGAGATCCTTCGAAGCCAGACCCCTGAAAACTGGAGGCCGTAACAGGACGAGCATGTGAAATATCGCGCTTGATTCGATAAGTGGCGGTAAACGTCGCATTGGAAGCGGGGGCGATGACGTTGTGAGCCCGTGTCCCGCCGTCTGACCAGTATTCGAAGCGGAGAGCTCGGTCGCTGAAAACCTGGATCAGGTCCGCCGATATGGAACCGGTCGACCCCACGATCGCCTTGCGAGTAAACGGCGTAGTCGCTGTGCCGGAGAGATAGGTCAAGCGCAAACCGCTGGGCTGTGAGGCGAAGGCAACATCGACGGTCTTCGGGTCTAGCCGTACGCTTGTGGTATCCGCTAAGCCACCTGAATCCTCGACTGTGAGCCGCAATTCCAAATAGGACGGGTACTCATGATCGGGAGCGGTGAATGTGCCACTCGTCCCACTCTTCGTGGTGATCTCATGGGCATGGCAGTTGCTCGGGCAGTGATGCAGGACAAGCGTCCAAGTCAACGCCGATCCCGGCAGTGTCCCGTCCTGTGGGTCAACGCCCGTGCCTGAGAAGCCGATGGTGTCACCGACCCGCCACGCGGTGCCGGGGCTTGGCCCGGTGATCGTCGCGGTCGGCGCGGTGTTGCCCACACTTATCTTGGCCGTCGCCGTGTCGCCAGTGCCCTTGCTATCGGTCACTCGCAGACCGACGTTGACCTCGCCGTTGGTGGTGTAGGTGTGCTGCACGGTGGCGGAGGTCGAGTCGTCGAACTGGCCGTCACCGTCCAAATCCCAGGCATAGGTCAGCGAATCGCCGTCCGCGTCATTAGAACCGGTTCCGTCGAACGACACCGTCAGGGGTGCAAGTCCGCTGGACGGTTCGGCCTTGATCACCGCAGTGGGCGGATTGTTAGTGGCGCTGTAGATGTAGCGAATGATCCTGCCGTTGTCATAGTCGACGGCGAAGATGTCACCGCCCGGGCCTGCCTGCAGGGCCGTGACGCCATACCCGGTAGCGAACGTCACAATGTCCGCCGGATCGGGCAGTCCGCCCGTTCCTGGCCGCATAGCCCATATGCATTTGCGGCTGTAGTCGGCGAAGAACAATGCGCCGTCATAGTCGGCGGGGTAGTTGCCGCCGGGATAGAAGGCCAGGCCGGACATCGATGAGCTACCCGTGCCGCAGGTTTCGCCGGACACGACCTTGGCGGTGTGGTGGTATGCAAAATAGGGGGCCTTGACGGCACCGGTTCCGGCGGCATACAGGTTCTCGCACAGCGTCAGATCGGCCGCGTCGTAGCCGCTCTGCCGGCCGGCTCCCTCGTAGCATGGCCACCCGAAGTTGCTTACGCTCGCGGTGGGGCTGACCACCCGGTTGATTTCCTCCCATGCGGTCCAACCCACATCGCCGATCCAGATCTCGTTCGTACCGGGGCGCATGGCGAACCGGAATGGATTGCGAAGGCCATACGCCACTATCCGACGGGCGTTGGGATCGGTGCTGCTCGCAAGCGGGTTGCCGGGCGACGCCGCACCGGTGTCGGGATCGATACGGATCACAGTGCCGTCGAGGGTCACCGGGTCAGTGCCGGTCCGCAGGTCTTGGGAACGTAAAGCGCCACCTTCGGCCGATGGCGGTGCCAGCGCAGTACCCACTGGTGACGGCGGATCCCCACAAGGGTTGTCGGGGGTGACGTCGGACGCGGTGTACCCGTCCTGGCCGTAGTCGACGTAGTTGAAACCGGCCCCGTCGCCGCCACTGGCATAGAGCATGCCGTCCGCGCCGAACTCCAAGGAGCCGACGGAGTGACTGGGAAACTGCTGGCACCAGTCCTCGATGAGAACCTGCTCGGCCACCGTCGTACCTGCCCGAGTCAGCATCGACAACCGACCGCTGACCTGACAGCCGTCGGCCGTAGGGCCCGGTGGTGTAGGGCAGGGATCGCTGGAACTGTTCACTGCACCCCACTTCGGCGACGATCCGCCGATCAGGCCGTCATACGTGTACAGCACGTACACCCGAGGGTCAGTGGGATAGTCGGGGTGCAGAGCAAGGCCCAAAAGCCCGCGGTCCCAGTAATTGTGCACGCGAGTCCGAAGATCGGCGAACACGCTCGGTGACGTGTCCGCTAGTGAGTCGAAGACCTTGATGATGCCGCTCTTCTCGGCTACAAACACCTGGCCGTTGGCGGCGAACTCCACACCTGTGGGGTTGACCAGTCCGCTGAAAACCACCCGTTCACTGAAGCCGCCCGGCAGCGCCGCAGCCTTCACAGATTCGGCAGGGATGGCGATGACGCCGACGGATAGAAGCAGCGCAATCGTTCCCGTCATCAGCCGACGCGGTGTGACAGCGGCGAAGTTCATCTTGTCCCCCCGGCCGGAACATGTGGCGACAGCACATGAGCACCGTACGACGCGAATACTACCGTTGGTCCCATGCCGGACAACGTCTTACCCGAAGTGCTTTGGACGCCCGATCTGGCCAAGGACAGCCGTATAGCGGGCTTCCGGCGCTGGCTGAGCACCGAGCGCGGGCTCGACCTGCCGGACTACGACTCTCTCTGGCGATGGTCGGTCGAGGAGTTGGAGGCATTCTGGGAATCCGTGGCGGCGTTCTTCGACGTCGCGTTCCACGACCGTGCCTCCACGGTGCTGCCTGAGCGTGCCATGCCGGGCGCGCAGTGGTTTCCGGGCGCAACGCTGAACTACACCGAACATGCTCTCCGCCCAGGTCACGGAAAAGACGACAACGACGTGGCCATCATCTTCCGCACGGAGGACGGTCACACCGAAGAGCTGAGCTACGCGGCGTTGCGGGCGCAGGTGGCGGCGGTGCGAGCGGGCCTTGCCGAACTCGGCGTTCGTCGCGGCGATCGGGTGGTCGCACTCGTACCCAACTCACCGCACGCACTTGTGGCCTTCCTTGCCACGGCGAGCCTCGGCGCGGTCTGGTCGTCCTGCTCACCGGACTTCGGCGTGCAGGCCGTGGCCGACAGGTTTGCACAGATCGAGCCCACGGTCTTCATAGCGGTGGACGGCTACTACTACAACGGCAAGGCCTTCGACATCCGCGCGACCGTCGAACAGTTACGTGGTCGGATGCCTGGGCTGCGGGCCACCGTACTCGTGCCGTACCTCGATCCGGACGCGGGTCTCGAGGGCACCGTGTCATGGACGGATCTCGTCGCGGCCCACGCGGGAGCGGCGCTCGCGTACGAGCCGGTGCCGTTCGACCATCCGTTGTGGGTGTTGTACTCGTCGGGCACTACCGGGTTGCCGAAGGGCATCGTCCAGAGCCATGGCGGGATAACCCTGGAGCACCTCAAGGCGCTCGCGCTGCATTGCGATCTGGGCCCGGGCGAGCGGTTCTTCTGGTTCACCACTACCGGCTGGATGATGTGGAACTTCCTCATCTCCGGCCTGCTGGTGGGCTCGACGATCGTGCTGTACGACGGCAGCCCCGGTCATCCCGACCTCGGCACGCTGTGGCGGTTCGCCGCGGAGCAGAGGATCACGTATTTCGGCACTTCCGCCCCGTATATCCAGGCGTGCTTGAAAGAGGGCGTGACGCCGGGACAAGACCTGGATCTTTCAAGTCTTCGGGCGATCGGCTCTACCGGCGCACCGTTGGCCCCTGAGGGGTTCCGGTGGATCGCCGAGTCGGTCGGCTCGCGGATCCAAATCGCCAGCGTCTCGGGTGGTACCGATCTGTGCACCGCGTTCGTCGGCGCCGCACCGGACGTGCCGGTCTGGCTCGGCGAACTGTCGTGCCGCATGTTGGGCGCGGCCGTTGCCGCTTACGACGAGGACGGCCGGCCAATCGTGGACGAGGTCGGCGAGCTGGTCATCACCGAGCCGATGCCGTCAATGCCTGTGTGCTTCTGGAACGACCCGGACGGTTCGCGCCTGCGCGCGGCGTACTTCGAGCACTTCCCCGGGGTGTGGCGGCACGGCGACTGGATCAGAATCACGCCCCGCGGGTCAGCCGTGATCTACGGCCGCAGTGACTCGACACTCAACAGGGGCGGGGTGCGGATGGGTACCTCCGAGTTCTACCGCGTGGTGGAGGCGCTGCCCGAGGTCGTCGACTCGCTTGTGATCGACACGTCGGGGGCGCGGCAGGCCGAGGGCGAACTGCTGTGCTTCCTGGTCCTGGCCGAGGGCGCCACGCTCGAAGACGTCGAACCCACGCTACGGCGTGAGCTGCGCACTCAGCTATCGCCGCGGCACGTACCGGACCGGTTCTACGTGGTGGATGTCATCCCGCGGACGCTCAACGGTAAGAAGTGCGAGGTGCCGGTAAAGAAGATCCTCGCCGGCACGCCGTCGGAAAAGGCGGTGAGCCGGGACGCGCTGCGAGAACCCGACTCGCTGGACGCCTTCATCAGACTGCAGTCCGAGACTGCAGCCAGCTAGCGGCGCGCTGCCTTGTCAGCGCCGATCATGGCTCCCGGAGGGGCTCGTTCTTCCGTGGCTTTGCAGTGCACAGGTTGTCCCGGCAGGGGGCCATAGCTGCCTCAATACGACTCAACTGCGCCTAGGCTCACGACACAAAGGCGATCTCGAGTGATTCAGTAGACCACGAGGAACTGACTGCGTGGCGGATGCGCTTGTACGGATTGGCGCCTGGTCCGCGCGAGCGCACCCACCCTCTCATTTGTGCGGACTCGCTTGACAACCGTCTCCCCCTCAGTAACGGTAGTCACACAAGTCACTTGCGTCACGAGGGGACGCACATGGAGAACCTCCAGCCAAGGTCATTCACTCGGCGGACGGCACTCCGGATGGCGCTCGCGGTTCCCGCCGTCCCGGGATTGCTCGCCCTCCCTACCGTTCACACAGGGGCGCTGCCGCGGCCGGTGGAGGCACGACGAGATCGCATCCGGCTCGACAAGCGACGGCTTGGCAAGACCAAGCACGAGCCGCTCAGCCGCACACTGGACGGGAAGAGACCACGGCACAGCCACGCAACCGATGTCATCGACACCGACAACTTCCGGGTCGCGGCATTCACCTGGGAGGGAGAACCGTCACAGTCCGCCCTGTTGATTCGCGCGCATGACCGCAGAACCGGCGACTGGTCGGAGTGGTTCGAGTTGCACGACGACCAGCACGGACCAGACCCGCAAGCACCGGAGACTCACACCGCCAGGCGCGGCACGGACACGGTGATCGTCAGCGAGTCGGACGCCGTCGAAGTCCGCGTAGAGACCTTGGACGACGAGCTTCCGGACGATCTCTACCTCGAGCTGATCGACCCTGGCGAGTCACCCGCGGACGCCAGCGCGGATGTGCTGCCGCTGGGGAGCGCCGTGGCGAGCACACCGGATTTCACTGTCCGTACTCGAGCTCAGTGGGGAGCGGATGAGACCATCCGAGACCAATCCCCGCCGAGCTACGGCAGCGTGCGCGGCGCATTCGTCCACCACACGGCCGGCAGCAACTCGTACACCGCGTCGGATGTTCCGGGCATCATCCGGGCCATCTATACGTACCACGTCAGGGGCCGAGGCTGGCGGGACATCGGGTACAACTTCCTCGTCGACAGATTCGGCCGGGTCTGGGAGGGCCGGTACGGCGGCACGACCGCCGCGGTGATCGGGGCGCACACCGCCGGCTACAACAGCTACTCAAGCGGTATGTCGGTCCTCGGTACGTACACCAGCAACGAGCCGGAAGGCGCGGTGCTGACCGCGCTGCACCAGCTCATCGCATGGAAGCTCGGAATCCACGGCGTGAACGTGTATGGCCGCGTGGCGTACCCGGGCCGGAGGACGCTCCCGACCATCGCCGGGCATCGGGACGGCGGAAGCACCGAATGCCCCGGGACACGGCTGTACAACCGGTTGCCCGCACTCCGGGCCCGCATCGACGCAGCATTGTGGCGCGGCTCCCACAACGTGGTGTACCTGTTCAGCGGCAGCCAGTACGTCCGCGTCTCGCGCGTCGGGGGTGGGGCCGATGCGTCGTATCCCAGACCAATCGCCGGCAACTGGCCCGGGCTACCAGCGAGCTTTCAGCAGGGCATCGACGCGGCGTTCTGGCGGGAGTCGAACGGAAAAATCTACTTCTTCAAAGGCAGCCAGTACGTGCGCCTTACCAGCGCCCCTCTTCGCGTGGACCCCGGTTATCCCAGACCGATCGCCGGAAACTGGCCCGGCCTGCCCGACTCCTTCAACCAGGGCATCGACGCGGCAATATGGCGCAAGAGCAACGGAAGAATCTACTTCTTCAAGGACAACCAGTACGTACGAATCACCGACAACCCCCTTCGCGTGGACCCCGGCTATCCCAGACCGATCGCCGGAAACTGGCCCGGCCTGCCCGACTCCTTCAGCCAGGGCATCGACGGCGCCCTCTGTCGCCGGGATACAAGTCAGATCTACTTCTTCAAAGGCCCGGCCTATGTTCGATACTCCGCTGTACCCAGCGGCATCGATCGAGGTTATCCGCGCTGGATCGACCCGAACTGGACAAGGCTCCCCTTCTAGCGGATTCTGAACCGGTAGACGGCCTCGCTCATTGGAACCCCGCGCCAACGGGGTCCTCACTTCGTCGCGAAGGTGCCGCAGCTGAGGAAACTAGACTCACCGCCCAGCGACCTACCGTGCGAAGGCTCACCGTGCTGTGATTGGGCGGCGTGCACGTGGTCACGGTCGAACCGATGATTGCGAGGCTGTGAAGTACATGTTAGGCGCGCGGGTGCGCGGCAGGTCGGCTGGCAGGCTGCGCTCCACATTTGAGCCCAGTCAGGTGCGAACAAACCACATAAGCAGAGCGATACTTAGCGACGCAATGCGGCAAGCAGCCGCGGCCGGCGTTGCTGAACCGCCACCTCCGCCAGCATCGACACCATGTCGTCGATCACGACACGAGAGCGATCTTTCAGATCAGCACTCGTTTCTCGTGAAATCGGCTTAGCCACCTCGGCGAGCTTATCGGGTAAGTCTTTGTGTGCGAGATGTGACAGTAACCGCTCTTGTCCGATCATCCGGTAAAGATTCCGGCTCTTATCGGTAGGCGACAGCACGATCGACGGAATGCCATAGGCCGTGGCAACCACGGTGCCGTGGAACTTCATGCTGGCCAGCGCCGTCGACTCTCCTATTGCCCGCGTAATGTCGTCGAGATCTTCGCTCACAACAAGTTCCTTACCAGGCAGTATCAACTCGTCAGCGGCTTCCAAATCGGCCCTGCCGATGGGGCCAGTGGCCAACACGATCTGACGGATCCGGTAGCCCTCCGCCTTGGCCTTCTCGCACAAACGCTGCACTTGGGTATAATCATCGGGCCCTCCGCGTCGTCGACGGACCACAACGCTAAGAATCGGAGCACCAGGGGGTCGTGTGACAGGTGGGAGATCGAGAGCGAAGACGAGGTCTGGGGCCCACTTGACGGGGACTTTCGGTGAAAGGTGTTCGGTAATCCATGTGGCACTTTCTGGATCTCTAGCACTGATATAGCGAATATTCGGATGTTGGAAGAACCGCTGCATCTGCTCGATCACGGCTTGCTGAGATTTTCCCCAGGTCGGAACCCCTACACCTGCAATGTACACAGGCCGAGTGAGCCAATCCTCTCGCCAGTAGAGCTTCGACAAGCTCCACGGGACTATCAGGTCTCCCCCACCGATGACGAATGCGTCGTACCGCCTGGCGATCCTCTCAGGTGGCTCAGTGAAGTACGGTGACTTGGTTAGTTGGTGAACGACCTCGGGCTCGCCGACGCGTTGCAGCTCTCGTTCCCAGAGCCGTAAGAACAACTCGTCGCCGTAGTTTCCCCAACCGAAGTATCCGATCAGACCTATTCTGCGTGGCACAGCGTAAGATGATGGCACACCCGGGCCGCGTTTGCCGAACCGGCGCACCCGGCTCACCTCCGTGAACATCAGCGACAGAGGCGCGTCACACGGCGAAGAGCAAGGTCTCAACTTCCTTGACCGGGTCGTCCAGCGCCGCAGAGGACTTGGACGTCAGCGGTGTCCGCGCCTTCGCCGTCGCAGCATCGTGCCGCCATGTCAGGATGCTCCAGAGGCGCAAGAGGAGCCGCGCACATTGGCGCAACATCCTCAAACGCTGACGCTTCGATGCCGTCTACGCGCCGCGATCACCATCGGGTGTGCGGGCTATCTATTTCGACTTCCTGAGCAGATAGAGATAGTAGACAGCCGATTTGGAGTCTAAGATGACCTCTCGGCGCACAACCGTCAGTCGCCTCTGGCGGAATTCACGAAGGACCGAATTTTCAGGATGAGGTTCGGTAGTGCGAACCTTCTTCTCCTGAGCCTTCCAAAGTGGCCAACGCAAAACAGGGCGAAGCCGCGAAACTCGTTCTTTCGTAGGCATGCGCCGGACTTGTATGCCCGCGATGACATACGCACTGGAGACCCTGGCGGCCTCACCGAGGGCTAGCTTGAAGTTGTTGAAGCCAAGCAAGTTCAGAATTCGCACACAGACGACGACCTTGGCCGAAGAGTCGTCAGCCTCGATTCTGGTGATATCTCCGATACGAAGGTCGGCATCCAAATCCAGACTTGCAGCGCGAACGACAGCCTGTTCCAGCATTTCCTCGGAGATGTCGAGTCCAACGACGCGACAGCCTAAGCTCTTGTAGAAATCGAGAAACCGACCCGTTCCGACCGGGATGTCAAGGACGACGTCGTCTGGCTGTAGCTCGCTATTGTGCAGAAAGCTCTCGACGACGGCCTGCTCTCGTTGCCACTCAGCTGATCCAACGCGCTCGCGATCATAGTTTCTCGCTCGCTCACCACGATATCTCTCTCTTAACCTATCCAATTCCACTGTGCTACCCTCCGCGGATGATTACAATCCCTGCTCGAGCCTGTCCGTGGTGGGAGCAGGTCGGCTGAAGTCTGCGCGCCATGTATTGATTGCGGCCGGATGGACCACCCCTACTTGTGCAGGAACGACTCGAAAGCCAAGGAGCCGGGCAATCACAAATCTGTGGACCCCGCGATGGCCGAATATGGGCCGGCAATCTCGTGCGATGTGGATGAGGATGCCATCCCTTTCGCGGAATGTGAAACCGTCCGTCTCACTTCGCGGTCTGAGCCGACCTTCGCGCTGGGCCGTAAGGAAGATCTCGTCAAGTTGCTGGTAACGCCGGACAACATCTTCGAGTGTTCGACAACCGTCGGAGCCCTGCGCGCCGTGACGCTTGATACGCTCAAGCTGGAGCGCATAGGCACCCGACTCTTCCCAACTCAAACCGTCCCGCCAATGGCGCAAGCAGGCGGCGGCAATAGGATTGCGGTCAAATGGATAGGTCTGCTTGTCCCAATCACCACCGATGACGTCACCGGAGTTGGTCGCCTTGAACCGGCCGTAGCTATCGCGACAGCTACTAGCGTCAGGCCAGATCCGCTCGCACCATAACGGCGCACCGCGGCCGTGGCGCAGCAGGTTCCTAGCGTCGCGAGCGAGAGCTCGTCGCCAGAGCTTGGATCGCCCCTGCTGTTCCGCCACGGGTGGATCATAGCGAAGGCGACGGCTCCCGTTCCGTTGCCGTTAACCAACGTGTCGGGCCGGCTTAACCCTGTGCACACGTCCGGAGGAGAGCGTGCCGATGCCGGGCACCAGACTGACGTGAACGCGCGGAGAATCGTCCCAAATCATCGCCCACGCCACGAGCGACGGGCCATGGCACAAATCACCGGCGCCGTCGGACTATCGCCGCCTTCTTCTCAAGATCAACAATCTTGGATACGAGGTCCTGAAGTTCATCGAGCCACTGCTGGACGACCTGCTGTTCGTCAGTACGGATGAGGTCGTCGAGAATGACCGTGGCGCTCTCGCTCAGGGCGTCATGCAGCAAAGGCACGGCCGGGTAGCGGGCGTGCTCACCTGTGTCGGCCGGCGGCCCGTCCACGAACAGCAGATCTATCGCCTTCAGGTCCGACCATGCACGGCGCGCGTACCACGGGTAGGTCTTGCCATTAAGCTCGTAATCTTCCAGCGGGGCGTAGCGAACATCCGCGATGGCGCTGGCCGTGTGCATGCGCAGCACATTTCGCGTTGACTCCGCGAAGGTGTCGTCGTGTTCCAGCGACACGATACGGCCGGGAATACCGAACCGTTGCATGGTCAGGGCAAACCACAGCGTTGATGTTCCACTCCCACACTCGACCACCAGCTTCGGCTCCTCGCGGATCACTATGTCCACCAGCGTGAGCAGGAGATCCGGGGACGCGGCCCAGCCACGGGTGGACGGCATTGGAAGATCGGGAGAATAGATCGCGTAGAGATTCTGCAACGCCTCGACCTGACGGAACGTTCGACGGAGTTCACGATCCATTTCAGATCGAGATCGATCTACGGCACTGGTGGCCGCTTGACGGCTCGCGTCAAGCACGGCGCGCTCGGATCGTTCGCCGACCGACCCAACCAGTCGCTCAACTCTGCTGGCTTGCTTCCCGAGCTGTATGTCCAACTCGTTCAAGTCGGCTTTGACCGACTTGTACATATCCGTAAGTCGGTCTTCGCGTCTCACCTCGAGAAGAAAGATGCCAAGCAGCAGACCCGACATCATGAGCATCACCGTGGCCGCCGGACCAAGTCCAGTCGAGACTCCCACGATAGTCACGGCGGCCAACCACGTGGCAACGAGCGCTGTGATCACCTTGGTGTTCTTCAGTAGCTGAATGCGAGTTCCCACCACGCTTCCCTTCGACGATCAGCGCCGCGGCCCGCCAGTGATGCTCTTGCGAAGACGCCAATACCGTGATGTCACTCTGCCTAAGCGCGAGTGCAGAAGGGCACGGTAGCGTTGCTCTGCGTGGTCGCGCCTTTTGACTGCCGACTCAAGCTCTGTGGACAGTCTGTGAACCTCCGCGCGAAGTTGCCTCACGATGGGTCGCTCGCCGGTGGCCAACGCCCCCGGAGATCCCGAGGCCGAAGTGCGCGCCAGTGTCTCGAGGTAGATGACATGGCCCGTCGTGGCAAGAACCCGCCAGGCGTCCAACCCATCCGCATGAGAGGAGGACGCCGGACCGAGGACGATGCATACTGCGTCAGCGACCAGGCCGATCGAGTGCACCTGAAGGCCGGTCGGCGAGCCCTCGGGGGCCGATCCAGCCGCGCTGGTGATCTCGTAATCCCCTGGTTCGGCGGCGGAGACGAGGTCGCGTGGAAAGATCACAGCCATCAGGGCGTTGCCCGCGAGTGCTGGACGCACAGCGTCGATGACACGCAGCGTCCAGTTGATGTCGTTGGCAGGCGCCTCGATTGTGGCCAGGTCTGCCGGTCGCTGGAGTTTGCCGAAGTCCAACATTCCCTCTTTGCCAGCCTCGATCACCGTAGCGGACCGAAACTCCAACTGCAGCCCATGCCGTCCACTGCCTTTTGGCGTGACGACGAGCAGGTGCTCGACCGGTTCGAGATTGGCGATCAGGTCGTGAGCAATGGCCATGGGATGTGCCTCGACGCGAGAGTCAGTCGGTACCATCGCCGTGCACATTATCCGATTGCTGGAGTGACTTCCCCATGGCGTCTCGCGAAGACGGCACGCCCAAGCGCGCTGCCAACGATGGAGTTACGGTCGTCGTCCTGGCCGAGGACGTTGCCGGCCTCCCGCGTTGTATCCAATCCCTGGCTACCCAGACTCTGAGCCCCCAACAGATCGATGCCGTTATCGTCCTGGACTCAGCCACTAGAGAGTCGTTCGCAGCCGTTGCGGCCGCGCGTTCGCAATACCCCGAACTTCAGCTTCGATCCATCGCACTTACCGCCTGGAACCTCGGCGCCGCCCGTCAGGCCGGCGTCGCTGCCGCCCGCCAGCCCTACATAACCTTCGTAAGCAGTAGCGATGCCCTTCAACGCCGCTTCCTCCAAGCACTCCTCGGCACGATTCAGCACGAGACCGTAGCGGTCACCCGGGTACTCGACCTAGGCCCTAGCCCAGTGCGAGCGGACACCGACACCTTCGACGAGACCTCACCAACCAATGCGGTGCGTGATCTGGAACGACATGAGGTCCCAGCGGCGTTGTCGTCGGACGCGGCAAAGTTGGTGCCCACGTCGTGGGCAATGCTGGCCATGGACGACTTGGCAAGCGATGACACTGCGGGCGTCTCGCTCTGGGCCCGCATCTTCGTGCGTCAGGCGTTCGGCCTGCGTCTAGTCGAAGGGGCCGACTGCGCGTACGAACGACACCGGGTGGCGCGAGCTGGCATGGGTGGCGCATTCGATACTGAGGTCACTCGACGAATCGCTCACCTAGAACTACTCGAAGCGCTCTTGGACGAGGCCGTCAAGAAGGAGACCCGGGCGGTCGTTGACAAGTGGATTCGCGACGAGACGACTGCTATCGGCAGATATCTTCGAGATCATCCTGTTGACCATCCCCGAGCCGTGCAGGCGCTGGACCGCTCCAAACTTTTCCGCTTGTCGTCGAATCGCCTCAACAAGGGCCTGGCCAGCGGACTGGTCGTCTCGTACTGCTTTCCTCCGTATGTCGATACGGCTGCGATCGTGGCCGCCAAGAGGGTCCGCGAGCGCGCCGAGATCGTTGATGTCGTCTACAACGCGATGGATCGCATTCGTCGTACCGATATCACCACACGCCGAATAGCCGGGCCATTTCTCAATGACGAGGCAGTTGTGCCTAGCCCCACTGCATTCGCGAGTTGGGCGTCCATCGACAGCTTCCGCGAGATGGGTATGGCTCAGATTCTTTCGTGGGAAAAAGAAAAGGGGCCCTACAGTACCTTGTACAGCCGAGCACAATTTGCCGCGTCCCATTTTCTGGCGGCAGCGTACAAACTGCATCAGCCTACAACTCAGTGGACTGCAGAGTTTTCAGATCCGCTTTCACGGGATGTCCAGGGCCTAGAAAGGGGCGACCTCGCCAAGGAGGGCCCGTTCCTCCAACAACTATCCGAGGCATTTCGCGACCGAGGCGTGGAGCCACCGGCCAGTAGGAATGCCTTCTTGTGGTGTGAGTGGACGGCCTATGTGCTGGCTGACGAGTTGCTGTTCACCAATAGGAATCAGCTTGAATACATGAAACGGTACTGTCCGGTGTCGATCGCGGATCTGATCGAACAGAAGGCGGTCATCGCACCACACCCAACTCTACCGCCACAATTCTATGACATGGTAGAACACAACTACAGCTTCCGCAGGGATGTTGTGAACCTGGCATACTTCGGGAACTTCTACTCCACCCGCGGTCTCGACGACATCCTCCTCGCCATAGCCGGCCTGCCGGTCGAAATGCGTCAGCATACCGCGTTGCACGTCTTCACGAGTAAGCCAGACGAGCTGCGGCATCGAACGGCACAGCTCGATGTGGATGAGAATGTCGTAGTCAGGGGATACATCAGCTTTCTCCGCTTCCTGAATCTGACGACGAAATTCGACTGCCTAATCGTCAATGATGCGTCCACCGAGCCGGACGTGATGAACCCTTACCTACCGTCGAAGTGGAGTGACTACCGAGGGAGCCGATCCCCGGTGTGGGGATTAGTCGAGGCGGGCAGCCCGCTGTCAAGCATGCCGCTTGACTATCGATCGCCGATCGGACATGTCTCGGCGGCCCAGCAGGTGCTCGCGAACCTGGTGGCAAGAAAGGTCGAACATCGGCCGGTTTTCGACTCAGAGATAGTCGACATCTCAAGCATGTAGTTGTGGTTCTACTCGACCAAGATTTGGAACAGCCGCTCTGCCACAGCGGACTGATCGTAACGCTCCATCACAAAGCTGCGAGCGGCAGCTCCTGCTGATTCTCGTTCCTGAGCATCAGTGTGCTGAAGTATCCGCTCCACAGCTTGATCAGGGGTGTTTACAACCCAGTCGTCAGGGAATGCCGCTCTCGCCGCGTCGTACGCAGCGAACATAGGCCAGTTTCGCACTACGGGCACTGCCGCGGAGGCTACCCCTTCGATCAGTGCCACTCCCTGACTCTCGCGCCTACTGCAACTTAGAACAAAGCCGGCATCACAAAAGACATCAGCCAACCTAGGCGTGAATCCGACGTATCGGACGGCGTCTCGGACGTCGTCTGCGACCGCACGACGCCGATACGCATCGCGGTAACGCGCTTCGCTGCCTCGTAGAGTCGATGGGAAGTCACGTCCGACCAACATAAGTCGCCACGTGTCGTCTACGGACCTTAGCTGGGTTAGGACTTCTAGCGCGAATAGGGGATCCTTCACACGCTGTGCCCAACCGACCATCGCCACTGTACGTCCAGCAGTGGAGCTCTTCGGAAGATCAAATTTATCAAGACGAAGCAAGTTCGGAACGACGTGAGTGACCGCTTGTCGAGCCAGGTCAGGGACTGCTCGCGTCACCATGGCTCGGATGTGCTCGCCAACAAAGATCACGTCCGATACCTTGCTCCAGTCAATAAGATGTGGATGTGGTGAAAGGGCGTCGATGCTATGAATGCGCACCACAATACGCGCTGACCTCGGGGCGTGCATGATCGTCCATACGGCATTGTTGTCACACCAGTCGATGAATATCGTGTTCGCCCATAATAGGTGCTCATGTTCGTCTTGAGATATGGGTAGCGCAACTTGCTCAACGGCCTGAGCGAGTCGGTCGTTCAAGAGCTTGGAATGGAGCGAGACGTTTCGGAATGCTGGGTGGTCTTTCTTGAGATCCAGTACACGTGCCTCGGTGTTAAGCCGGGTACTCAGACCCGCTATGATCGACTGGGTGAAACTGGCATAAGCGCCAGGGATAATCAGCACACGGTAATTCCGCTGGCTTGATCTCGCAACGTTCGGCTCCTGCGCGTCTCGAATTGGTGCTCCGAGCGCCCGGAACGCCGCCGACTCGCGAAGTCGCTTGGAGAAATCCTCTGGATTGTCCACTAGCGGTGAGGATAGGCCGTCCGCATGGAGTTCGCGGTGGAATGCAACACGCAGCGCGCTGACGAGCAGAGCACCAGCGGTCTGGAGTTGTCCGGCCGAAAGCGCCTGGTCCGCGTATTGGAGCGACTTCCGCAGTGTTGTCTCGAACTCCGGGCCCACGGGTGTCAGCATCGAAAGCCTAGCGTCGATCAGCTGCAGTTCGAGGTGCGAGCGCTCCGCTGGCGTCAACGAACGCTCAAGTGCCTGTGTAGCAAGTGCCTCGGCGGCTTCGACCTCGCGTAGCCGGAGGAGTTCGCCCACAAATTGTGCGGCCCGCCGTCCCACGTGGTCCGTCGCGCTCGAGTTGGCCCTCATGAGGACACTCCAAGCGGCGAGCAACTCAGGCGTTTCGTAGCCACTGAGTGGACGGCTGCCCATGTCCTCCATGACCTTTGCCGCCTTGAGGACGTACTGTGCCTTTATTCTTCGGACCAAGTCTTCGACATCTGCATCGGTGTAGAGGCCGATCCACACTGAAGGGTGATTTCGCCCGACTGCCCGCGCAGCGCGAAGTGAGGCGCCATCGGCGGCAATCACAGCCGTCGCTTGGGAGGTCGCATTGGTGAGCCATGCGGTGTATCCGGCCGCGATCGCTACGCGCTTGTCGAAGGGCGCTCGCCGCAGGCGCAACCTGACGGTCTGTTCTCGTATTCCGCCTGCAACCCGGCCCAGTCGATTGGATTCGTTGCCGCTCCTAAGGTGCGGGTTCAACCGTAGATGGCGAGCGTCACTCTGCCCGAGATCCGGCAACTGCCGAGTGTCGAACGTACAGACCAAGCAGACCGCCGCACCCTGGTCGGCAAGCGCGCGGATCAGGGACTCAGCGCTTCCGAGACTCGTTCGGTCGGTCGCTATGACGAGGACGTCAGTCATGGGAGCAGGCTTCTCGCAGCGTGTCAGGAGAGGGGAGTTGTTCGGCCTGGGCCAACGCCCGCGCCACGCAGGCAGCAGCCCGGGCCTCATCATAGATGGTCATGTACCCTCGACTGGCGTGGCCGGGGAAAGCGGCCGCGACCGTCGTCCTAGACTTTGACGGTCATGTCAACCGACCGCGTCCACATCCGCAGCCGAGACGCGCACATGTCGTAGCTGACGTCAAGGAGAGGTGTGAGCATCCGAACTCCCATTAAGCACGCCGCGCGGCGCCACCTTTCGCCGGGAACGAGGCAGCGTGTTCGCCGAGTGCAGCGGATGCTGCTGCGCCGCATCACCGGTGGACGCTACGCGCGACTAGCGCGCGCTCGCACAGCCTTCGAAGCGGGTGACTACGAGACAGCGGCGCGGCTGCTCACCGAGGTGCTTGACCGACGGCCGGACCATACTGAGGCACTACGCTGGGCCAGCCGGGTGGCCATGCGCCGCGGGGCCGTCACCGACGCTGCGACTTTCGCAATGAAGAGCGTGGCGGACAAGCGCACGGCCATGGACTTGCAGAACGCCCGGCACCTCATGGGCCGGCTGCGAGAGACCGACGCGCATTGGCAGCCGATCGTCTCCACATCGTTCGCGCCCGATCCCGAGGGGCGTAAGGGAGTTCTCTATCTCGCCAAGGAGTCGCGACCGTTCCTGCACAACGGATTCTGCACCCGCACCCACGAGTCGCTGCAGTCTCTGGCACGCTCGGGGTGGGACGTCACCGGTGTCACAATGCCGGGATTCCCCGCGGTGCTAGGTGTCGCCGATGCTCCATCGGTGAGTGTCGTCGAGGATGTCGAATACCAGCATCTGCTGCCTCGAGCCGGTGGTCTGGTCAAGACCCTGGCTTTCGACGAATACGTGGACCTCTCGACCCAGGTCCTTGCTGGACTCGTTGCACGACGCCGTCCCGCGCTACTCCACGTCGGGTCAGGTCACCGTGGCTTCGAGACCGCACTTGTCGGCAACGCGGTCGCCCGTTGGGCCGGTGTTCCCTGGATCTACGAGGTGCGTAGTTTCTTCGAGACAACGTGGACGGCCGACCCGCGCTATCGCGAACAGGGCGAGTACTACGAGCGTCGCTTCAGCACCGAGACTCGGATGATGCGGGCCGCGGACCTGGTGATAACCCTCAGTGGACCCATGCGAGACGAGATCGCGAATGCGCACGGAATTCCCACCGAGAAACTCCGCGTTGTGCCAAATGCGGTTGACTTGGATCGCTTTCGTCCTCGCGATCGCGACCTCACGGTTCGCCAACGTCTGGGCCTGACAGATACCTTCACGCTGGGCTATGTCAGCAACCTCAGCCATCCTCGTGAGGGACAAGAAGTCCTCATAGACGCCGTCGCGCGGCTGGTCAGGACGGGGCGGGCGGTCTCAGGCCTCCTCGTCGGCGACGGCGCTCGTCGCAGCGAACTGGAGGCGCTCGCCCGCAAGCTCGGCGTCGAGCGCCACATTGTCTTTGCTGGAAATATCCCTTTTGACGAAGTTGCTCGGTATTACGCTCAGATTGATCTGTTCGTTGTCCCTCGTATCAATGAGCGGGCGGCCCGCATGGTATCTCCGATGAAACCGTTCGAGGCAATGGCCATGAACATTCCAGTTCTCCTCGCCGACCTGCCCGCGCTGCAGGAGATCGCAGGAGCCGGCGAGCGAGCACACACCTTCCGCGCCGGCGACCCACAATCGCTCGCCAGGGAGGCAGAGGACTTGATGGACGCCCCGGCCGAGACCGCTCGGATGGTCGATGCGGCCCGAAAGTGGGTGGAAGCGGAGCGGTCCTGGGCGTCGGTTGCCTCGGCCTTCGGCGCAGCGTACGAGGAGCTTCTCGGCGCGCGCGTGTCCGGCATGGGACGGGGGGCCTGAAATGCTCGTGCCAGGAATGCTGGGACGCGACCGGGCTCTGGCTGTTGAAGATGCTCTCCGAACCTTGTCAGCGCTCGACTGGACCGCGACTCGGGGCCGACCCGGCGTGATTGCGTATCTCCCTTCGTTCTACGGCAACCCATACCAAGAGCTGATTTACAGCAAGTTACAAACTGTCGGGCTTCACGCTGCACCGGTGTATGACGCAGAATCCGCCGTCAGGTTCGCCGACGCGGCCTCCGGTACGGACATAGACATCATCGTCCACGCGCACTGGTTGAACTTCGTCACGGCGAGAGCAGAAGACGAAGCCACTGCTCGAGCCAACGCCAAGGAATTTCTAGATCATCTACACGGCGCCAAGGACCTCGGCGCACGCCTGCTCTGGACGTTGCACAACATCCTTCCCCACGAGAATGCCTATCCGGACGTAGACGTCGAGCTGCGACGCGCCATGGTCGACCTGGTCGACCGGGTGCATGTGATGAGTCCCCAGACCCGTCACCGGGTGTCCCCTTGGTACGATCTGCCGGCGAACAAGACTTTCGTCATTCCACATCCGAGCTATCACGGCGTCTACCCGTCTTGGATGTCTCGCGAACAGGCCCGACTTCGGCTGGGTATATCACCTGCGGCCACTGTCTTCCTGATGATCGGTGCCATCAAGCCTTACAAGGGCCTTACCGAACTGCTTGACGCATTCGACGAGCTGAGCCGGCGCGAACCCGGCAAGTTCGTCCTACTCGTGGCCGGCAACCCTAGCCGCGATGAAGAAACCGAGCGGTTCTGCGACCGCGTCCTCGTACATCCAGCTGTCCTGGCCAGGCTTGGCAAGGTTCCCGACGAAGAGATGCAGGTCTACCTGCGCGCGGCCGACCTAGGTGTATTCCCATATCGCCGGTCACTCAATTCGGGAGCTCTGGCCCTCACAACAACGTTTGGCCTGCCGGCAGTTCTACCGTCGCACTCCGGAGAAACCGCCGGTGTGACCGATTCCTACGCTGAGGTCTACGATTCGGACAATCCCGACGGACTGGTCAATGCTCTCTCGTCAGCCGCGCAGAGGCTGCGCACACCCGAGGCACGCGCTGCGGCCCAAGCCGCGAGCGAGCGAGTGTCCCTCCCCGTAGTAGCCGGAGCTTTCGCTCAGGCAGTCCGGCAGTGGGTGGACGACGGGCACTACTCGGGGCCGTGACGACGACCGCACGGACCGGGTGATCACCCGAACTCAGCGTCGGCCAGCCATCCAACTCGCCACAATGTCGGCGATTCGTGGCCCGGCCTTGCCGTCCCACAGGGGCGGGATGCGCCGTGGGCTGCTCGACTTCTCAGTGATCTGACGAAACGCGTCCACAATCCCGTCTCGCCTCACGAGTTGGTTGGTGCCGTGCGTCACAGTGATCGGTCGTTCCGTGTTGGGTCGCATGGTGAGGCACGGCACGCCGAGAACCGTCGTCTCCTCCTGCACGCCACCGGAATCGGTCAGCACCGCGACCGCTCCGCGGACCAGGCTCATGAACTCCACGTAACCGACGGGCTCCTCCACCCGAACCCGCGCGTGAGAGCCTAGGCCAGCCTGATCGAGGACGTCCCTTCCGCGCGGATGCAGCGGGATGAACACCTCCACATCCTCGGCGATTTGATGCAATGCCGCGACTATCTCCTTGGCGACTACCGGGTCGTCCACGTTGGAAGGCCGGTGGAGGGTCGCGACGAGGTATCTCTCCGACAATCCATGCGCTCGTCGCGCGCTATCGGCATCGAACTTGTCAAGGTTGGCGAGCAACGTGTCGATCATTGGGTTACCGACGAAGTGAACGCGTTCGACATCGAGCCCTTCATTGGCCAGGTGTCCGATCGCCTCGGGGCTGGTGACGAAGAGAAGGTCGGACAACTGGTCAGTGAGCCGGCGATTCACTTCCTCGGGCATCGTCATGTCGAAACTTCGCAGCCCGGCCTCGACATGTGCCAGCGGTATCCCCATCTTGGCCGCAACGAGTGCCGCCGCGACCGTCGAGTTGACGTCGCCGTACACCATGACAAGCCCAGGCTGTCGATCGAGGAACACCTGCTCGAGACCGATCATGATCGCGGCAGTCTGAGCTGCATGACTCCCCGACCCGACCCCGAGGTTGATGTCCGGCTCTGGTAAGCCGAGCTGCCGGAAGAACACGTCCGACATTCGCTCGTCATAGTGTTGGCCCGTGTGAACGAGTTCCTGGGGGACACCCAACCGGTCAAGCGCGCGCACCACCGGTGCAGCCTTGGGAAAGTTCGGACGTGCGCCGGTGACGTGCAGTACAAGATCGGGCATTCAACTCATCCTTGATCTGGGCGAGGCGGCGTAGCACGGCCAGCATGCCAGATGTCAGGCCAGACTCCGTGCTTCAAAGGTGTCCGCCGCAGGTCAGGCAATGGTGCCAGGCCACGACCTTACCAAGTCTTGACATGCGCCGCCGAACGCCATACAGCACCGGAAGACGTGGCTACCTGGGCGGCTGCTGTACCATCTCCGCTCGTGCGATAGACACGTCGTGAGCGCGGCGCGTACCTCACAGCGCCGGACAGGCTGACCTCGGTGCCGCTCCTGAAAGCGCCTGATGGTCGCAGCCTACGGAACCGGAGCCCGTCCCAACCAAGGAGTAGCCAGTGGCCGCCGATCTCATAGTCCTCGGACTCGGATACGTCGGACTTCCTCTTGCCCAGGAAGCTACCCGCGCCGGCATGTCCGTGCTCGGCTTCGACATCAACCCGGACGTCGTGGACAACATCAACGCCGGCCGCTCGCATGTCGACGATCTCACTGACGACGACATCGCCGAAATGCTTGTCCGCGGCTTCCGAGCCACGACGGACGAGTCACAGATCGCCGGCGCGAGAGTGAGCGTCGTATGTGTGCCCACCCCGCTTTCCGATGACGGTGGACCCGATCTGGGTGCGGTCAAGGCGGCTATGGCGGCGATCTCACGGAATCTCCGACCCGGGGCGTTGGTCATTCTCGAGTCGACCACTTACCCGGGTACGACTGATGAGGTCGTCCGGCCGTTGCTCGAACAGTCGGGTTTGCTGGCCGGTCGCGACTTCAACCTCGCCTTCTCGCCCGAGCGCATCGACCCGGGCAACAAGAACTTCGGCGCACACAACACTCCCAAGGTGGTCGGCGGCCACACGCCGGCATGCACCGAGGCGGCTACCGCTTTCTATGGCAGGTTCATCGAAACAGTGGTGAGCACGAAGGGAACCCGAGAGGCCGAAACGGCCAAGCTGCTCGAGAACACGTACCGCCACATCAACATCGCGCTCGTGAACGAGATGGCGAGGTTCTGCCACGAGCTTGATATCGACCTTTGGGACGTCATCCAAGCTGCGTCGACGAAGCCGTTCGGCTTCCATGCGTTCTACCCCGGCCCAGGCGTGGGGGGTCACTGCATTCCGATCGACCCCAACTACCTGAGCCACAACGTGCGAGCGAGACTTGGCTATCCGTTCCGGTTCGTCGAGCTCGCCCAAGAGATCAATTCCACCATGCCTGCGTACGTTGCCCATCGGGCTCAGAACCTGCTCAACAAGGACGGCAAGCCGGCGAAGGGTTCGACGATTCTTCTTCTGGGGGTCACGTACAAGCAAAACATCGCTGATCAGCGCGAGTCACCCGCCGTTCCACTTGCACGTCATCTCAGCAGCCTGGGCGCAACGGTCACCTATCACGATCCTTATGTCGACGGGTGGCGCGCCAATGGAGTCGCCATTGCGCGCGTGCTGGATCTCGAGGCCGCCGTGGCCGCCTCCGATCTGGTCATCCTCGTCCAGAACCATGCCGAGTACGACGCTGACCGGTTGGCGAAGATCGCCCAGAGGTTCTTCGACACCCGCGGGGTAACCACCGGGGACGAAGCGCACCGTCTGTGACGCGATCAGAGTCGATGCACTCGCAGCCATAGCTGTCAAGACGGCGTATCGATGGCGAGTATTCTCCCCTGGATGTTCGTTCTCCCACTTGCCCTGTTTGATCGGTTCGCCGTGACATGAATCCGCCCGAACAAGCGTCGGCGAATTTCGGATCGACATCAGGTTCCGCTGTCACCGACGCCCCCGATCGCAAAGAGGCGAGGCGCGGCGTAAGGCAACTCATGCCCTGGGGTGTTGTCCTGCTCGGCGTATTCGCGTCGTGGTGGTCCACACTTGGCGCAAGCCTCAGCGACGATGGACACAACATCGCGCTGGCGTGGCGCATGTCCCTGGGTGATGCACCGTTCGTGGACGAGATGAACCTACGGGCCACCGGGTCCTTTGTGGCGGTGCCTTTCACGTGGTTGTGGACCCAGTTGGTAGGGATGACCGGGCTTGTCCTAGCCTCGCGGCTGTTCTTCGTCGCGGTCGCCTTCGGCACCGGCTTCCTCGTCTATCGTGCGCTGCGCACGAGCTTGCCAAGAGCGACCGCCGTTACGGCGACGGCAGTCCCGCTCATGGCCCTTCCTTACCATCTAGGGCAGATCAGCTACAACACCATGCCCATCATGGGGCTGGTCCTCGGTACGGCCGCCGGCTTCGCCGCGATCTGCACCCGAGACCGTCGCTGGGCCTTCGGCTGCGGCGCAGCCACGGTGACAAGCGTCATCTCATTCCCGACGGTTGTGATCGGTGCTGCTGTCCTTCTGACAGTCGTAATGCTGCTTTCTCGCCAGCGCACCGTCATCATCGCGGTCATCTCGGGTTGCCTTGTCGTGTCGCTGCCATTTGCACTGTGGCTGCTGCTTGCTGTTGGCCCTTCCCTCATCGCCGACACCCTTCGGCTCACTTTGGACAGCCAGGTGGTCGCTGCACCCATGAGCCAGCGACTCGGCAACGTCGTCGCGATGTACACCACCAACCTCGGACAATGGGCGTATTGGCCAATGTGGGGAGCGGCTTTGATTGCCTCGCTGCCCAGGCTCCCGTCTCGGATCCGGGCTGCAGCCGTCGCGACAGTACCGCCACTGGCCATCGCACCGACGCTGTTCACGATGCTCGACGGGTCACCGGGAATGTTCGGACGGCTTGCAGGGGTCTATGCCACAGTCCTGTGCCTGGCCCTCATAGTCCCAGTGTCCATCTGGACGGTCCAGCAGGCGCGGCGTGACGTAGGCAGCCTAATGATCTTGAGCCTGCCGGTGGCGGTTGTCCAGGTTCCACTCGTCGCGGCGGCGACTATGTCGGGACCGCACTGGGGCGTCCATGCAATTGGGATTTGCTCACTCGTCATGGCTCTGACGGCAGGCTGGCAAGAGATGCTGGCGCCTGCGGCGCGCCCCGTCGCTGGAACGGCGCTGGTCGCCGCGTCAGGACTCCTGCTGACCATGACGCCCTTCAGAGACCCTTATCCGTGGGAAGCGACGACGAGAATCACGGAGGGCGCATTCGCGGGAATCTCGACCGAGGCGGCGAGAGCTGAGCGCATAGCCGATATGTCAGCCGCCGCCAGACGCTGGGTAGCGCCCGACGAAGGCGTCTTGATGTATGGCTTGGCCGGAGACTACCTGCTGACACGCGGGGAACCAGTCACGAATCTGCTGTGGCTCGGGGCATTCGGCGGTGCGAATCAAGCGACTCTCGACTATTTCGACCGGGCCGGCAGAATCCCAGATGTGATCTTCGTCAATCGGCTGCTAATCGAAGATCACGGAGGCTACGAAGCCGTCGCCGAGGAAGATCCGCTGATTGAGTTCATCCTTGAAAACTATCGGCTCGTAGATCCAGAGGTGGACGCCGCGGACGTGTTCCGACGGTAAGTCGACTCCGCATCTGAGGCCGCCGCTGGGCCGTCATCCGAGATGCGCGCGACTCAGGACGAGCTCACGGCGATGACTGTCACTCGCCGTGGTCGACCGCAACGTGCGACCTTTGATGATCCGCCGAGACAGGACAAAAGACACCGGCACGGCGAGGGCCGTCGCGACGACAGGTCCGATCCGCTCGCCCATTCCCGCCCACTCCACCAGCACGGTCACGCCGACGGATGTAACGATCAACCCCACCACCTGTGTCAGGGGGAAGAGCAGAAACTTTCGGACCGTAGGTCGAGTGCGGTAGGTGAAGTAGCAGTTGAGCAGGAATGAGGTACCGATAGTGGCTACGTAGGCGACGACGTGCGCGACCAGATAAGGAAAGAACAGGTGCAGGACAAGGTAGATCGCGTAGTACATCGTCACGTTGACGACGCCCACGACGCCGAAGCGCCCGAGCTCGCGGATTATCAACGCCCACCTCACCCTGATCGCCGTCTAGACCGGCGCAAAGGCTACACCAGCGTGGCGCAGAACGCGGACGGCGGCAGGGCGTGGCTGTGCCGCCGGGCAGCAACGGCCCTAGCAGAGTGCTCGAGCGTCCGGTAGCGTTCTCGTACCGTGGACCAGAACCGGACAAACCTCTCGATCGTCGTACCCATGTACGACGAGGAGGCTGTCATCCCCTTATTCGTCGAACGACTCCGCGGGGTTCTCGACGGGCTGGGCGTGTCGTATGAAGTGCTCGCAGTCGACGACGGTAGCCGCGACAAGACCCCTCAACTCATCGCCGACGCACGCGCGATGTGGCCGCAACTTCGCCTAATCCGATTGATGCGCAATTCCGGCCATCAAGCAGCGCTTACCGCCGGCTTCGCTCGTGCCCGCGGTGACTATGTCGTCACCATCGACGCCGACCTCCAGGATCCGCCCGAGACGATCGCAGCGATGCTGGACACCGCGCGCAAGCGCCAGGTGGACGTCGTGTACGGCGTCAGATCCGACCGCTCCACCGACTCGTTCGTCAAGCGTCGCAGCGCCGGTCTCTACTACCGGCTGATGCGCCGATTGGTCGGCGGTGACGTGCCCCACGATGCCGGCGACTTCCGGCTCGTTTCACGTCGTGTCGTCGAAGCGGTGAACAAGCTGCCGGAACACGGCCGGGTCTTCCGGATGGTGATTCCGTGGCTGGGTTTCCCGTCCGCGGAGGTCTACTACGTACGAGCCGAGCGTGCCGCGGGGTCGACTCACTACTCGATCCCGAAGATGCTCAAGCTCGCGTTCGACAGCATTACCGCCT
>Ga0299914_10000395_pt1 | contig 26124 bp, 34 predicted proteins | sample RVTome_10_FD_201361 | JGI IMG/M metagenome (GOLD analysis project Ga0299914, IMG submission 201361) | Soil microbial communities from uranium-contaminated site in the Upper Colorado River Basin, Wyoming, United States - RVT153D57 (version 2) ... | reverse complement strand
CTTCTGCTTTACCGAGCAGACCCTGTCGCCTGGTGAGGAAGTGCGGATGCCGGTGATCTTCTTCGTCGATCCCGCGATCCTCGACGACCCCGACGCGCGCGACATCAGCGAGATCACCCTTTCCTACACCTTTTACCCCGTGGACCAGCCGCAGGCGGGGAGCTAGAGACCTTCACCGTCGGGCGCAAAGCCGCCCCGTTGAGACAGACAGGGACTGAAGAATGGCCGGAGCGAAGAACCATCCTTACCACATCCTGCCGCCCAGCGTCTGGCCGCTGGTCGGCGCGACCTCGGCGCTGATGCTGTTCGGTGGGCTGGTGATGTGGATGCATGACAATCCCTACGGCACCTACCTGTTCTTCGCCGGGGTGCTCGGCGTGATCTTCACCATGTTCAGCTGGTGGACCGACGTGGTCCGCGAGGCGCATTCCGGCGATCACACGCCGATCGTCCAGCTCCATCTGCGCTACGGCATGATCCTGTTCATCGCCTCGGAGGTGATGTTCTTCGTCGCCTGGTTCTGGGCCTATTTCAACGCCGCGCTCTTCCCGGCGCAGGTCGACGCGGTCGGCGGGACCTGGCCGCCCGCGGGCATGCACGTCATGGACCCGTTCGGCTGGCCGCTGCTCAACACCCTGATCCTGCTCTGCTCGGGCACCACGGTCACCTGGGCGCACCACGCTTTGATCCACGGCGACCGGCGCGGCCTGATCAGCGGTCTGTGGGCGACGATCGGGCTCGGCCTGCTCTTCACCAGCATCCAGGCCTACGAATATATCCACGCGCCGTTCGGCTTCACCGACAATATCTATACGTCGGCCTTCTTCATGGCGACGGGCTTCCACGGGGCTCACGTCATCATCGGCACGATCTTCCTGATCGTCTGCCTGGTTCGCTCCTACAAGGGCCACTTCACGCCGACCCAGCATTTCGGCTTCGAAGCGGCCGCCTGGTACTGGCATTTCGTCGACGTCGTCTGGTTGTTCCTGTTCCTGTGCATCTACGTGTGGGGCGGCTGGGGCGCTGAATTTCATTAGAGCCCGGACGAAAACCGCCTGTCTCCGTCGCGGGCCTCTGCCGGTGCAATTTCCGGGGCTCCTGCTGGGAAGCAGGGGCCCCTTTTCCCATATGGAAGCTCATGGACACTGACATCCAGCCGCTCGTCGCGGTCTTGCAAGGCGGCTGCCCTCGCTGTGGCAGCAAGACCCTGTTTTCCGGTCTGGTCACCTTCGCGCCCAGGTGCCGCGCCTGCGGCCTGGACTTTCAGGCGTTCAATGTCGGCGACGGCCCGGCCGCCTTCCTGATCTTCATCGTCGGCGGCATCGTCGTCGGCCTCGCCATAGCGCTCGAGCTCACCGCCTCGCCGCCCTGGTGGGTCCATGTCCTGCTTTGGCTGCCGCTCACGACAGTGCTGACGCTGGGCCTGCTTCGCATCGCCAAGGCGGCCCTTATTGCACTCGAATATCGCCATCGGGCGCGCGAGGGCCAACTCGAGCGCGACGAGCCGTGAAGCGCATCCCGATCGTCGCGACCCTCCTGGTCGCCGCCGCCATGGCGACGATGATCGCCATGGGAGCCTGGCAGCTCAAGCGCGCCGAATGGAAGGACCGATTGCTCGCCGACTATGCCGCCGCAAGGGCGCTGCCCGCGCTGGATCTCGATCCGTTGCTCGCACGCGACGACGCACGCTTGCCGCCGCTCGCCTTCCGGCGGGTCCTCGTCACCTGCCGCGTCCGCGACGCCGAGCCGGATCTGCGCGGCGGGCGCCGCCGCGACGCGGCGGAGGGCGCTACCGGCGGCTACAGCTATTTCGTGCCTTGCCGCCCCGGCGCCGAAGGGCTCTCCGGCCGCCTCGTCGTCAACATGGGCTGGTCGCCGATGCCCGACGATACGCGTCGACTCTCGCTCGACGGAATTGTCGCCGGCACCCTGGGCATGGATGATCCTGGCCGCCCTCTCGTCCTCACCAGTGCCAGCGCTGCGCCCGGCCTTGAGCCGAGCGCGCCACCGACGGTCGACCAGATCCCGAACAACCACCTTTTCTACGCCTTCCAGTGGTTCTTCTTCGCCATCGCCGCGGCGGTCATCTACTGGCTGGCCCTGAGACGGCGCCGATCCACCTGACGGACCCCGCTCGCCTTGCAGCGCGTCCGCCCGCATCCTAGTTGGGTCCTCTCATGATGCAGCTCACCGTCCTCGCGAGCGGCCTTTGCGTTGCCAGCCGCCATATGCCCGGCGTCGAGACCGTCGCCGTCGGCCTCTATGCCGACGCCGGCTCACGGCACGAGGCGGCCCGGGTCAACGGCATCGCCCACTTGTTCGAGCATATGCTGTTCAAGGGGGCTGGTGGCCGCTCGGCGCGCGAGATCAGCGAAACGATCGAGGATGTCGGCGGCGATCTCAACGCCGCCACCGACCGGGAGGGAACGAGCTTCACCGCCTCCCTGCTGGCCGAGCATCTCCCGCTCGGCATCGAGCTCCTCTCCGACATGGTGCTGCGCCCGCATTTCGATCCGGGCGATCTGGCGCGTGAAAAGGAAGTGGTGCTGCAGGAGCTGGGGGAGGCGCGCGATACGCCGTCGGACCTCATCTTCGACGAATTGTGGGCCGCCGCTTATCCGGACCAGCCGCTCGGCCGATCGATCCTCGGCGACGAGGCCAGCATCGCCGCGATCACGGCCGACGACCTTCATCTGTGGCGTACCCGCCAGTATCGCAGCGGCAGCCTCTATCTGGTTGCCGCCGGCAAGGTCGATCACGACAGCCTCGTCCGGCTCGCCGAGTCTCGCTTTGCCGGCCTGCCCGAGGGGGTGATCGAGCCGGCAGAGCCCGCTCGCTTCGCCGGCGGCCGCCGCGCGGGAAGCGCGCGCGCCGATCAGGCCCATCTTGCCGGCGCTTATCCTGGTCCGGCGCAGCTCGACGAGGATTATTATGCCGCCCGCTTGTTTGCCGACCTGGTCGGCGGCGGCGCCTCGTCGCGGCTGTTCCAGGCGGTGCGCGAGGATCGCGGGCTGGCCTATACGGTGTGGGCGTCGCTGCACCCCTATCGCGATACCGGCATCTTCCATGTCTATGCGGCGACGGCGCGGCGCGAGGCGGCGGCCGCGGCGGCCTTGATCGACGAGGTGGTCGCCGGAGCGGTCGAAGGCGCGAGCCCGCGCGAGCTCGAGCGGGCGCGGACCCAGGCCAAAGCCAGCCTGCTGATGTCACTGGAAAGCACCTGGGGCCAGGCGGCCTATGTCGCTCGCCAGCTCTCTGTCCACGGCCGTCTGGTCGAGCCGACCGAAGTGGTGCGCGATCTGGAGAAGGTAACGCTGGACCAGGTCCGCGAGGCGGGCGCGCGGATGCTCGCCGGCCCGCGCGCCAGCGCCACGATGGGCCTGCCCGCGGTTCGCGCCGCGTGACTCCCACGCTGCTGGTGGCGGAGCCGTGGGCCGATTACGGCCTGGTCGACTCGGGGAATGGCCGCAAGCTCGAGCGGTACGGACCGCACCGCTTCGTCCGTCCCGAGCCGCAGGCGATGTGGGCACCCGCAGGGACTGATTGGGACGCCGACGGCGAGTTCGTGCCCGGGTCGGACGAGGAAGGCGGCGGGCGCTGGCAGTTCGCCCGGCCCGTGCCGCGCGACGGCTGGGACCTGGCCTGGAAGGACGTGCGCTTTCGCGCCCAATGCACGCCGTTCCGCCATCTCGCCTTCTTTCCCGACATGGCGCCGCAATGGACGTGGATGCGCGAACGATTGGGGGAGCAGTGCGAGGCCCTGAACCTGTTCGGCTATACCGGCGTCGGCACGCTGGCGATGGCGGCAACGGGCGCGCGGCTGGTCCATGTCGACGCGTCTAAGAAGTCGGTCGAGGCGGGCAAGGGCAATGCCGCCCTGTCCGGCATGGCCGACCGGCCGATCCGCTGGCTGGTCGACGACGCCGCCAAATTCACCGCCCGCGAGGTGCGGCGCGGCCGCCGTTACGACGGCATCATCCTCGATCCGCCCAAATATGGCCGCGGCCCCACCGGCGAGGTCTGGCGACTCGAGGAGGATTTGCCCGGCTTGATCGCCGACTGCCGCCGGCTCCTCGATGCCGACAGCCGCTTCCTCGTCCTCACCGTCTATGCGGTCCGCATGTCGGCGCTCGCCATCGGGGAGCTGCTGAAGCAGGCGCTCGGCGACTTGGGCGGGCGCATCGAATGCGGCGATATGGCCGTGCGCGAGGAAGCCCGCGGACTGCTCCTCCCTACCGCCATCTATGCGAGGTGGAGCCGCTAGTCCCGACCGGCCCGGATCGCTGCGCCCGCGACGAACGTCGCGCCCGCCACCAGCAGCAGCGATACCGCACCGAGCAATTGCAGCGCACCGGCCTGGTTGCCGCGCTCGACCAGCCCGGCCCCGAAGATCAGTAGGGGAACGGCGAGCGGCAGCATCAGCAAGCCGGTCAGCGCCCCGCCGCGGCGCAAGCCCGCGGTGAGCGCGGCGACGCCCAGGGTCAGAGCGGCGAGTCCCGGCGTTCCGACCAGCAGCCCAAGCTCGAGCCGGAACAGCACCTCCTGCGGCAGCCTCATCAGCGCCGCGGCGGGCAGCGCGGCGATCATCAGCGGCGGACCGAAGCTGAGCCAGTGACCGACCAGCTTGGCGAGCGCGACCGCCTCTTCGGAAACGCCGCGCAAGGCGAGCTGATCGAGCATTCCGGCGGCGCGGTCCGGCTCGACCAGCCGGTCGACCGGGAGCAGAGCGGCGAGAAGGGCCGCCATCCACAGCGCGCCGCCGCCGGTGCGGGCGAGCAAGGGCCCGTCCGGCCCGACCGCGAAGGGAAACAAGGTCGCGACCAGCAGGAAGAAGACGAGCGGCAGCAGCGCCGCGCCGCCGGCCGCGCTTTGCCGCAGCTCGCGCCAGACGAGGGCTCTCATCCGAGCGCCAGCGTGCGCGCGCCGTCCAGCCCGAGCGGCTGGTGGGAGGCGGCGAGAATGGCGCCGCCTTTCGCCCGGTGCGCGGCGGCGGCGGCGGCGAGGCGCTCGCGCCCTTCCGCGTCGAGCCCGTTGGCGGGTTCGTCGAGCAGCCAGAGCGGCGCCCCGCTCGCCGCGACCCGTGCGAGCATCGCCCGCCTGCGCTGGCCGGTCGACAGCATCCGCACCGGCACGTCGGCAAGGTGGGCCAGCCCCATTGCCGCCATCGCCGGTCCGGCGTCGGCGCCGTCGAGGCGCGCCCAGAAAGCAAGCGCGTCGCCGAGCCGCTGGCGCTCGTCGAGCGCGAGATGCTCGTCGGCGAGCGCGCAGCCTCCGGCGTCGACCTTGCCGGCTGCCGGCCGCAGCAGGCCGGCGCAGATCCGCAACAGGCTCGACTTGCCGGCGCCGTTGGGGCCGGTGACGATCGCGGCATCGCCGGGCGCGAGCACGAGCTCGAGCCCCTCGAACAGCAGGCGTCCGCCGCGCCGGCCGGTGACGCCTTCCAGCCGCAACAGGGCGGGCGCGCTCACCCGGCCTGCTCCTCGATCGCGTGCATCTGCGCGTCGGAGAAGCCGAAATGGTGCCCCGCCTCGTGGACGATGACGTGGGTGATCAAGGCCTCCAGGCTGACGCCGGTCTCGGCCCATTCGTCGAGCAGGGGGCGGCGATAGAGGTGGATCATCGGCGGCAGCTCGCCCGACGCCCAGCTGCTTTGCCGGTCGATCGAGCGGCCGCTGTAGAGGCCCGAAATCTCGAACGGATCGTCGATGCCGAACGATTTCAAAACCTCGTCATCGGCGAATTCGTCGACGCGCAGCACCACGCCCTTCAGATGGACTCGAAACATCTCCGGGAGGCGGGCGATCGTCGCTTCGGCGAGCCGCTCGATCTCGGCCGCGTCGGGCGCGTAGGTTTGACGATGCCCCATCGAAGAGCGACATAGAGAGCACAGGCCGAGGGAGGAAGAGGCGGTGCCGAAGCTCGACGACAGGCAAAGGGACGAAGCGCTCGCGGCGCTTCCGGGGTGGACGTACGATCCGAAGCGGAGCGGGATCGCCAAGAGCTTCCGCTTCGCCGATTTCGGCGAGGCTTTCGCCTTCATGACGCGGGTGGCGCTGGAGGCGGAGAAAGCCGATCACCACCCCGAATGGAGCAACGTCTGGAACCGGGTGGACGTCCTGCTGTCCACTCACAGCGCAGGCGGACTCACGGACAAGGATATGGCGCTGGCGGGCAGGATCGAGGAGATTGTCGGCTGAGGCGGGCGCCGCCTTGCCCTCGGCAGACGCGCCCACTAGATGGGCGGACTTCCAGGGAATGCGGAGCGGTGGCCGAGTGGTCGAAGGCGCTCGCCTGGAAAGTGAGTATACGGCAAAACCGTATCGAGGGTTCGAATCCCTCCCGCTCCGCCACCAAAGAACAAATCAAGCCAAATCAATAGCCTACTCCCGGGCACCATGAATGTGCTTCTGGGGTTTCGCCTGAGGCTTCCGTCCTGGTTTGCGGTCCATTCACGAACAAGCCTCAGTCCGGATCTCCGAATTCGGCGAGTTCTCCAAAATAGTCTGGATCGAGTAGCTCGATATGGCGTCCGGCGCGACGCAACAAACCCGACGCTTCCCATTCCGCAAGCTGGCGGTTGACGTTCTCCCGGGACATGCCGGCAAAGGCACCAAGATCGCTCTGGCTTGGGCTCAACCGCAACCGGCCTTCTGAGGCCTCTGTCGACATCAGGCGGACCAGCGCTCGGGCGAGCCGCGCCCCCATGGAAAAGGCGCGGCCCCCTCGACCAACAGGTTCAGTTGGCGAATCCTCGCCGCCGTCATGCGCATCATGCGCATCATGCGCATCATGCGCATCATCGCTCGGCGATCGCGGCGGCTTCGACCATGTGCGCCGGGACGGCCAGGACAACAGCCGGCTCAATGGCGCTGACTGTGGCGGTTCGGTGGCCCCGGTCGAACAGGGCAATCTCGCCGAGGACCTCGCCTGTCTGAGCGTAGCTGAGAATGATTTCGCGCCCATTGGCGCTGACCATGGTGATCTTGAGGCGGCCGCTTCTGGTCGCGCCGGACGGCGGACTCGAGCAGGTTTTCGAGTTCCTCGTCATCGAAAGCACGAAGGAAAGATTCCTCGTCCAGCTTCCCGATAAGCGCGCACGTTCTCCACTGTCAGTCATCCCGGGACGATGCATCACAAAGGGACGCGGACTCCCTCCTGCGCCGCAAGCATGCCATGCAGCTCCCGGCTTTGTCAGCAGAAGTTCGGAGCGATTTCGTCGATCTAACCTCGGGAGGAATTCGGCGGTAACTGTGATATTCATCACATATATCGAATCATGCTTGCGCTAAGGTGGCATTGCTCGATTCGCAGAAGGAATGATCGACATGACCAAAAGAACGCAGAAACCCGAGGGCGAGGCGACCGAAGCGGCTGCCGTCGAGCTCGAGGAACAGGATCTCGACGGCGTGCAGGGCGGTATCGCATTTCTGCTGCCGGCCGTGCAGAAGGCGATCCCCGATGGAACCAGTCGCACCGCCGACGGATCGGTCCGCATCGCAGGCGCTGACAAGACGGTTCTCGGCGACGGCTCGGTCTAGAAGAAGATTCCGCGGATGGCGCAGACCCGAACGCAAGCACGCGGAGCGCGTCCACTGGGACGAATGGCGTGGCGCGGCTTTCCCGATTGTGCGGGTAAGCCGACATTGCGGGCAGTCGGCGGCGTAGTTGTCGCCGGCCACTCCCCCTTTTTCCAAGAAGGAGAGGACCATGACCAAGGACCGGAAAGATCAGAACGAGATGACGAAGGCCGGCGCCGTCGAGCTTGAGGAAAACGAGCTCGACGAGGTTGCCGGCGGCATCGGCGACTGCTTCCTCAAGATCGAGGGCGTCACCGGTGAATCGCGGGACACCGCGAAGGTCGGTAGCCTGTCGTACAAGCTCGATACGACCGGCGAGACGTCCACGCGCTGACAAGACGGTTCTCGGCGACGGATCGATCTAGAAGAAGATTCCGCGGATGGTGCAAGCTCGAACGCAAGCAGACGGAGCGCGTCCACGGGGACGAATGGCGTGGCGCGGCTTCGCCGATTGTGCGGGGAAGCCGCCATTGCCGGGTAGTCGGCGGCGCACCTGTTGCCGGCCAACCCCCCTTTTTTCATGATGGAGAGGACCATGACCAAGGACCGGAAAGATCAGAACGAGATGACGAAGGCTGGCGCCGTCGAGCTTGAGGAGAACGAGCTTGACGAGGTTGCCGGTGGCAGCATCGACGTCTTTGTCAAGATCGGCGACATCGTTGGTGAATCGCGAGACACTGCGAAGGTCGGTGACCTGTCGTTGAAGCTTGATACGACCGGCGAGACGTTCAAGCGCTGACGTTATGGCGGACTGCGGCGCAGACAATTCCGAGGCGGCAGCCTTGATAGAGGACTGATCCATCCGGCAACGTGGGCCGGAGGCGGAACGGCGGCTTTCGAGAAAAGAGAGTGGATAGCCGCCGTTCATGCCCTCGCCCGTCCCGTCGCCATCGAAACGGACCGACCCGATCCGGAAAGGCCTTCCAGGAGCGCCCTTCCACATCGGCGTCGGACGGATGTCGTCCGCCTCAATAGCTGTCGTGCAGCCGGACCCAGCTCATGGTGCCGCCGGTCTCGTTGCGGCCCTTGGGGGCAAGATCCAGCCAGTTGAGCGCGCCCATCAGCAGCTCGGTGCCGCGATGATAGGTCGAGTAGCTGTGGAAGATGTCTCCAGCATCGTCCTTCACGAAGACGCTGACGCCGAACATGTCCGGGCTGTTGCGGATCATTGTGCCGTAATTGTAGAGCGCGCGGCCGGCGGCTCGATCCTCCGGCGTGAACGACACGCCGAAATCATAGTTGAAATCGCCGTCGTCCGAGGAGACCCACGGGAAGGTCCAGCCCATCCGCTCCTTTACCTGTTCGATCCGCTGGAGCGGCGCGCGCGAGACGGCGGCAAAGGCCAGGTCCGCCTGTTCGAAATGCTGTCGAGCCGCATCGATATTGTCGGCGGTGAACGAGCAGCCTGTGCAAATATGGTCCGAGCCCGGCGTCAGCATGAAATGATAGACGGCGAGCTGGCTGCGGTCGCGGAACAGGTCGCCGAGCGTGCATTCGCCCTCGGGACCTTCGAAGACATAGCGCTTCTCGATCCTGACCCAGGGCAGTTGCCGACGCTCGGCGCGGAGCGCGTCGAGCGCGTGGGTCATGGCGCGCTCCTTGGCGAGTAGCGCCTTGCGGGCGTCGAGCCACTCTTCGCGCGAAACGATGGCATGGTTCATGGTCAGTCTCCTTTGCTTTGGGTTGCTTTGGGTTGTCGGTCACGTGCGCTGCCGCGTCCGGCCGGCGAGCTTCAGCCAGGGCGACAGGTGGAAAAGGCTCATCAGCAGGTACATCGCAGTCATGCCGTCGATCGGCAGCATGCCCGAAGAACAGAGGGCGATCGGCGGCGCGTCGTTCGCCGCGATCCACGCCATTACCGCGAAGGTCGGCGAGGCCGCGAGACCGAGCCAGAAAGCGGCGCCGCGCGCCTGCCAGGCCGATGCCCTGCCGTTGTTTGCCGCGGGGAACGTTGTCATGTTCAGGCTCCCGATCGATTGTCGCCGTTGCCGGCCGTTGCAGGGGATGTAGGACGGGCGGAGCGACGGGTGAGAGTGACAAGTGTGACGGGATTTCGATGGACTCGCTGATCAATGCCGCGGCCCGTGCGCTCGCGGCGGGCGATCCGCTTGCGGCGCTCAAGCGGATCGCGCTGCGCACCGATTCGCCGGCGCTCGCATTGCGCGGCATCGCGATGGCGCAGCTTGGCGATCTCGCGCGCGCCAAGGAATTGCTGCGCAGCGCGGCGCGTGGCTTCGGCTCGAGGGAGGCGACGGCCCGTGCGCGATGCGTGGTCGCCGAGGCCGAGATCGCGCTCGTCCTGCGTGACCTGGGCGGCCCCATGCAGGCGCTCGGCGCGGCGCGAGCGGCGCTCGCAGCCCATGGCGATCGGGCGAATGCCGCGCATGCCGGCACGCTCGAGGCGCGGCGGCTTCTCCTGATCGGGCGTCTGGATGAATCCGAACGGGTGCTCGACGCGCTCGATCTCGACGCGCTGCCGCCGGCGTCGCGGACCGGCTATTGGCTGGTCGCCGCCGGCATCGCGATGCGGCGCATCCGCGCAGGACCGGCACGCGTCGCGGTCGATCGGGCCGGGCAGGCCGCGCGCGAGGCGGGGATCCCCGCGCTTGCAGCCGAGGTCGACCGGGCCTCGCGTGCGCTCGATGCGCCCGCCGCGCGCCTGATCGCGCGCGAGGAGAAGAGGCTGCTCGGGCTGAGCGAGGTCGAGGCACTCATGGCTTCGAACACGCTCCTCGTCGATGCTTGCCGCAATGTCGTGCGCGCCGGCGCGTCGGCAGTACCGCTCGCCGGTCGCCCGGTATTGTTCGCGCTCGCCCGCGCGCTCGCCGAGGCGTGGCCCGGGGACGTGTCGCGCGAAACCTTGCTCGCGCGCGCCTTCCGGGCGCGGGAGGCCGATGAATCGCATCGCGCGCGGCTTCGCGTCGAGATCGGGCGGCTCCGCAAGGCGCTCAAGCCGCTGGCGGGAGTGAGCGCGACGACGCGGGGCTTCGAGCTGAAACCGAACCAGGCGACAAATGTCGCCGTGCTGGCACCCCCGCAAGAGGGGGACCATGCCGAGGTGCTGGCTCTGCTCGCCGATGGGGAGGCGTGGTCGAGCTCGGCGCTGGCGCTGGCGCTCGACGTCAGCCCGCGCACCGCCCAGCGCGCGCTCGAGGCTCTGGCGGAGGACGCCAAGGTCGAATCCTTCGGTCGCGGCCGGGCCTGCCGCTGGATGGCGCCGAACGTGCCGGGTTTCCCGACAAGCTTGTTACTCCCTGCCCTGCTGACACGTGGGTAGATTGTTGGGCGAGATCGACGGAGAAACAGCATGAACGAACCCTATACCGGCGGCTGCGCGTGCGGCGCGATCCGCTACGAAGTTTCCGCGGAGCCGATGGTGATGAATGATTGCCAGTGCCGACAATGCCAGCGCGACAGCGGCACCGGCCACGGCTCCCACCTGACCTTCTCCGGCGCGCCCGTGAAGGTTACGGGCGAGGCCTCCTTTTGGACGACGGTGGGCGAGAACGGCACGCGCAAGAGCCGCGCCTTCTGCCCCACGTGTGGCGCGCCGGTCTACCTGACCTTTCCCGACATGCCCGGCATCTTCGTGGCGAGCGCGGCGAGCCTCGATGACCCGGCGCGCTACAAGCCGCAGATAGTCATGTGGACCGCCGCCGGCCAGGTTTGGGATCAGCTCGATCCCGCTTTGCCGAAGTTCGACAAGATGCCTCCGATGTAGCCGGATGCGAGCGTCGGATGGGCCGGACATCGGCGCCCTGGCCAGGAATAAGGCGGGGATGGCCCGCGGCCGCAGGACGAGTCATTTGGAGGAAAGCATGAAGCAGTCAGCAGCCGAAGTCCTTCGCGAATATGGCCCCTTTCCCGAAGTCGACGACGTGGCCGGGGTCAGCTTCGATGGGGAACGGGTCTGGTTCGCCTCCGGCGACAGGCTGAATGCCCTCGATCCGGAAAGCGGCGAGATCGTCGGCGCGATCGCTGTCGCCGCGCATGCGGGAACGGCGTTCGACGGAACGCATTTGTACCAGATCGCCGAATCCGTGATTCGCAAGATCGATCCCGCGACCGGCAAGGTGCTCGGCACGATCCCGGCGCCCGGCGATGGCGGGGATTCAGGAATGGCCTGGGCCGAAGGAACGCTCTGGGTCGGCCAGCATCGCAGCCGCAAGATCCATCAGGTCGATCCCGAAACCGGCGCCGTGCTCCGCACCATCGACTCCGATCGCTTCGTCACGGGCGTGACCTGGGTCGACGGCGAGTTGTGGCATGGCACCTGGCAGGACGAGCAGAGCGACGTCCGACGCATCGATCCCCAGACCGGCAAAGTACTGGAAAGCCTCCAGATGCCGCCTGGAGTCGGCGTTTCGGGACTGGAATCCGATGGCGGCGACCGTTTCTTCTGCGGTGGCGGAGGCAGTGGAAAGGTGAGAGCCATCCGCCGGCCAACGACCGGAGATGCGGGTTCATGAACCACCAAGGCCGCACGTCGGTCTTTTCGGGGCGAGAGAGGTGGGACTGTCATGAACTTCATGGTCCCAGCCCATGACGACGAGCACAAGCCCAGGCTGAGTAGAATCCCCAATGGCGTCCTGATGGCGTTTGGCCTCCAGCATCGGCGGCGGGCCGTCGAATCGGACTGGGCGACCCGGGGAGCTCCGTATGAACAGGCGCAACATGCTGATCGGGGCCGGCGGCATGCTGGCGGCGGCGGGAACCGGCGGATTCGGCTGGTTGTCCTCGGTGGGGTCGATGGCGGACTATCGCGCCTATGCCGGCCGCTGCCGTGCCCCGCTGCCGGCATCGCCTACCGTGCGCGACCTCGTCCGCTTCGCGACGCTCGCCGCTAACGGCCACAACACGCAGCCGTGGCGGTTTCGGATCGAGCGCGGCGCGATCGCCATCCTGCCCGATCTCGCGCGCCGGACGCCCGTCGTCGATCCCGACGACCATCACCTGTTCGTCAGCCTGGGATGCGCCGCCGAAACGCTCGCTATCGCGGCCGCCGCGACCGGGCGTCCCGGCGAGGTGGGCATTGATACGCATGAGGCTGGAATCCGCTACAGCTTTACGGACGGTCCGGCGCGCCCCGATCCCCTGCTGACGGCGATCCCGAGGCGGCAATCGACGCGCTCCGAATATGACGGCCGCGCGATCGCGCCCGCGGACCTTGCCCGGCTCGAGCAGGCAGCGAAGCGGCCGGGCGTGCGCACGATCCTGGTCGCCGACCGGACTCGCATTTCCCGGATCCGCGATCTCGTGGTCGCGGGGAACAGCGCGCAGATGGCCGATCCGGCGTTCGTGCGCGAGCTGAAGCTATGGCTGCGGTTCAATCCCCGAAGCGCGATGAAGCGCGGAGACGGGTTGTTCTCGGCGGCCAGCGGCAATCCGGTGCTGCCGACCGGGCTCGGCCGCCTGGCCTTCGACCGCTTCTTCACGGCCGAGGCGGAGAATGACCGATATGCGCGCCAGATCGACACGTCCTCGGGAATTGCCGTCTTCGTCGGCGAGCGCGTTGATCGCGCCCACTGGATCGAGGTCGGCCGCGCCTGCCAGCGATTCGCGCTGACCGCCACCCGGCTCGGCCTCAAGCATGCCTTCGTGAACCAGCCGGTGGAAGTCGCGCGCCTGCATGGCCAGCTGGCTGCGCTCATCGGCGAGCGCGGCCTGCGGCCCGATATCGTGATGCGTTTCGGCTATGGACCGACACTGCCCTTCTCGCCGCGCCGCTCCATCGATGCCGTGATCCTTTGAGGCTCCGACGACAGATCGATCACGGCGCGTTCAACCACCCGTTCGAGAGCGGCCCGCCGCCTGCGCGGTGCTGGGGCCGGAAGCGAGGCGGTTCCGAACCATCCCCGGAGCTCGTTCATCACATGATGGTCGCCGTCGACGAGCCTGGAGAGGAGGGGCCGCTCCGGTTCTCAGGGATTTCCCGTCTCTGCAGAAGGGGCTGCTGCGGCATCCCTTCGCCCTGAAGGAGGCTCATTGACGGGCCGGGAGCAACTCGGCGATCTTGCGGCTTCATGGGCGGTGGCCGTTGAGTGCAGCTTCACGCATGCCGCGGCACAGCAGCGGCACGAAAGCCTCGTCACCCAGCGCGCGCATTTCAACTTCGACGCTCTCTGTTGGAGCCAGCTCCCGGCGAACAGGTCACGCCCGTGGACGTGTCTGGCCAGTTGCTTCGATACCCTCGAGCAGTCCCCGACGAGCGACCGCGGTTCCAGATAGACGATATCTTCACCGGGGCTTCTCGTGGAGCTCGCCCCAGGGCGAGCATCAGCGGCCTCTGAGCAACCGGCGCCAGACTCGTCGTTTGGGCGCATGCGCCGCATCGGGTCTCGCCCGGTCGTAATCGGCGAAAGTGCTGGCGTCGCGCGCTCCGATTACCTGGATCCGACGCCAGCCGCGTGGACCGTGCTGGGGGCGCCAATCCATATCCACACGACTATGAGGAAATCCGCACCAGGCGAGGATATCGCGCACGACGTCCGGGCCGGTCGGCAGCCAGGCCAGACCGTCGACGCCCGACATGACATGTGTTGCGCTTTCCAGACTTAGCGTCAGGCCTTTCTTGAGTCCTGGCCGAGACGACGTGTTCACCACGATCAGTTCGCCGGTAAGGTCCGCGGCGACCTTGAGGCCCGCGACCGGATCCGGGAGGTGGTAGAAGAGGCCGCTGAACAGGGTCATGTCGAAGGTTCCGAGCTGCATCGCCGGAAGTTCCGCCAGCTTGCAGGTGGCGAAACTTGCGCCATCGCTCGGTAAATATTGCGCCACGAAGTTCGCTTGATCGATCCAATGCTGGCGCGCGTCAAAGCCGAAGCATCGGCCGGCGCCAAGCGCCTTCGCGGCGAACACATGGCCTCCGGCATTGCATCCGCAATCGAGGAATGACCGGCCGCCCATGCCGTTCGGGTATAGCGATGCTACCAGCCCACGCATCATGACGGCCGGATCGTAGATCTGGGGAACGTCCGTATCCGCGTTCCCGCCGCCGAGGCCAACCCGTGCGGTAAGCACGTCCGGCGCGAGCTCGATCGCATGCGCCCACGGGCTCAGGCGGTTGATTTCGGCTCGTAACTTTTCAGTGTCCATTCTCCTCCCTTGGGCGCCCGCGAGTGTGCTTTGCCCGCTCATGGGTTGAACGAGGTTCGCTTGACCTGCCGTCGACTGTCTGAGTGGATCGGAGGACTTGCTGTGCGGCAAGAATTCTCCTCGGATACGCCACCATCGACGGTTGGGATTGTGGCCGCAACATAGCCGCCTCCCGGCAAGTCTGGAAAGGGCGGAAACAGCCGTCCGCGAAAGAATGGCCGGCCGGAGCAAGCTGGCATCGCAGCGACACCCAGTGCCTGAATGGCTCCGGCCGAGCTATGGCTGTCCGCAAATAAGGTTGTGCCCTACGCCACCGACAGCGCATGGAACGCATCGTGCCGGACAGGAGGAGGGATGTCGGAGCAGCGCCAGGCTTTCAAGGGAATCGAGGGCGCGCGCGCCTGGCTCGCGTGGACGGTCGTTGCCGCGCATGTCGTCGTCGCGTCGCCACTCGTCTATTTCCCGCTCTTTTCGTCTCTGATCGTGGTCGCCGAATGGTCGGTGAAGGTCTTCATCATCATCAGCGGGTTCGTCATCACCCATCTTCTGACGAGAACGCGGGAATCCTATTCGCTTTTCATCTCCCGGCGGGCGCTCAGGATCTATCCGGCCTACCTCATCGCTCTTGCCCTGGGTGTCGCCGCTGCGCCTCTCTTCATGGAGATGGTCGCTGCCTTCCCGATGCAGCCTCCGCACGAGATTCACCAAGGCGTCGCAAGAGCAAGGTCGGTTTCCGATCCCACGCTCCAGCTGCTGCTTCACCTGACGCTGCTTCAGGGCATGTTTCCCGCGACGCAGCACGGCTTCCTCCCGCCGGGATGGAGCCTCTCTCTCGAATGGCAATTTTACCTGCTGGCGCCGTTGTTCGTGGCCGCGGCGAGAATGCGGCCGGCGGCGACCAGCGCAGCAGTCGGTCTGCTGTGGCTTGCCTTCATGCTCGGCGCCTTCGGACGGTTCGCCAATCCGAGCCTGCTCGTCGGCGCCGGGTGGTACTTCCTTGCCGGAATCTTCTCGCGCCTCCACCTGGAAAGGCTGCCGAAATTCTCCAATTATCCCCTCGCCGGGCTTCTCGTGCTTGCGCCGCTTTCCCTGCTTGGCGGCGCGCTGGTCCCAGTCATCGTCTGGGTGGCGCTGATCGCCTACATTCGATCGGACTGCGAATGGACGCTGCTCGATGGGCGTGTCGCGCGCTACTTCGGGGCCCGCTCATATTCCGTCTATGTCCTCCATAGCCCGATCATTCTGCTTTCGGGATGGTGTGCGTGGCGGCTATTCGATTTGCCCACCAGGCCGGCCATCGTGGTGACCGCCATTGGCACTGCCGCTGGAGTCGCCCTCGCCGCGGAGCTGGTCTACCGCTGGGTGGAGCGGCCGGCCATTCTGTTCGGCAGGCGCTTGAGCACCGAACCGGTGCCGAGCGCGCAGGGGTGGTGACGCACGGCCGTCCGGGCCCATCCAGCCGGATTGCTCCCGAGGGAACACAGGATCGTGTCCGACGGGGCCCTTCAGCCGGCCTGGGCGGCCTCGACCGGCATCGGGCTGGCTTCGGCTGCGGCGGGCACTAGTCCGCGCACCGGCGGCTCGCCGTTCACGATTTCGACCAGCGCGTCCGCCAGCGCCCGGGCCGGATCGGCGGGAACGCTGGCCCGGATCGACCGATTTGCGCTTTCACCGATCGATTGCCATTCGGATCGGCGCTGCCACGCCCGCTCCATGGCTTCATCGAGCGCATCTTCGGTCGGCGACGTGGCGAGAAAGCCGGTGACATTGTCCTCGACCACTTCGCGGTTGCCGGCGACATCGGTGACGATCGCAACGCGAGCGCACAGCATCGCCTCGACCAGCACGAGCGGCAGTCCTTCCGCCCGGGAGGGCAGAACCAGAGCGTGATGGTGCGCCCAGACCCCCTCGACGTCGCTGGTGAACCCGGCAAAGCGCACATTATCGAGGCCAAGCAGCTCCGCCATTTCCGCGAGCCCTCTCGACTGTTCGCCGACGCCGTGGATGGTCAGGCTTACCGGCCGCCCGCGCCACTTCTCGCGCGCCAGCACGCGGATCAGCAGATCCTGACCCTTCTCCATCGGATATAGCCGACCGATGCAGGCGAAGCGGAAGCCCAAATCCGTGCCCGGCCAGTCTCCGCGATATTCCCAGGACACCTTGAACGGGTTGCGGACGATCGTGGCATGATCGAGCCGCATGGCAAATTGCTCTTCCGTCAGCTTGAGGTTGTGCCTGCTGACGAAGAAGCAGTGCCGTGCCTTCATCAGCGCCGAGCGCATCCGCTCGCGACGTGAATCGATCGGCCAGTAGAGGTCGGTCGCCTTCTGGCTGATCAAGACGTAGGGCAGGCCGAGCCGAATGCAGACGTTGGCGAAGAGCCAGCCGTCATGATTTCCCCCCTGCGAGACGACGACGAGATCCGGCCGCCGCCGCAGCCTGAGGCTGAAATAGAGGTGCAACGTCTGGAAGCCGAAATTCACCAGATAGTTGAGCGCGACGATGAAGTAATAGGCGCGCCAGGGAAGGAACGGGATCTTCGCCAGCGCGACAAGCCGGCATCCCGCTTCTTCGAGCCGCGCCGTGCTCGCCTCCTGGCTGAGGAATCTGTTCTTGTATGCCGTTACCCGATGGCCCGCTTTGGCGAGGACGATGGCGGCCTCGCTCCACAGTTCCTCGCTGCCCCCCCATGTCACGTTGCTGCTGACGAACACAATGTGTCGCGGTGCGTCGTTCACGCTGATCTCGCTGAGGCCATTGCCGAATTCTCCGTTCGCGCGCTAACCGGGATTTAGGGGAGTGCCGAATTGGAACCAAGCAGATTGTCGTCCTGTGCGCCGCACCCGAGAAGGGAATGATCGCCAATCTCATAGCGAGTGTGCGTGCGGGCGAATGGTGGGATTACAAGCTCATCCCGCTGCTTACCGCCTTTTACGCCACCGTGGTGCTGCTCGAGCGCCCGATTGCTTCGCTCTGGCCGGCCGCCCTGACCTTGCTGCTGGCGTTGATTCCGGGGGCGGCGTTCGTCAGCCTGCTCAACGACCTTACCGACATCGACGAAGATCGCGCGGCCGGAAAGCCCAACCGCATGGCCGGCCGCCCTGTCGCTTTTCGAATCGCTGCCATCCTGTTGCCGGTCTCGGCCGGAATCCTGTTTCTCTTTCTGTGGCGGGACGAGCCGATGCTCATGGCGGTCTATCTCGCCGCCTGGATTGCCTTCACCCTCTATTCGCTGCCTCCCTTCCGACTGAAGGCGCGCGGCCTCGCCGGCGTGCTCGCGGACGCTTCCGGCGCCCACCTGTTTCCGACACTCGTCGCCATGCTGATCGCCTTCAGGGCGGCGGAGAGGCCGGTCGATCCGGTCTGGATCGCCGCCGGCGCCGCCTGGGCGTTCGGCTACGGGCTGCGGGGAATCCTCTGGCACCAGCTCAGCGACCGCGAGAACGACCGCATGGCCGGCGTGCGCACCTTCGCCCAGCGTCATCCGCGCCACGTCCCCGCCCGGCTCGGTGCCTGGCTCGCTTTTCCGTTGGAGCTGCTCGGCCTCGGAATGCTGATCTGGAAGCTGGACAGCCCGCTGCCTTTGCTGTTCCTCGCTTTGTACCTGTCGCTGGTCTGGTTTCGGATCCGGCGCTGGCGGATGCAGGCGGTTCTGGTCGACCCGAAGCCGAAATATCTGATTTTCCTGCAGGAATATTACAACGTCTTTTTGCCGCTGGCGATTTTGCTGGTCTCGGCCGCGATTTTCCCGATCGACGCGCTGGTGCTCGCGGCGCACCTGCTCATCTTCCACCGCCGCCCGCGCGAGACGGTCGAGGACGTGCGGACGCTCTGGCGCTACCGGAAGCAGCCGGTCGTCTAGGCCCCGGCATCCCAGGCGCCAAATCCGGCGATCGCCGGCTGCCGTCCCGAGGGAGAGGATAGTCCCGACGCCGCCGTCGGCGGCGCGCTACAGAAGGTATTCCTCTTTGTACGGTTCGTAGAGCGGGTTGGCGCGCAGCGACTCCGCGCGGCCGCGCATTGCGTTCACCATCTCGTCGGTGACAAGCGCGTTGGTCACCGGTTCGGCCGGCCGCACGAACTGAAGCAGCCGGACGAGCTGCCGCAGCCGGTTGTCCATCAGCAGCGGAAAATATAGCCGCAGGAGCGCCCGCCGCGGAGCCGCCCCGATCGGAGCCCGCCGGAGCAGCCGGGTCAGCCGTGGATACCAGCGCAGCTCGACAGGCGAGAGCGACGGATTGAAACGTTCCCGTGGCGGTGGAAAATGGTCGATGCCGAGCCGCCGCTCGATCTCGCGCACGAACCCGTCGGCATCATCGCGCAGCATTTCGTAAGGCATGACCATCAGCCGCTCGCCGAAACGCGTGGCGTAGAGTTCGACGAGATGGTCGTAATTCCAGATGTGCCGCCCCGGTTCGGGATCGGCCGGGTCCGACGTGCCGAAGTCGAGGTGGCCCCCGTCGCGCACATATTGCGAATAGCCCGACAGAAGGACCGAGCGGAAGCCGCGTGTGACCAGCAGGACATGTGCCGTCGGGAAAAGGTCGGCGAGCGCCTCGGCGACTCTGGCCTGGGCCGCCGGCGAGGGACCCGTCGCCGGTGCGTGGTAGGATCCTCCAAGGTGCCCCCCAAATTCGTGCGGCGTCGCGAGACCCTCGTTGCTGGTTACGCGGTAGCGGAGTTCGGGGTGGGGCGCGCAGCCTTGCCGCGGGATGTCGAATACGTTGGAGAAGCCGGCAATGCCGCCAGGCTGGTAGAGGAGCTGCGGATGGCGTTCGAACCATCGCTGAAGAAAGGTGGAGCCAGCCTTTGCACAGCCGACGTGAATGAGGTGACCGGGCACTCAGCGCGTTTCCGGGATATGACAGAGCGCCTCCAGGGCGAGGGCAGTCGTGAGCTCCTCCGACCCCCATCGCGGCGTATCAGGATGGGGGTCGGCGAACGAACCGTCGCGGCGCCGCTTGCGCCCGCCATGGTAGAGGGCCCCCCGCGGCCACGCGCCTGAGGGAAGCTGACTGTCGAGCAGGAAGACGAGCAAGGGCCGCGGCGCTTCGAACCGCCAATAATTCAGGCTGGAGATTGCCAGCGCGGCCTCCAGTGCGTTGGAGGCGGTTGCCGCTTCGATGCGTTGCCGGATGAGCGGCCCGGCTTCGGGCGCGATGTCCGCCAGCGCCCGGGAGAAGAAATACCAGATCGCGAACGGATTTTCGTACCATTTGTCGCACTGCGCCTCGCGGCCGTCGCGCAGTACGTCGAGCAGATGCCGCACGATCGCCTCGCGGCCGGGGACGGGGCCGAGATAGAAAAGGGCGTTGGCGTTGACCGCCGCGTCGATATCGCCCGGCGACGCCGACGTCGCCCGGAAAAAAGCCCACAAGCCCGGCGCGCGTAGAAGTTGCGGCAGTGTCACGCGGGCGTGGGCCAGTCCGGTCCAGCGCAGCCGCGGGATGATCCAGGTGTAGAACAGGCCGATTCGGCTTCGATTGGCGAGCAGGATCGGCCGGTTCGGTGGCAGGCTGCGACCGCCGCGGGCGAGCACGCGTGAGGCGCAACAGGTGTCGTCGAGGTCAGGCGGCAGCAAGGCGTGCTGGGGATGCTCGCGCGTCCAGTGCTTCCACAATCCATGGCTGCTCATCTGCGCGAGCAGGAAATCCTCGGCACGGACCCGCATCGCCGCGGCCGCCTGGCAGAAGGACAGAGCGTGTGCAACGAGCGCCGTCGGGAACAGGCTCGGATCCTCGACGCAGCCGTGCACCATCGTCGGATCGGTCGTGCACACGACCGGGAATGCGCCGTCGGGCAGCTGGCGCTCCTCCAGGAAGGCCAGCCCGCGCGCGATCGCCTGGCGATTATCCGCCATTGGAATCGTCCGGCAGGTAGTCGCTGGCATGGACGGCATGGCGAAACCCGCCGTCGCGGAAGCCGGCGAGCCCGCCGTCGACGAAGGCGAGCTGGAGATGAGCGCCGAACCAACGGCGCAGGGCGTTCGACACCGATTTCGGATCGCCGATATGAATGAGGCGCCGCTCCGCGCGAGCGGCCGGCACCCCCTTGAGCGAATCGCTGCCAGCTGACACGCCGAAAATTGCCACTAGTCGTTCGCGCCCGCCAGCCGGCGGACGAACTCCTCCTCCGCCGAGAACAAAACTACGATCGCATTGCCCCAGCGGACGAAGGCCTGCTGCCCCACGGGAGCGGCGGAATGGTCGCTCATTTGCCACCTCTATCGGTGTGGCCGGGCGCCTGCAACAAGCCCTCCGCCGGGCGCAGTGGCCTGGTTTGCCGCCCGCTCTTGACGGCCGAGCCGCCGGGCGTGCACCGGCTGCATTCGCCGGCTCCGGCTCGGCGGCCGCCGAGCGCGGCCGGCAGCGAAGCGAAAGGAAGCGACGGGTGGACTATCTGGACTTCGCCGGAAAGGCGGTGCTGGTCGTTGGCGGTTCCAGCGGCATCGGCAATGCGATAGCCCAGACCTTCAGGGCGGCGGGTGGCGACGTCCATGTCTGGGGGACGCGCGCATCGACGGCGGACTATGCCGGCGAGCCGGCCAGCGACCTTGGCGGCGTCACTTACGCGCAGGTCGACGTCGGCGGAGCCGGGGCGGTCGAGGCCCATGTGCCGCCGTTCGACCGGCTCGACGTGCTGGTGCTGTCCCAGGGGATCGTTCTCGGCGGCGGGGAAATGACCGAGGAGGGCTTCCGCCGCGTGATCGAAGTCAATCTGATCAGCCTGATGGCCTGCGCGGTAAAGTTTCACGCCATGCTGAAGGCATCGGGCGGTTCGCTGATCGTCATCGGCTCGTCCGCTGCCTTCCATGCAACGCCCGACGCTCCCGCTTACAATGCGTCGAAGACCGGCGCGCTGGGGCTCACGCGCACCCTCGCCCGGGCCTGGGCGGAGGACGGGATCCGGGTCAACGGAATCGCTCCGGGCTACGTCCCAACTCGGCTCAACGCGGCGATGATGGCGAACCCCGAACGCCGGACGGCGGCGCTCGAGCGCATTCCTCTCGGCCGCTTCGGAACCCCCGAGGAGATGGCCCGGATCGCGCTCTTCCTCGCCTCCCCGCTCGCCAGCTATGTCGTCGGCCAGACCCTGCTGGCGGACGGCGGGATGCTCCTGTGAGCTGGCCGGTCGGACGCCGGGTTACAGCAGGTACTCCTCGCCGTAAGGCGCGAACAGCGGCAGAGCGCGCAGGCGCCTGGCCTTGCCCCGGCAGCTCTCGACAAAGTCGGCAGGCACCATATCGTCGGTGACCTTTAGGTCGGGCCGCAGCCGCCCGGCCAGATGCAAGGCCCGGCGAACGCGGAGGTTCTCCGCAAGGATGTGAAAATTGTCGCGAAGCCGGCGCCTCAGCCCGGCCGGCAGCGGCAGCGACCGCGCGACGCGGGCGATGCGCGGCAACCAGTAAAGTTCATGCGACGAGATGGCGGTATTGACGCGGTGCAGGTTGGGCGGGAAGTGATCGAGGCCCAGCCAGCTTTCCAGCTCCCTCACGAACGCGACCGGATCGTCCCGCAGTAGCTCATAGGGAAGAATCAGCACCTGGTCGGCCCCGAACGCCCTTTGGTAAAGCGCGATGACGTGATCGTAGTCGAGCAGGTCGCCGCCGGTCGTTTCGGCCATTCTCGCGCAGAAGTCGGCCAGGTTGAGGCCTAGGCCGCGGCGGACCCATTCGGCGTAGACGGACCGGATCATGGACCGGAAGCCGCGCGTCACCAGCAGGATCCTGGCATTGGGAAACAGCTCGGCCAGCAACGTGCAGGCCTCGGCCTGCGCTTCGGCGAGATCCAGCGAGGGCGGCTGCCACACATGTGGCCGCGGCATCGACAGGCTTTCCTCGCTCGTCACCCGGCACATGACCCGACGCGGCCCGATCGCACTCCGCTTCACGATGTGTCCGATGGAGAGGAACCCGGCCAGACCGCCGATCGCGTAATCCAGTTGCGGATTGGCACCGAACCAGTGCTGCAGGAAGGTCGAGCCGGTCTTCGGATAGCCGATGTGGATGAGATGGCCGACTGTCCCGCGACCAGCCGCCGGATCGCCCCCTCCGGCGTGGCGGAGGGGGTCAGTCCCACTCGACATCGGTGCTCACCAGCTGGTTCAGCGGCCGTCGGAAGCTGTCCGGTCCGCTAGCGGCGGGGCGGACCTCGATATCGAGCCCGGCATTGTCCCAGCCGAACACGGCCAACGGCAGGGTCGATTCCGGATCGAGCAGTGAGGCACGAACGACATAGGTGCCGGGCAGCAGGTGCAACTTAGGCAACAGGCAGCTCAATTCGCCCGTGCCGGGCTCCAGCTTGCGCACATGTTCATCCGATCCGCCGGTGACACACACCCATTGATCCCTGGTCCAGACGGTGAAGCTCCATCGCACCGCCTGGGGCACGTCACAGCGATAACGCAGCGTCAGCCGCATCGGACGGCCGGTGCGCAGATGCTCCTCATCGGGGTCTTCGGCGGCAAGGCCGGTGACGGCGACCGGCCCTGCCTGCAAGGTGCCGGCGCGATCGACCGCCGGGCTCGGCGGCCGCGACTCGAACATTCTGTCGAGCGCCTCGGCGGGCGTTCCCTGATAGGTGAGGCGGCCATGATCGAGCAGGATGCCGCGCCGACAGGTCGCCTGAATCTGGTAGGGGTTGTGCGAGATGAGCAGCAGCGAACCGCCACGGTCGATATAGCTACGCATGTGGCTGATACACTTGCGCTGGAAGAACAGGTCGCCGACGGCCAGCACTTCGTCGACCAGGAACAGGTCCGGCTGCAGAAAGGCCGACAAGGCATAAGCGAGCCGGGCCCTCATGCCGGTGCTGTAGGACTGGAGCGGGGCGTCGACGAAGCCGTCAAGCTCGGCGAAATCGATCACCTCGTCGATCAGCCGGCGGACGTCGCGGTCGGCGACGCCGCGCAGCGCCGCGCCCAGCACGATATTTTCCCGCCCGCTGAGCAGGGGATTGAGTCCGGTGCCGAGCTCGATCAGTGCCTCGACCGTCCCGGTCACCCGTATCTGGCCGCGATCCGGCTTGAGCAGTCCGCACAATAGCTTGAGCAAAGTGCTCTTTCCGGCACCGTTATGACCGACCACCGCCACCGCCTCGCCCGGCCGCACGTCGAACGAAATGTCGTCAACCGCCCAGAACTCGCCGGGGCGAAGCGCCTCGGCGGCGCTCCTGTGCGGCATCAGCTCGCGGGCAATGTCGGTCATGCCGTAGAGCAGCGAGCGGCGCAGATCCCGACAGAAGCGCTTGGCGACGCCGTCGACGGTAAGCACCGGCCGGGTCAAAGCGCGACCCGCAGCCGCCGGGGAACCAGCGTCGAAGCGGTCGCCACCCAGCCGATCTCATCCAGCGGCTCGAGCGGGCGCAGGCCGGGACGGTCGAGCAGCTTCGCCAGCGCCACCGGCACCAGCCGCCGCGCCAGCCCGGCGCCGGGGCAGAAATGGAGGCCGAAGCCAAACGCCAGATGCTGCTTCTGCGGTCGGTCGAACCGAACGCTGGCCGGCTCGGGGAAGCGGGCCGGATCGCGAGTCGCCGCCGGCAGGCAGAGCTGCACCGACACGCCCGCCGGGATGGTGACGCCGCCAAGCACGGCCTCACCGGTGGTGACGCGGCGGATCAGGCTTTCCGCCGGATTGAGGCGCAGCACTTCCTCGATGAACGGTCCCAGCAGCGCGCGGTCCGCCGCGATCCGGGTCTTGAGGTCGACGTCCCGAAGCAATCGCAGCGTGCTGTGGACGATCGTCCGTTCGGTGGTGGTGGTCGCCGCCAGCCACAGCAGTCGGATCAGGCTTCTCGCTTCACGGTCGGAGAAGCCGCCATATTCGGCTTGCCGGAACATGTCGTAGATGCGCGCCCTCTCGGCGATCCGGTCGAGTTGTTCGACCGTCTCGGCGAAAGGCGCTTCGGGCGTGAACGCTGCCCGCAGCAACGCGACCGCGTCGCCGTCGAATCCGATCAGCTCGGCCGCCACGGCCTGGGTGAAAGGCGCGGCATAATCGCCGACGACGTCGATCTCGCCTTGAGCCAGGCGCTCCGCCTCCGCATCGGCAAAAGCGGTGAGACGGGCCAGGGCATCGCCGGAGAAGAGCCGCGACACCGCTCGGCGGATCGGCGTGTGGTTGGGCGGATCGGCGGCGAGCAGGACGCGGTCGACATCGTCATAACCGGCGCTGGAGAACAGGTCCGGCCGGTCGAGCGCCGCCTTGACCGCATCATAGCCGAGCACGATCCAGAAATCGTTGCGGGGGAGATAGTGGACCGGCCCGTCGCGCCGCAACCTCTCGTACCAGGGGAAAGGGTCGGCCGCGACCGCGGAGTCGCCAAGGTCGATCGTCGCGGCCGGCTTCTGACGCCAGTAGCGGGTCAGGAAGGTCATCCGAGGCGCGTGCGCGCGGAGCCGGGCCGGCCGAGCAGGCTGCCGATTCGCTTGCGCCATCCGGTGTCGGCGGCGCCCTTCGCGGTCTCGCCGCGCCGCGCTTCCGCCGCGTCGAGCCGCCGCTCGCATTCGTCGCGCGACAGCGGCCGGTTGCGGTTCGGCACCAGGCCGAGACTCTTGCGGCGGATCGTCCCCGCGAGGAAATCCGCCATGTCGTGGTCGTAATAAGCCTCCTCGCTCATGTCGAACAGCTCGAAGAGCGGTCCGTCGGACGAGGATTGCGCCTTGTAAAAGACCGGGACCGCTTCCTTCGGCAGGCAATAGAGGTTGGCCGCCGGCCGCGCCCGGCCCGAGCCGTTCGCCGGTGACCAGTGCAGGATCGTGGCATCGAAGATCAGCGCTTCGCCGGCCCGCAGGGGGAAGGAACGGGCCCGCCGCTTCAGCGCCTCCTGATAGCCGGAATAATAGACGCCGGCGTGCGGGGCGGAGAGATCGTGGACCAGCCGGTGGCTGCCGGTCACCAGCCGGATCGTGCCGTTGCTATCGTCGGTGTCGACCAGCGGGCACCAGACGATCAGGTTGCGGTCCTCGATATCGGCCGACATCCACCAGTCGCGGTGGAGGTCCATGTCACCCTCGCCCGCCGGCTTGTCGAGCAGGGTGGCGGTCAGCACCTGGTAGCCGTCGAGGATCGCGTCGATGCGCGGCGACAGCGCGTCGCGGAGATAATGATAGATTCGCCGGCGCCGGTCGCGATCGCTGTCCGTGAAGCTGACATAGAAAGCGAAAGGCTCCCCCTCGCCCGGCGACGCGTTCCGCAACGGCGTGAGGCCGTCGAGCAGCGACGCCGCCGCCTCCTCGGAAATCAACCGAACCACGACATAGCCGTCGCGTGCGAAATCCCGCTCCGCCTGCTCGTCGAGGAGAATTCCCGTCACGCCGCCTTCAACCCAGCCATGCCTTGAGCCGCCCGACCACGCCGACCGCCCCCGGCGCGGCGGTGCCGGAGCGAGCCGCCAGCAGGCGCTCGAATTCGGCGAGCGAAACCGGCCTGTTGTCGTCGCGAACGAAGCCGAGC
>Ga0299914_10000394_pt1 | contig 26128 bp, 14 predicted proteins | sample RVTome_10_FD_201361 | JGI IMG/M metagenome (GOLD analysis project Ga0299914, IMG submission 201361) | Soil microbial communities from uranium-contaminated site in the Upper Colorado River Basin, Wyoming, United States - RVT153D57 (version 2) ... | reverse complement strand
CTCCGGTACCTGTCGCCGTCGGAGCTCGACAGGAGCTACACGCGAGGCTACGGGCTCCTCACCGATCGGCCGCTCCTCGTGGCGCTCAACCGCGAGGAAGACCGGGCCGCCGAGCCGCTCCCTCCGGACCTCGCGCGCCGCATCGGGGAGCTCGATGCGGCCGGGCTCGTGCTTTCGGCGGCTCTCGAGGCCGAGATCGCGGGGCTCGATCCCGAGGACCAGAAGGCCTTCCTGGCCGACCTGGGGCTCGACGAATCGGCCCTCGTGCGCTTCATCCGGACCGCCTACGGGCTCCTCGATCTCATCTCGTTCTTCACGGTCGGACCGGACGAGGTGCGTGCGTGGACGATCCGGCGGGGCACGAACGCCCGCAAGGCCGCGGGACGCATCCACTCCGACCTCGAGCGCGGGTTCATCCGGACCGAGGTGATCCCCTGCGAGGTGTTCATGGAGCACGGCTCGGAAGCCGCCGTGCGGGAGGCCGGGAAGCTCCAGGTGGAAGGAAAGGACTACATCGTCTCCGACGGGGACATGCTCCACGTCCGCTTCGCGGTCTGAACGGCCGCGGAATCCCACCGGCCACTGGACGCCGTGGCGGCCGAACGCCTAACGTTCCGGCATGTCGTCCCCCCGCCCCCTGCCGCGCTGGCTGTCCCGGTGGCTCGGCCCTTCGAGCGCCCGTGGGGCGCCTCCGTCGTCCCTCGAGGTCGTTCCGGGGGCGCGCGTGGGCCGATACGAGATCGTCGCCCGGCTCGGCGAGGGGGGAATGGGCGTGGTCTACCACGCGCGCGACACGACCCTCGATCGGGCCGTGGCGCTGAAGTTTCTCCCTCCCCATCTCAACACCGATGACGAGGCGGTTCGACGCCTGCTCGTCGAGGCACGCGCCGCCGCCCGGATCGATCACCCCAACATCTGCACGATCCACGAGATCGGCGTCCTGGAGGACGGGCGCTCGTTCATCGCGATGGCGTACTACGACGGCCGAACGCTGGCGGCGGCCATCGCCGGCGACGGCCGACTGGAGACCGGGCGCGCCGTGGAGATCGGCCTCGGAGTCGCCCGCGGGCTCGAGCGGGCCCACGCGGCCGGGATCGTCCACCGGGACATCAAGCCCGCGAACGTATTCCTGCCGGCGGACGGGCCGGTCAAGATCCTCGACTTCGGGATCGCCAAGCTCCCCGGTATCGACCTAACGCGCTCGGGCACGGCCATCGGCACCCTCGCCTACATGAGCCCCGAGCATATCCAGGGGCTCGAGCTGGATGCCCGGGCCGACCTGTGGGCCCTCGGGGTGGTCCTCTTCGAGATGTGCACCGGCGAGCGACCGTTCGCCGGCGGCGACCACGTCGTGCTCCTCCACCAGATTCTCGAGCTCGATCCGCCGCGCCTCTCGGACATGCTTCCGGCGGTGCCGCCCGGACTGTCGGATCTCGTGGATCTCTGCCTGCGGAAGGATCGACGGGAGCGCCCCGGCGCGGCGGCGCGTCTGATCGGGACGCTCGCGTCCCTGGCGGGCGAGCCGGGAGCGGATCGACCCGCCTCGGGCGAGTCGCGTCGCCCCGTCCAGGCTCCCGGTCTGGCCATGGGGGGCGAGCGCCGTCAGGCCACGGTGCTGGTGGCCGAGCTGGCCGGGCGGCGTGACCTCGAGGAATCGCTCCCCCCCGAGCGCGTCGACGAGTTCGTGGAGGCCTGCCGGGCGGCGATGGAGGCGGAGATCGTCGGGCAGGATGGCATCGTGAACCGCAACACCGGCGAGCGCGCGCATGGGCTGTTCGGGATTCCGGTGGGCCGCGAAGACGATGCGCTTCGCGCGGTGCGCGCCGCGCGCGCCCTCATCGATCGCGTCGACGACATCGCGGGCGACAGCGGCGTGCGCGGGCGAGTCCGTCTCCGCTGCGCGCTCGACAGCGGACGCGTGGTCGCCCGCGAGGAGTCGGGAGGCGCGGCGCGGTTTCGCGTCGTGGGAGGGCCGGCCGACCGCTGTCTGCGGATCGCGTCCCTCGCCCCCTCCGGCGATCTGCTCATCACCGAGTCCTGCCGCCGCCTGGTGAGCCCGTTCGTGCGCACCGAACCCGGACCCGTGCTCCCCGGGGAGGGCGACGACGTGGGCACGACGACATACAGGGTCATCGACGAGACGGGCGCGCGGACCCGGCTGGAGGCGGCCTCGAGCGACGACCTCACCGTCCTCACGGGCCGGGATGGCGAACTGCACACGCTGATCGAGACGCTGGAGGCCACGGCGCGCGGGGAGGGCGCCCTCGTCACGATCACGGGGGAAGCCGGGGTGGGGAAGAGCCGGCTGCTCCGCGAGTTCGAGCAGCGAGTCGACCCGGAGCGCTTCGATCTGGCGACGGGCCGCTGTCTACCATCGGGTGGTGATGTCCCCTATCTGCCCTTCATCGACGTGCTGCGCGACTCCCTCCGGCTGGATGAGCTGGAGGGCCGTGAGGACGCGATCGAGGTCGCGGCCCGGGTACGCGGCATCGCGCCCGAGCTCGATGACTTCGTCCCCCTCTATCTCCAGATCCTCTCGATGACGGACGCGGCGGATGCAACGGTCGCAGACCAGATCGCGGGCGAACAGCGACGACTCGCGCTCGTCGAGAGCCTCGCCGCCCTGCCCACGATGCGGGCGCAGCACCGGCCCGGCGTGATCCTGCTCGAGGACTGGCACTGGGTTGACGGCGCCTCGCGAGAGGTGCTGCACCAGCTGCTCGAGATGGCTTCGGCCTGTGCGTTGCTCGTCGTCGTCACGACCCGCCCCGAAGGCGACGTGGGCCGCGGCTCCGGCCGTCACGTCCCCATCGTGCTCGGACCCATGGGTGAGGAGGACTCCGGACGGATCGTGGGCTCGGCGTTGCGGGCCGACGAGGTTCCGGTCGCCTTCAGCCGGCTCCTCCACGAGCGCACCGGGGGCAACCCGTTCTTCCTCGAAGAGGTGTGCCGCGCACTGCGCGAAGCGGGCGCCGTGAAGGTCGAGGACGGGCGGGCGATCGCCGCCGCCTCCCTCGACCGGCTCGAGCTCCCCGACACCGTCCAGGGCGTCATCCGTACGCGTCTCGACCGGCTCGATGCGGACACGCGGAAGTTGATCCGCTACGCCTCGGTGATCGGACGCGAGTTCGACCGGGACGTCCTCGAGCACGCGATGGGCGGGGGGGAGGATTTCGGCGAGGGATTCGCGCGTCTGCGCGAGCTCGGGCTGATCCAGCAGATCCGCGTGGTGCCACGGACCGTATACCGGTTCAAACACGCCCTCACCCAGGAGGTCGCGTACGACAGTCTCCTCGACCGCCAGCGCGCCGAGATCCATGGGCGCGTCGGCACCGCGATCGAGATGCTCCACGCCGATCGCCTCGACGAGCACCTCGACGCCCTCGCCCAGCACTTCGCCCGCTCGGGCGCATGGCTGAAGGCGATCGAACACGCGATGGCGGCGGCGGACCGGCTATGGGCGTTCAGCGAAGTCGTCGAAGCGGTGGAGACGCTGGCGCGGGCGCTCGAGTGGGCGTCGCAGCTCCCCTCCTCCGAGGCGTTCGACCGACGCGCGGAGCTGCTCCTCCGGCAGGAGCGCATGCACGACTACCTGGGCGCACGCGACCGCCAGCAGGAGATCATCGACGAGCTCGTCGGGATGCTGGCCCCGGAGCGACACCCGGCGCAGCTGGCCACCACGTACATCCGACAGGCGGATGTGTGCGTGGTCACGCGGGACCACGCCGGCGCCGAGCGGGCGCTCGAGTCCGCGATCGGGCTGTGCCGCACCGCCGGTCTGGAGGCGATCGAGGGAAAGGCGCTCCGGAGCTTCGGGTTCCTCCGCTGGCACCAGGAGCGTCCCCACGAGGCCATCGAGATGGTCGAGCGTGCCCTGGCGCTCGAGGACGCGCTCGACAACACGGCCGGGGTCATCGCGAACCTCTGCAACCTGGGGAGACTGTACCGGTCCGTGGGCGAGTACGACCGCGCGCTCGACAGCTTCGACCGCGCCCTCCGGCTGGAGCGCGAGGAGCGGGTCGGCACCCGGGCGCCGCGGGCGCAGCACGGGACCACCGAAGGCCTCATCCTCCATTCCATCGCGACCGTGTACGCCAGCCGGGGCGACAACCGCACTGCGCTCGACTACATGGAGCGAGCGCGCCGGTGGCTCGAGACCAAGGCCGGCCGGCTGTTCGACGCGGTCGAGATGCATTACCACATGATCGGGATCGCGCGCATCCACCTCGAGGAGGGCCACATCGAGGAGGGGCTCGCGCTCTACCGTGAGTCCGCGGAGGTCATGCGACGCTCCCGACACCTCGAGGGCCTCGCCGTCTCGACTCGTCTGCTGGGCGAAACGCTCCTGAGGCTCGAGCGGTATGAGGAGGCGCTCCCGAGCCTGCTCGAGGCGGCCGAAGCCTATGCTCGCATCAAGGACCGGCCGTCGACCGCCGGGATGTGGCGGGGCGTCGCGCGCGCGCGCGAAGCACTGGGGCACGCCGACGCCGTGGATGCGTGGGCGAAGACCGCCGAGCTCGCGGACGCCACGGGGGACGCCGCGTTGGCCGTGGAGGCTCACGAGGGGTGGGGACGGGCGCTCGAGCGCGACGACACCGCCGCCGCCCTCCGGGAGTACCGGACGGCCTTCGAGAAAGCCGCCGAGCTCGACGATCCGGGACTGCGCGGCCGGCTCGGCTACCGGGTCGGGGTCCTTCACTGGCAGGCGGGGAGGTACGACGAGGCGCTCCCCGCCTTCGAGGCCGCCTGCGAGGCGCTGGAGACGGCGGGCGACCGGGCCAACCTCGGGCTCGCGCTCAACAGCGCGGGCCGCACGCTCCACGATCTCGGGAGGCGGGACGAGGCGAGGCGGCGCCTGGAGGAGGCCGTGGAGCTCAACCGGCGGACCCGCGAGCGTCTCCTCGAATCACAGGCCCTCGCGGCGCTCGGGGATGTCCTCCTGGCCGATGGCGACCCCCGGGCCGCGGCGGAACGTTTCGCGGAGGCTCTGCGGATCCGGGCCGAGCTGGGCGACCGGGCGGGACGGGGCTGGATGCTGCTCCGGCTCGCGAACGCGCAGCGGGCCCTGGGTTCGCCCGAGGGCGTGGCCTACTACCTGTCGGAGGCCGAGGAGATTGCGACGGCGATCGCGGAGGCGGAGTTTGAGCGCGAGCTCCGCTCCCTGCGCGGATACGTCGACACTTCCCATCGGGAGACCTGACCGTGCCCCGGTACATCATCGAGCGCGACGTCGGCACCCTCACCCTCGAACAGCTTCATGAGGCCGGGCGCAAGTCAAACGAAGTGCTGGACCAGATGGAGGGCGTCACCTGGATCCGAAGCTACGTGTCGGATTCGGAGGGGAAGATCTACTGCGAGTACGACGCGCCCAACCCCGATGCGATCATGGAGCATGCCCGGCGATCCGGAATCCCCGCGAACCGGATCTCGGAGGTCTCGATGGAGATCAATCCGGCGATGTTCCGATAGGCACCCCCCCGGCGCGTGCCTGCGGACGCGGAGGCAGCCCCGACGAAGGGGCGTTTCGGACATCACCGGCGATTCAGGACGGTTCGGCCGGCGAGCCTTCGCCCGGCGGATCTACGAGCTGCGAGACGACCACCACCCCGGCGAGCGCGTTCATCGCCGCGACCAGCCGCCAGTCCGGCGCCGCGACGAACGACGGCGCCACGAGCCACAGACCCGCGTAGAACATGGCCGACCCCACCACCAGCCCGAACAGCGCGCCGCTCAGCACGTTCCCGGCGAGGCGGCCGGGGCGGAAGACCCACGCGCCCAGCACGCCGAAGAGCGCGAAGGCGGCGAAGTGGACGGCGGACCAGGCCACGAGCTCCCAGCCGGCGATGAGCGTGCGCGCGATCCAGTCGAGGGCCGCGGGACCCCCGGCTTCGCCGTCGACGGGCGCGCCGAGGACGTTCCGCCCGAGGACCCTTGGGGTCGAGAAGGGCTTCCGGGCCAGCAGATCGTGCAGGAGGACGACGACGGCCACAGCGAAGCCGGCGATGATGCCGGCGGTCCCTCCGCGTTTGAGCCGGTCGAGCATGGTCCGCTCCGCTGATGGGTTGGGGTGGCCGGGGCCGCCTCCGCTTCCATCATAGGTTGCGCATCGCCGCGGCGCGAGCCGCCACGCGGATCAGGATTCGCCCAGCACCCGGCTGATCACGTGGATGGTCAGCTCGCCGAGGCGGCGGTCGCGCGAGACCACGTGCGCGTCCTCGCCCACCACGAGCGCCCCATCGGCTGCGTGGAGCGTGATGCTCGAGCCGTTCAGCGCGCGCACGCTGCGCCGCGACGCCAAGGTCCCGGAGTCCCAGGATCCGGATGCGACGTGCCGCAGCACGAGCTCCCGCGCCGCCGCCTCGCCCGCGACCCGGTCTTCGGGGACGAGCGCGAAGGCGGCGTTGTTGGGGACGAACAGGGTCAGCTCGCCCTCGCGCGCGAGCTCCGCCTCGAGACGCGCCGTCTCGATGAGACGCCCGAACACGGTGAGGTTCGGGTCGTTCGCCAGCGCCTCCTCGAGGGTGACGTCCGCGGCGGGCTCGGCCGTGGAGGCCGTGGAGGCATCCGTTACCGGTGTCCCGGTGTCGGCCGTCCCGCTCGTCGCCGCGTACTCCGCCGCCTCGGACGTCTCGGGCGCGTCGTCGCCGCCGCACCCGAAGAGCATCGCCACGCTCAAGAGCGCCGTCGCGCTCGCGCTTCGCATCCCTCCGTCACGGAGCTTCATCACGACCTCCTGTGGGCTTCGTTGGGTTCGTCCGTCCGCGTTGCACGCGGGGCGCGCCGAGCCGCGGTCCACCACGCCCCACCGTCGGGAGCGAGCCGGGTCGCGATCGCCGCCTTCGTGACCGGTTCACGGACGGGACACCCCCCTCCGGGGGCAACGCGCGTTCCCAATGCCGTCCACACGGGTCGATGAACGGCGTAAGCGGTGACTGGATCACGACTTGTGGTCACGATGGCAGGTCAGGGAGCACCCGGCCGGCAGGGGGCTGCGGGAGCCCGTCCCGGGAATCTTTCCCGGGCCGCGGTTAGCCCCTATTACGGCGCCGCGCGCAGGATGGGGTACTCCGCTCCGGGCTCGAGCGTGTCGGCGAGGAAGCCCCAGTCGGCGAAGCCGTCGTCCGAGCGCGGCTCGAGCAGGCTGAACACGAGCCGTCCGAGCGGCTGATCCACGGGCACCCAGAGTGCTCCGGGCGGAGCGCCCGTGGGCGCGGACCCCCAGACCCCGAACACGGTCTGCTCGGCGTGCCCCTGGAAAGGCCGCTCCGCCGTGCGGACCGAATCGATGCGGAACGCCTCGAGCCCGGTCCCGTCCGGCACACCGGTCTCCAGGCGGACCCCGTGCGCACGGAGCCGGATCACGACCTGCTCGAGCTCCGCCGGCACGACGTATCCGGCGGGGACCCGCTCGAAGTCGGTGCCCTCGAACACCCCGTATTCGTACATCGGCTCGGGGTTCGACACGTCGCGTCTGCGCAGGAGGAGCTCCCCCGTGAGCGGGTGGCGCTCCTCGTCCACCTCCCCCATCAGGATCCCGACGCGTTCCGCCGATCGCTTCGGAACCGCGCGCAGCGCGAGCGAGTCGCCCGTGAGCGGCGTCGAGTCGGCCTCCGCGACGACGGCCCGGATCTCCTCGCCGTGCCCGTGCGTCCACTCGAGCACCTCCTCCACGAAACGGAGCGTCGCCGCGACGCGCTCCTCGAAGGTCGCGTACGCGTACGCCTCGCTCAGAATGGCCACCCGGTTCCGGAGCCCGATGTAGTTGTTGTTGAACCGCGGACGGTGGTCGAACGTGTACCACCCGCGCTCTTCCGTCCCCTGCGGCGCGAAGGCGTTCCCGTAGTAGTAGAACTCCCAGCCGTCGGACTCGCGGATGGCGTCGGTCACGTGCGGGAGGATCCGCTCACGCAGGAGCGCGTCGATCGCCGGCGGCGTGTTCGGGTGGAGCGGGGGTGAGTAGGTGAGGTGGTACGCGTGCCGCGTCCCGTTGGTCGTATGCAGGTCCAGCGTGACGTGCGGATCGTACTCGGTCAGGAGCCGCGCGACCGAGCGCGCCTCCGGGGAGTCGAGCTTCATGTGGTCGCGGTTCAGGTCGTACCCCTGCGCGTTGGGGCGCTGGCCCATGCCCCCGATCGGGCCGTGCTGCCGCGGCCGGTTGTCGAGCGCGACCCGCTCGTTCCCGTCGGCGTTGTAGATCGGGGCGACGAGGAGGACCATCGACGCGGTCCACTCCGGGTGGTCCCCGCCGGCGATGTCGCGGAGGAGCATCTGGAGGGCTTCCTTTCCGCACACCTCGCCCCCGTGGATGTTGCCCTGGAGATAGACGACGGTCTTCCCCGATGCACGGACGGACTCCGGAGTCGGATCCTCGACATCGCCGACCACGAGGAGCGGCAGGGGTCTGCCCTCGCTCGTATAGCCGTACGAGGTGTAGTGGATCGACCGGTCGGCCGCGGCGACGAGCCGCGCGAAGGCGACGACGTCGGCGTAGGAGCTCGTCTCGCGGTAGTCGGTGAGCTCCGCGCGGGTACGGAGCTCCTGGGCCCCGGAAGGTCGCGGGGCCCAAGCCGCCGAGGCCAGCGTCAGGATGATCGCGGCTCGCTTCATCGCCCCTCCTGCGGTCGATCGGATCGGGGGTTCCGACGGTTCGAAGACCGCAAGATGACGGTCGCGTCCCGCCCGGGCGAGCCGCCACCGACCGCGGGAGGGGACGGCGCCGCGACCGTCCGGTTGGCGGGTCCGGGCCGGGCCGCCTAGCCTGCAGCATGGCCAGCCACCCGAAGAACCTCGCCCCACGATCACGCCTGGCGTACCCGCTCGCCGCGGCTGTCGTCGCGGCGGCGGTAGCCCTGCCGACGAGCGCGCCGCTCGCGGCCGCCTGGCTCCAGGCCGACACTCTCCAGGACGATACTCTGCAGACCGACACCCTCCAGGCCGACACCCTCCAGGCCGACACCCTCCGGGCCGAGGATCCACCGGAGCCGGTGTCCGCCGTCCAGGATCGCGAGGACGAGCGCATCCGCGCGGAGCTCCAGGCCGTGTTCGACCGCGTCCCGCCGCTCTCGGGGGTCGAGGTGTCCGTGGAGGCGGGCGTCGTCCGGCTCACGGGCGAGATTCGCGACGGAGGCGCGGCCGCCCGGGCCGTGGAGCTCGCCGGGAGCCGCGAGGGCGTGGTGTACGTGGACGACTCGGCCCTCGAGGCCGCCACCACGGGCGACCGCCTCGAGGACATCTGGTCGCGTCTGCGCGAACAGGGACGCGACCTGGTCCTCCTCCTTCCACTCCTCGCCGTCGCGCTGATCATCGCCGCGCTGTTCGTCGCGCTCGCATGGACAGTAGGCCGTCTGCCGGCCCCGGGCGGAGTCAGGCGGCTGAACCCGTTCCTGCGGGCGCTCCTCCAGAGGCTGCTGCAGTTCGGCCTGGTGATCGCCGGACTCCTCATCGCGCTCGAGCTGCTCGACGCCACCGCGCTCGTGGGGGCCGTCATCGGGACGGCCGGGCTCGCCGGGCTCGCGTTGGGCTTCGCCTTCAAGGACATCGCGGAGAACTATCTCGCGGGCGTCATCCTCAGCCTCAGACAGCCGTTCGCCAAGAACGACCTCATCGTCGTGGGCGGACAAGAGGGGAAGGTGGTGCGTCTCACCGGACGCGAGACGGTGCTCATGACCCTCGACGGGAACCACGTCCAGATCCCCAACGCCACTGTGTTCCGCGAGCCGATGGTCAACTACACGCGCAACCCGAGGCGACGGTTCACGTTCGACGTCGGTGTGACCGTCGAGGCGGATCCGGCCGCGGCTCTCGACGTGGGGATCGGTATGCTGCGCGACATGGATGGGGTCGTCGACGAGCCGCCACCCGAAGGGCTCGTGCTGGGCTTCGGCGACGGGACCATGAACGTACGCTTCTCCGGGTGGGTCGATCAGCGGAGGGCCGAGTTCGGGCGCGTGCGCAGCGAGGCGGTGCGGCTCGTGAAGCACGCGCTCGAGGAGGCCGGCATCGACACGCCGTCGCCCGAGCGGCGCGTGTTCCTCGAGCGGGAAGGAGGGGAACCCCCCCGACGCGCTCCCGAGCCGCCTCCGCCCGCGCGGGTGGAGGCGGGACGGCGGGACGTGTCGGTCGACCACACCATCGACGAGCAGATCGAGGAGGACCGGCGGCGGACCCGAGACGAAGAGGACCTCCTGGAAGACGCCTCCTGAGGACGCGGCCGGCCGCTCGCCGGGCCGGCCGCGATTTGCGGTCGTGCCGCGTCAGGCCTCGTAGGAGTGGGACTTGAGGATCTGACCGTCCTGACCATGGATGTCCAGCCGGCTGGGGGCCGCGTCCCGCGCGGCCTTGCGACCGGCCGACACCGCCGGGCGCTTCCGGGAGAACACGCCGAGCGGGTCGTCCTTGCCGTCCAGCATGACCGCCCATCCCTCCTCGTCGTGCGGAACCACCCGGAAGGACAGCGTCTTCCCCGGCCGGCGCGCCCGCGTGGCGGCGACCACCCCGATGGCGGCGGCGGCCAGACCCGCGGCTGCGGCGGCCGCGACCTTCTTCCCCTTCGCTCCCCTCTTCTTCCCGGGAGCGAGCCGGTCGAGACCCTGCTTGAGGTCCTTCTCGACGCCCTTCGCCTTCTTCGACAGGTCCTTCTTCGCGCCGCGCGCCTTCTTCTTGAGATCCTTCTCTACGCCCTTGACCTTCTTCGCGAGGTCCTTCCTGATCTTCTCGGGCTTCACCATGATCGAGGTCCCTTCGAGGCTGTGAGTCGGCGGCGCGAACCGCGAGCGCGGCATCGCGCCCCCACCCAACCTATTCGATCCCCGCCGGGCCGCGCACCCGGCGGCTCAGGCCGTCTCGGGGCGGAGCACGTCCGCGAGCGCGTCCAGCCGCTTGCCCCAGAACGCCCTCATCGCCTCCCGGGCATCCGAATCGGGGAGCTTCTCGTGCTGGATGGTGACGGTCGACTTCGACTCGCCCTTCGCGGTGAAGTAGGCGGCGACGGACGATCCGTCCTCCCACGTGATCCGCATGATCTTCTCCGGGGTCGCCGTGCGCACCTCGAGCTCCGCGCCGGGGAGCCAGCGGGCTCGCAGGTCCGGGTCATCGAACGCGGCGTACAGCTCCGCGACGGGGATGGGGAACGTCTTCGACTTGCTCGTCTCGTACGTCCCGTCCACGCGCTGCCCGATCTCGCGCAGCCCGCGGATGCGCTCGTATCCCGTCGTCACCATCTGCGCCCACCAGCCCGTGAGCCCGGCATCCTCGGCGAGAAACGCGACCATTTCGGAGTGCGGTAGACGCCACGCCTCGACGGAGTCGAACAGCTCGGTCCACTCCTTCCAGCCGCGCCCGGTTCTCGAGCGCACGGACTCCTCGCTCTGCCCGGCGAGACGCTCGTATTCGGGCTCGGGGAGGGGCTTCTTCTCGAGGAGTCGCGCGCGGGCGGCGGTGTAGGATTCGCCCGTCTTCTTCATGCGCGCGCGGATGAGGCGCTTGAGGTCCTTGTCGCGTGGCATCGGTCCACCTCGTGTCAGGCCGCGGCGAGCCACCCCCCGGCGGCGTCCCGCACGGCGTGACGCGATTCTGAACCGCGGTCCGGAAGTATGCCCTCCTTTGCCTCCCGGTGGGCCCCCGCCGGGGGAGGGCCGTGGAGGTTGCGCGTGGACCCCCGCGCGTGGGGAGACGATGGGGCCGGACCGCGCGGACCGGCAAGGGCGCGGCGGCACCCGTCGATGCCGAGCGCCCCGCCGGCCACGACCAGCACGAAGAGCGCCTTCACCGCGCGCGCACAACGCGCGGACGCCCCGCCCCGCGGGGAACGCGGACCCGGGGTGCCGGGGGCCCGCGGAAGGCGAGACGTCGGCGCGGACGGAGAGGCTGGCTTCAGGGCCGATCGCGCTCCGCGTTCGAGAGCGCGATCGCGTTGAACAGGAACTTGAACGTCGCATGCGGCTGGGCGCGGCGGGTGATGAGCGGCCCGAACAGATACAGGGTCCCGTCGCCCACCGAGGCCTCCGCCATGGTCACGCCGCCCTCGAGCCGCTCCTGCCCCCACGCCCACCCGCTCAGGAGCGGGGTCGGGGTGTCGAACCACGCGAGCCGGCGGACCGACGCGTCGCCGGCCGCCGCCCCCTCCGGGAGATCGAACACGGGGCTGTTGTTGAACGAGACCGGTGTCCGGCTCCCGACGCCCGCCGCCACGAGGGCCGTGTCGTCGACGCGGACGCTCAGGATCGAGCCCGGCACGTAGTAGTCCTCGCGGCTCACGCGCTCGAGCTCGCCCGCCGCGTTCCGCTCCGCGAGGTGGTCCTCGAGCGGGAACCCGAGGTGCTCCTCGAGCGCCGTCGAGCTTCCGATGGCCACGATCGAGCCCCCGTCCTCGAGGAACTCGCGGAAACGCTCGATCGTGGTCGTGTCGATGCTCCCGATGCGGACGCGGTACTCCTCGGGGATCGAGGCGAGGTCGTCGTCCTCGTCGTCATCGAACCGTCCGAACCCGCCCAGACGCGAGCTCACGGCTCCGTCCGGGAGCACGATGACGTCGAAGCGATCGGCCAGGTCGCCCGCGGCGAGGTCCGGCGGGTATACGACCTCGACATCGGCGTACTCGAACTGTTCGAGGATCCAGCGGATCCAGCCCGACGGCATCGAGCCGCCGTACCGGTCCCAGAGCGCCACGCGCGCGGGACGCAGACGCAGGGCGTCGGCGTCGGGATCGTCCGGGACGCCCCGGAAATCGAGCCCGAGATCGGTCGCGAGCCGCTCCACGGTCGCCGCGGCGTCGCCCCCGGCCTTCACATAGAACGTCCCCGCCGGGTGGGTCGTCCCGCCGGCCGTGACGGGCGCCGTGAGCCAGTAGGTCTCGTGCCCGCCGGCCTGCAGTCGGTTGACCGCGGTGAACGCGTCGTTCACCTCGTGGCTGAACAGGAACCCCGCGGCGCCATTCGCGTCGGCGACGGCCCCGGCCGGCGGCTCCGCGTTCCAGCTCTCGATGGGCTCGAACGGTCCGTCGAAGCCCTCGAGGATGCGGTCGACCTCGACCCCCATCTGGATGGCGAGGGTCCAGCCCGCGTTGTCGTAGGGCGGCGTGGGCGGCGCCCCCGGATACTGGAAGTCGTCGGGGTGGTCCTGCGGCTCGAACATGTCGCGCACGTGGGGCCGGAAGGCCTGCGCGGCGGTCACGACGTACGAGCCGGCCGGGTAGCTCTCGCCCCCGACCGTGAAGTCGGCGGTCGCCCGGTGCACGATCACGCCGTTCTCGAGCAGCGCGTTCACGAGCTTCGTCGCGGTCGGGAAATCGGGCTGGTCCGCCGGCAGGATGTAGCCGCGCGGATCACGCAGATCCGGATCGAAGAGCTGCTCGTAGTCCTCGCGGGTGCCGCGCGTGCCCCCGAACCCGCCCACGTTCTGCGCGAAGTCGGTCTCGCCGCCCCCGGCGTTCATCTCGTTCTGGAGCCACTCGACGCGGCGCGGCTGGATCGTCCAGTGATCGCGGCTCCCGCGCTCGATCGAGTTCATCCCCATGCGCCAGATGCGGTACAGAAACGTGGACCGGTAGCGCGAAGCGACGTCGAGGACGGCCTTGTTCGCGGTCACCGAGTAGTCGATCGACTGACGGAAATGCCACACCTGCGGCTCGATCGGGGCCGGCAGGTTGTCGTTGGGGAGGATGCGCTCCATCACCATCGGGATCTCCATCGGGGTGGGATTGCCGATGGTCTCGGTGAGGAGTCCGATCATGTTGTGGAAGTACGGAGTCGTCCGCAGCCCGCCGTTCCACCAGGTCGAGTAGTTGGCGCCGCGGCGGCGCGTCGCCCCGGGCTTGTCCTCGGCGGTGAAGCGCGAATGCATCGCCGCCCCGACGAGGTCGATCCCGGTGATGACCGTGGGATCGATGTTGTAGTTGAACGGGTCGCGGAACGGGGGCGCGAACAGCACCGTACCGGTCGGTCCGGTCTGGTGGTGGTTGTACACGATCTGCGGATACCACTCCCGGTACATCACCCGGTTCATGTTCTCCGTCTCGGGCTGCGTCGAGGCGTAGAAGTCCCGGTTGTTGTCGTGGCCCACGTACTTCTGGTAGAGGGCCGGGATCCCGCCCGTCGAGCGCTCGGTGGGCTCGTCGACGCGCATGTACCAGTCCGACACGAGCTCCATCCCGTCGGGGTTCGCGTGGACGAAGAGGATGATGACGTCGTCGAGGAAGCGGAGCGTCTCGTCGTCCGTCCCGCTCACCATCTGCCACGAGGTCTCGAGGAGCTGCTGCGCGCCGAGCACCTCGGTGGCGTGGAGTCCTCCGTCGATCCACACGACGGCCTTCCCCTCCTCCGCGAGCGCCCGCGCCTCCTCCTCGGTGACGCCTTCCCCGAGCGCGAGGCGTCGCGAGATGTCGCGGTAGCGGTCGAGGTTCGCGTGGTTCTCCGGCGAGGTGACGATGGCCATGAGCTGCTCGCGCCCCTCGGCCGTCTGTCCGATGGACTGGACCGTCATGCGCGGCGACTCGGCCGCGAGCGTCTCCCAGTACTCGGCGAACCGCGTATAGTCGGGGAGGACGTAGTCCGCTCCGATGGGGTGTCCGAAGAACTCCTCGGGGCTCGTCAGATCCTGCTGCGCGAGCGCCGGAGCGGTCGCGATCGTGGCCGAGAGGGTCCACCCGAGGGTAGCGCGGGCGATCTGTCGGTGCTGCATCCGTGGCTCCTGGAAGACTTCGTGTGTTCGGGCAGACGGTCGCGGGCCCCGGGAGACCGCTCACGCGGCTCCGGGAGACGCGATCCGCCGGGAATCGCTCGTCACCGCTCGTTCGCGGGCGGCACCGGGACCTCCACGGGTTCTCCCGGATCCGGGCGGATCCCCGCCTCGTTCATCGCATCGTACAGCGCCGGCACGCGGTCGGTGATCAGCCCGTTCAGCCGCTCGATCGCACCGGGGAGCATCTCCCAGCCGCGCTCGATGAGCCACAACTGGTCGGCCGTCGGGCGCACGTGGGCGTCCTCGAGACGCCCGCGCACGCCGGCGCCCTGTCGGGCGTCGCCGAGGTCGTCGTTCACCTCGTCGAGCGCCTCCGAGATCGCGTCGATCTCGTCCGTCAGCGTCTCCGGCGCGTCCGCGTGCTCCTCGACCCGCCGCTGCGCGTCGGTGAGCTGCCGGCGGATCCGGTTCACGGCCTGCCCCGCCTCGTACACCGGCTTCGCGAGCGAGAACGACCGCATCATGGCCTCCTGGCGGGCCATCAGATCGGCGCGGTCGATCTCGACGCGCGGATCGAGACGGACCTCGACCGGGGTGTCGGAGCTGCCCGCGCCCGGGACGTCCAGACGCGCCGTGTACGTGCCCGGAAGCACCTTCGGCCCCTCGCCCCCGCCACCGAAGAAGCCGCCCCCGCCCTCGCTCTCGTAGGCCGGCTCGTGACGGAAGTCCCACACGACCTCGTGGAGACCCACATCCCCCGCGCCGTCGAGCTCCCGCACCGCCGTCCCCCCGGCATCGAACAGCGTGATCGTCACGCCCGTGTCCGGAGCTTCCTGCGCGGAGCCGCGACCGTCGTCGGCCATGGGCCCCGAGCCGTTCCCGGCCGGGGAGCCGTTCCCGGTCGGGGAACCGTTTCCTCCCGCTTCGCCCTGCTCCGCCACGGCCGCCCCGCGCGCGGGGGTCCCGAGGTGATAGCGGATGCGCGCGCCCTGATCCGGATTGTCCGCCTGCCAGACCCCGGCGGGCCACTCCTGCGGGTCGTACCGCGTGTAGGACACGGCCGGCCGCACCGGGAACAGGTGCGCGTCGGCCGCGAGCACCTGCGGCGTCAGGCGCTCGATGGGCGTGATGTCCTCCATGATCCAGATCCCGCGACCGTGCGTCCCGATCACGAGGTCGTTGTCGCGCGGGTGTACCACGATGTCGTCCACGGGCACCGTCGGCAGGCCGTTGCGGAGGGGGTGCCAGCTCGCGCCCGCATCGATCGAGAAGTAGACCCCGATCTCGTTCCCCGTGAACAGCACGTTCGCCGCCCGCGGGTGTTGCGCGAGGGCGTTCACCGACCAGCCCCCCGGCAGCCCGCTCGTGATGCGCCGCCACGACGTGCCGTAGTCGCTCGAGACGTAGACGTAGGGCGCGAAGTCGTCGTTCCGGTGGTTGTCGCCGGCCGCGTACACGGTCCCGGCGTCGGCGTGGGAGGCCACGATGCGCGTGATGTAGGTCTGCTCCGGGAGACCCGGCATGTTCGGGGCGATGTTCGTCCATGTCGCGCCGCCGTCGCGCGTGACCTGGAGGTTCCCGTCGTCGCTCCCGGCGTACAGGACGTCGGGGTCGAGAGGCGACTCGGCCAGCGCCACGAGGTTCCCGAACGTCGACGTCCCGTCGTGCGGCGAGAGCATGGGCTCGGTGCCCGCGACGCCCATGATCTCGAGCGTGGAGCGGTCGATGTCCTTCGTCAGGTCCCCGCTGATGACCTCCCAGGTCATCCCGAGGTCGGTGGACCGGAAGACGTGGTTGCCGCCGTAGTAGACCGTGTTCGGGTCGTGGCTCGAGAGGACCACGGGGGAGTTCCAGTTCCAGCGGTACTCCGGCTCCTCCTCCTCGCCGTCCTCGCCCACCGTCGGCCGCTCCTCGGGCCGCATGCGGACCGACTCCATGGTGCGCAGGTCGACCCGGCGCAGGTTCCCGTTCTGCGATTCGGCGAACATGATCGGGAGCGTGGGGTGCATGACCGTGAAGAACCCGTCGCCGCCGCTCACGTTGTACCAGTGCTTCGGGCGGATGCCGGTGCTCGACCACGTGTTCGACGGGGCGCACCACGACCCATTGTCCTGGAGACCCCCGCACACGTGGTACGGTTCGCGCATGTCGACGCCGATCTCGTAGAACTGGGCGATCGGCAGCGAACGGAGCTGCCGCCAGGTCTCGGAGCGGTCCCAGCTCACCGACACGCCCCCGTCTCCCGCGACGATCAGGTGATCCGAATCGGACGGATCGATCCACAGCGCGTGGTGGTCGAGGTGGACCTCGTCCGCCGCCTCATCGGTGAAGTTCCGACCGCCGTCGGACGACATGAAGAGATCGGAGCCGCCCAGATAGATGCGCTCGGGGTCGTTCGGATCGATGCGGATCTGGCTGTAGTACATGGGACGGTTGTTCGTCGTGCTCAGGTGCTCCCACGACTCGCCACGGTCGGTGGAGCGGTAGACGCCCTGCTTCGCATCCCCGCGGTCACCGCCGCCCCCGCCGAAGCCCTGGCCCGGGACGCGCGCGTCGGCCTCGACGAGGGCGTAGACGATGTTCCCGTCGCCGCGGTAGATGTCGAGACCGATCCGGCCCTTGTCACCCTCGGGGAGCCCCTGGGTGAGCTCTTCCCACGAGGCCCCGCCGTTCGCGGTGCGGTAGATGCCGCTCCCGGGACCGCCGCCGTTGAACCCCCACAGGGTCCTCCGGCGCTGGTACATCGCGGCGAACACGGTCCGCGGATCGCCCGGATCCATGGCGAGGTCGATCGCGCCGGTGTCCTCGTCGACGAACAGGACGAGCTCCCACGTCGCGCCCCCGTCCGTCGTCCGGTAGACCCCGCGCTCCGGGTTGGGACCCCACAGGTGTCCGACGGCGGCCACGTACGCGACGTCGGGATCGCGGGGGTGGACGACGATGCGGGCGATGTGGTGCGTGTTCTCGAGCCCCAGGTGCCGCCACGTGCGCCCGGCATCGGTCGACCGGAAGACGCCCATCCCCCACGGCGAGCTCTGACGGTTCTGGGGCTCGCCCGTGCCCACCCACACCACGTTCGGGTTCGATGGGGCCACGGTGACGTCGCCGATCGACGCCGTCGGCTGGTCGTCGAACAGCGACTCGAAGCTCGTGCCGCCGTTCAGCGTCTTCCACACGCCCCCGGTCGCCGTTCCCACGTAGAAGGTCGACGGATCCGACTCGACCACCGCGAGGTCGGCCACCCGCCCGCCCATGATCGTCGGGCCGATCTCGCGCCACTCGAGCGCGGCGGTGGCGGCGGCCAGGTCGGTCTGCTGGGCCTCCGCCGGCGCGCCGAGCGCCAGGGCCAGCAGGGCGAAAGTGAGCGCGAAGGGCGTGCGTACCGGTCGCCGGTCGAGCGAGTACCGTCGCGAGCGCATCGTCGAACCTCGTGGCAGGAGTTCCGATGGGGGGAGATCGGAGGGGACACCGGCGCCACCGACCACCCCGCCCGACCACCTACAGTACGGGAACAGAAGCCGCGCTGAAACCGTTTGATCGGTCGGCGTGCGTTCCTGCCGGGTCACCAGCCGAACGCGTACACGCTGCGCGAGCGATACTCCTCCCCCGGCTGCAGGATCGTGCTCGGGAAGGCCTCCCGGTTGGGGGAATCCGGGTAGTGCTGGGTCTCGAGGCAGAACGCGCCCCGGTGTCGGTAGACGCGCCCGTCCTTCCCGCGGATCGAGCCGTCGAGGAAGTTCCCCGAGTAGAACTGGAGCCCGGGCTCGGTCGTCCGGACGTCGAGCCACCGGCCGCTCGCGGGATCCACCACTCGCGCCGCGGGAGCGGGGCCGGTGGCTCCGTCGGGGGGCCTGCGGAGCACGAAGTTGTGGTCGTAGCCGCCGCCGTGCGCGAGCTGCGGGTGGTCCGCACCGATCCGCGCCCCGATCGGCGTGGGCGAGCGGAAGTCGAACGGCGTTCCCTCGACGGGGACGATCTCGCCGTTCGGGATGAGCGTCGAGTCGACCGGCGTGTACGCGTCTCCATGGATCGTGAGCACGTGGTCGAGGATGTCACCGCTTCCGGCCCCTGCGAGGTTGAAGTACGTGTGCTGCGAGAGATTGACCGGCGTGGGCGCGTCGGTCCGGGCCCGGTAGTCCACGACGAGCTCGTCCGCGTCGGTCAGCGTGTACGTGACGACCACCTCGAGGGTGCCCGGATAGCCCTCCTCGCCCGCCGGGCTGGTATGGCGGAGCTCGACGGTATCCCCCTCGTCGGTCTCGAGCGCGCGCCCCTCCCAGACGACCCGATCGAACCCGCGCTCGCCGCCGTGCAGGTGGTTGGGACCGTCGTTCCGCGCCAGCTCGTGGGTTTCGCCGTCGAGCGTGAAGCGGCCCCCGGCGATCCGGTTCGCATAGCGACCCACGATGGCGCCGAAGTAGGGCGAGTCCTTCACGTACCCCGCGAGCGAGTCGTGCCCGAGCGCGATGTCGACCCGACCCCCGGCTCCGTCCGGCACCCGGATCGCCTGGAGGATCGCGCCGTACTCGATCACCACGATCTCGATCCCGTTCTCGTTCCCGAGCGTGAACATCTCGACCTCCACCCCGTCCGGTGTGCGTCCGAAGACCGCGCCGTCCGTCCCCGCCGGTTCCCCGGCCGGGGCGCATGCGAGGGCCAGGGCCGCGGCCGCGCCCAGTAGCGGTGCGCGCGTCCCGCCGTCTCCGCCGGTCGCGCCGCCAGCCGGTTCGATCCGGCGCCCGAGCGGGGCCCGCGGTCGTCGGCTTCCGACTACCGTGCGGGTCATCGCATCCCTCCGTGGATCTCGATCTCGGTGATCCCGCTCGCGGCGGGGCGGTCGTGCTCGAGGACCACGCGCACCCGGGACGTCTCGACGGGGCGGATGCGGACGAGATTTCTGGCGGCGGTCCGCGGGCTCCGGGGCAGGCGGACCTCGACCTCCGCGGGAACCCACCCCGTCCCGTCCCACACCTCGATCGTCATCGCGCGCGGCGCGGCGACACCCGAGCGCTCCCCCCGGTATTCGTCGCCCCACAGGTAGACGGCGATCTCGCGCAGGGTGTGCGGCCGGCCCAGGTCGATCGCGACCCAGTCGCGCGCGTTCGGGCTGCCGAACGCGGTCCAGCGGTTGCGCGTGTAGTAGGGGAACGCGATCCGCCCGTCGTTCACGTGCTCGACGCGGTCTCCCTCGAAGGTATGGGAGGCCGAGGCGCGTGGGGCGCCCGCCGAGCCGTCATCGAGCGCGAGGTTGGGGGACGCGACGTCCGTCACGGGCGGCGGGGGGGCGGCCGCCGACCAGGCCTCGAGCTCGGTCAGCCCGCTGGCGGCCCCCGGTCGGTGTTCCAGCGTCACGCGCACGCGTCGCGTCACGAGCGGCGGGAACACGACCCGGTTCGCGCGCCGCCCCACCGGCTCGGCCGGACGCCGCGCCGCGTCCGGGATCGCGACCCAGCCTTCGCCGTCCCACGTCTCGACGGTGTACGCGGCCGGGGCCCGCACCTCGACAGCCGCGTCGGCGCCGCGAGCGGGGCCCACGCCGTCGGCGACCGAGGCGCGGGCCTCGATGGGCGGCGCGGTCGCGTCGTCGAGGAAATGGAGCGCGAGCGAGTCGAGCCGCCGGTCGGCGCCGAAGTCGACCTCGATCCAGTCCGTCGGAGCGCCCGAGCCGGCCGAGCTCCATCCGTTGGGAGGCGAGCGGTGGTACCAGCGGCTGCCGTCGTTCGCGTAGACGGGCGGAGCCCCGGGGTCGCTCCACGACGCCGAGACGCGCGGGAACGCGGCACCGGTGTTGTTGACGGCGACGTTCACGGCCGAATCGGCCGGCGCGGCCGGGCCGGAGCCGCCCAGCGCGGCCGAGAGCGGCCCCGGGGCCGCCGCCTCGGCCGCCACGCGGCCGTCCACCAGAAGCCGGAACCCGGATCCCAGCCCGTACCGGCTCCCGTCCCGGTCCCACACGATCGAGACCTGGTGTCCCCGGTAGCGGACACGGTCGAGGGCGAAAAACGGCCATCCGTCGGGCACGAGCGGCTCGACGGACAGCGTGTCGTCGTCCCTCGGCCGCAGCCCGGCGAGACCCGTCACGACGAGATCGATGAAGTGCGAGTGGAGGTAGTGCTCGCTGTGGTAGTACGTGTCGTGACCCTCGAACGACCCGTCGTCCGGGTGGGCCGCTTCCGCCACATACGGGCGCCCGTCCTTGCGGTGCATGGCCGCGAAGCGGTGCAGGAGGTGAACGTAGTCCTCGCGCGTCACGTGCTCCTGCTCGTAGTCGCGCAGCACGTTCGCCAGCGCCTGGAGCGTCTGGCTGGTCGCGTACGGCCACGAGTTCCCGCTCCACTCGCAGCACCTGGGCGAGATGCGGAACAGCGGGTCGTTCCGCTCGGTCGTGGTCGGACCGAAGGGGGCGTAGAAGTACTCCGGGTCCATGAGGAACTTCCAGGCCGCCTCGTAGCCGGGATCGGGGAGCCCGAACTGCCACGGCACGAACCCGATCTCCTCGCGCCCGTGCGGGCTCCCCGCGTGCGGCCCGGTCTCGTGCGTGAGCGTCTTCGCCTCGATGCCGCCCCGCTGGTCGGACGCCCACTGGTGGAAGAAGAACTCCCGTCCGGGGTCCCAGAGCTCCGTCTGGATGCGGTCCTTGAGGGTCGCCGCGCGCTCCGCGTACTCGTGGGCCTTCCCGTCGTCGCCGAGAACGGCGGCGGCCCGCGAGATCGCCATCTGGTCGGCCCACAGATAGCTGTTGAGCGTGGGGCGATAGCCATCGCCGCCGTCGAACGGCCGATCGGTCTGGCGTCCGTCGATGTTGAACTCCATCCCGTCGTGCATCCCGTCCCAGCGGTACATCCGATGCTCCGGATCCCAGCGCTCGGCGTCCCAGCCGGCTACCTGCGCTTCCATGTGCGGGAGGACCGTCCGCAGGAAGCTCGTGTCGCCGAGGACGAGGTAGGTGGCCCACATCGCGTCCCCGTACCAGTTGCTGTAGCTGCGCGGCTCGGCCTCCGGGGTCTCGAACCAGTAGCGCGCGAAGTCCTCGACGATGCGACGGTCGTCCAGCCAGCGCAGGTCATAGGCCTGGTGCCCCAGCGGGCAGCTGATTGCGCCGTAGGTGCCCGACCAGAACGGCCGGTCGATGAACTCGGTCAGCGTGTAGCCGTGCTCCGGCGAGCCGTACGTGAGGTGCGTGCGGAGGAGCTCCCAGCGGTAGTAGTAGGTCGCGTCGAGCACCGAATCGGGGGACTCGAAGAACGGGATGTGGTCCGCGTACCACTCCGTGTCCCGGTCGTCACGCCACTCGTAGCGCCCGAGGAGCGCCTCCGGGTCGAGCACCCGGTCGACCGGCGGAGGGCCGCACGCCGCGAGCCCCGCGGCCGCGACGCCGAGCGTCGCGGCGCATCCGAGGCTCATGGCCCGTCCGGGAGACATCGCGCCGCGCGTCATGGGGCCAATGTGGCCCGCCGGGGCGGGCTCACAAGGGGCGCACCGGTTGCGACCCCGCCACTCCGTCGAGAGACTCGAGCGGACGGCGGCGCCCCGGACGACCGCAAGCGAGCGACGGACGTGAGCTTCTCGAGCTTCGACATCGCCGTGTTCGTCGGGTACTTCGTGATCGTCGCCGCGATCGCCGTTCTGGTCTCGCGGCGCGAGCGCGAGGCCGCCGACTACTTCCTCGCCAGCCGCGACCTGCCGTGGTGGCTCATCGGGATGAGCCTCATCGCGAGCAACATCTCGACGGAGCACTTCGTGGGGATGGCGGGATCCGGGGTCGACTTCGGGCTCGCGATCGCCTCCTACGAGTGGATGGCCGCGCTCACGCTGGTCGTCGTGGCGCGCTGGTTCCTCCCCCGTCTGCTCGCGCTCGGCGTGACCACGATGCCCGAGTACCTCGAGCGCCGCTTCGACGCGCGGGCGCGCGAGTGGCTCGCCGTGTACATGCTGATCGCCTACGTGTTCGTCGCCATGGCGACGGTGCTGTACGCGGGCGGACTCGCGCTCCAGACCATGTTCGGGCTCGGGCTCGGGTGGGGCATCCTCATCCTCGCCGCGTTCGCGGGCGCGTACACGGCCTACGGCGGTCTCAAGGCGGTCGTGTGGACCGACCTCCTCCAGGGGACGATCCTCCTCGTCGGCGGCGCGATCACCACCGTCGTCGGTCTCCGGGCGGTCGGGGGGTGGGGGACACTGCGCGAGGCGGCGGGGGACAAGTTCCACATGGTGCTCCCGCTCGACCACCCGGAGCTTCCGTGGTTCGCGGTCTTCTTCGGGGGGCTGTGGATCGCGAACCTGTTCTACTGGGGCTGCAACCAGTTCATCACCCAGCGCGCCCTGGGCGCCCGGAGCATCCGCCAGGGCCGCTTCGGCGTCGTGTTCGCGGCGTACCTCAAGCTCCTCATCCCGTTCGTCATCGTGATTCCCGGGATCGTGGCCTCGGTGCTGTTCGCCGGCGAGCTCGAGCGCTCCGACATGGCGTATCCGATGCTCATCGAGCGCCTGCTCCCCACCGGGCTCACGGGGCTCATGTTCGCGGCACTGCTCGCAGCGGTCATGTCGAGCCTCGACTCGATGGCGAACGCGGCGGCCACGATCTTCACGGTGGACCTGTACGGCCGCCACGTCCGGCCGGACGCCGACGACCGGAGGCTCATCGGGGTCGGGCGGGTCAGCACGGCGGTCTTCCTGGGGCTGGCCGCGTGCTGGGCCCCGTTCCTCGCCTCGTTCGAGCGCGTGTTCAGCTACATCCAGGAGTTCTGGGGGCTGATCACGCCCGGCGTGACGGTGGTCTTCGTCGGCGGGCTCTTCTGGCGCCGGGCGACCGCAACCGCCGCCGCGTGGGTGCTCGCCGCCACCCTTCCGGTGACGATCGGCGTGAAGGCCGCGTTCGCGGAGCGCGCCTTCCTCGACCAGATGTGGGTCGCGGGGCTGCTGCTCATCGGGCTGCTGGTCGCCCTGTCGCGCCGCGGCGCCCCGAGGACGGCCGCGGACGAGAGTGATGACTCGGCGCGGCCGGCCGCCGGGCGTTGGACCGTTCCCGCTCGCGACCCGCTGTTCGACGCGCTGTGTCTCGGGCTGGTGCTCGCGGTGGGCGCGCTGTACGTCGTCTTCTTCTGAGGGAGGGGGGCGCATGGGATTCCGACGTGAGCTCGGTCGGTTCGACGCGACCATGGTGGTCGTGGGCGGGATCATCGGCGCCGGCATCTTCATCAACCCCTACATCGTCGCCCAGCGTCTCGACTCGGCCCCGCTCGTGCTCGCGGCCTGGCTGGCGGGGGGCGCGATCGCGATCGCCGGGGCGCTCACCTTCGCCGAGCTCGGCGCGCTCTTCCCGCAGGCGGGCGGCCACTACGCGTACCTGCGGCGCGCCTACCACCCGCTGGTCGGGTTTCTGTATGGCTGGGGGCTCCTCCTCATGATCGAGTGCGGGGCCATCGCCGCGGTGGCGATCACGTTCGCCGAGTACTTCCTGCGCGCGCTCGGGCGTCCGACGGGTGGCGCGACCACGATCGCCGTGCTCGCGATCGCGGTCGTCGCGCTCATCAACTACCTGGGCGTGAAGCCCGGGAGCCGCGTCCTCAACGCGTTCGTCGTCCTCAAGGTCGCGGCGATCGCGGCGCTGGTCGTGGCGGGCCTCGCGATCCCGGCCACACCCGGGCCGCCGGGTGCCGCGGCGGCGCCTCCCCCCGGCGGGTCGGGCATCCTGATCGCGTTCGGCAGCGCGCTCATCCCGGTCATGTTCTCGTACGGCGGCTGGCAGAACGCGAACTACGTGGCCGAGGAGATGCGCGATCCCATCCGCGATCTCCCGCGCAGCCTGATCGTCGGGACGCTCATCGTCGTGCTCGTGTACGGGTTCATCAACTTCGTGTACCTGAAGACCCTGGGACACGGCGGACTCGCGTCGACGTTGACACCGGCCTCCGACACCGCGCGTGCCGTGTTCGGTCCGCTCGGCGACCGGCTCATCGCCGCCACGATCGCCATCTCGACGTTCGGGTTCCTCAACCTCACCATGCTGGCCCCCACGCGAGTCTACTTCGCGATGGCGCGCGATCGCGTGTTCCTTCCCCAGGTCGCGCGGCTCCACCCGCGCTTCGGGACGCCGTCGGTGGCCATCGTCATCCAGACGCTGTGGGCGATCGCGCTCGCGCTGACCGGCACCTACGCCCAGCTCGTCGACTACGTCGTGTTCGCGGACTGGATCTTCTTCGGTCTGGCGGGGCTCGGCCTGTTCGTCTTCCGGCGCCGGGTCCCGTTGTCGGAGCGCGAGCCCGGCGTGTTCCGGACGCCGGGCTATCCCGTCGTTCCCGCGCTGTTCGTGATCGTGGCCGTGGTGATCGTGCTGAGCGTGTTCGACTCGAACCCGGTCGGCTCGCTGATCGGCCTGGGGCTGCTCGCCCTCGGGGTGCCCGCGTTCGCGTACTGGCGGCACACTGCGGAGGGCGCGCCGGAGGAGGGGGAATGACCGTGGAGGACGGCAGACGGTGCCGCCGGGGCGCGCCCGAGGACCGCGCGTGACGGGGGCGGGAGGAACCACGAGCGGGCCGGAGGGCGGCTCGCCGGTCGTCGACCGGGCACCGTACATGCGCTGGTCCAAGCTCCACGAGCGGGCCACCCACGACCTCACGGGCTCGAACCTCCACCCGGTGACGCTCGACGAGTTGCCGGGGGCGACCGGCGCCCTCGCGCTCCACGGTCCGAACGACGAGGGCTACGCCCCGCTCCTCGAGGCGATCGCCACACGCTACGGGGTCACGCCGGATCGCGTATGCACGGCGACCGGGACATCCGGCGCGAACTTCCTCGCCATGGCGGCGCTCCTCCGGCCGGGCGACGCGGTCCTCGTCGAGCGCCCCGCCTACGATCCGCTCCTCGGGGCGGCCCGGCTCCTGGGCGCGGAGGTGCGCCGTTTCGAGCGACGCTTCGAGGAGGCGTGGCAGCCCGACCCGGACCGGATCGGCAAGCTCCTCACGAACGGGGTCCGGCTCGTCGTGCTCACGAACCTCCACAACCCTTCCGGCGTCCGGATCCGCGACGAGGCGCTGGACGAGATCGCGCGCCGGGCGGAGCGGGTCGGCGCCCGGGTGCTCGTCGACGAGGTGTATCTCGAGGCCGCGTTCGCGGCGGCGCCACGGCCCGCGGCGACCCGCTCCCCCGTCTTCGTCTCCACGAACAGCCTCACCAAGACGTGGGGGCTCGCGGGGCTGCGCGCCGGATGGGCCCTCGCGGCGCCCGAGGTGGCCGAGGCCATGCGGCGCGTCCGCGACGTCGTCGATGCCGTCGGCTCCTTCCCCTCGGACGCGCTGGCCACCGTGGCGTTCGCGCACCTCGACGCGCTCGAGGAGCGCGCCCGGGCGATCCTCGGGCCGAACGCCGCCCGACTCGCCGAAGTGCTCGACGGTGCGGCGGCGGTGGAATGGGTCCGCCCGGAAGGCGGTCCGGTGGCGTTCCCGCGGCTGCT
>Ga0299914_10000393_pt1 | contig 26173 bp, 14 predicted proteins | sample RVTome_10_FD_201361 | JGI IMG/M metagenome (GOLD analysis project Ga0299914, IMG submission 201361) | Soil microbial communities from uranium-contaminated site in the Upper Colorado River Basin, Wyoming, United States - RVT153D57 (version 2) ... | reverse complement strand
TCATCACCGGGAGCCTATGCGACCCGCGACATCGCGATAGGCGAACGCCAAGGTGACCACCGCGACGGCGGTGGCCACGCAGAGCGCAGCCTCCAGCGAGGATCGGATCAGCAACGCACCGAGCAGCACTCCGGACACATCGCCGCGACGAGGAGAAGTCCACCATGGATCTCGATCGATGTCGCGATCGCATTCCAAAGCCAAGCGATCGCACCGGCGGGAAGCCGACTCGTGCCTGGTTCGGACGACGAGCAGGCGCTCAGGGTGAGGCTCCTGCTTCTCGGCAAGAGGAGCTGTCTTGGCGCACCGGGTTCGACCGTCCGCTCGCTGTTGGCGATGGACGAATGAGGAGTGAGGTTCGTGCGGCGGCGAGGCGTCGCTGAACCTAACTATCTCACGTATCTAAGGCACACCTAGGGGTGCCGGCGCCGGACGGGTCTGTCCTCGTTGGCAGTCGCGCATAACGGGTAGCCCCTAGCGCCATGGCACGCAAACAGCCCAAGCGCCGTTTCGTAACGCGCGTGCGCTCCGCCGTCACTGGACGGTTCGTGAAGACCAGCCAGGCGAAGCGGTCCCCGCGCACGACGGTGACAGAGCGAATTCGCATCGGCCGCCGCGGCGGCAAAGCCAAGAAGCGCTAGAAAGCTTCGGGGCCCACGGGGCCGTCCGCACTGAGCGGCGGCCTCGCCGTCTCGCCCAAGACGCCCCCGGAGCCTGTTAGCTCCGCTTCTGCGTATGCCTGGGGCGGGTGGCCGGCTAGCAGGCAGCCCTGGCGTGAGGCAGCCTGCGCCTCCGGTCCACGGCCCTGCCAGCGGCGGCGGCGCCGGGCCGCGCGAACCGCGCGGCATGGGCCGCGGTTGGGCACGGCACGGGCGGGCCGCACAGACCGGCGAGCAGCCGGCCGAGGGCGCGGTCGCGGCGCAGGCGCTGCCCGGCGGCGCGCAGCGTGAGCCGGTGCGCCAGCCGTCCGCGGCAGGCGTTGACTGCGACGCGACCGAGTACCTGGTAGGCGATCGTCTGCCCCGGCCGCAGCCGGGCGAACCGGCGGCAGCGGCTGCCGGAGCGGTTCAGCTTGGCGGCCAGTCGCGTGCACGCCCGCAGCCGGCGGGCGGTGCGGTTACCGCGGTTTGCGAGCGCGACCACGACCGCGACCCGCTGCCCGGGCGTCAGCGTGTTGTCGGGCACGACGATGTCGGGAATCACGTCGGGGGCGGGCGGGTCGGTGTTGCGGATCCTCACGGTCTGGTTGTCGACGTTCACCGACCATTCCGTCGGCCGCGGTCCGGCGGTGAACGCCGGCGTGGCTTCTAGGTCGGCGGTGCTCAGGGTCGCGGTCGGCGGGTTGTAGGTTCCGCCTGCGGGCTGGGAGTCGAACGCGGCGGGGGCCTGGCGGAAGAACGGGCCTCCGGCGAGTCCTCCGGAGGACAGGTTCGCCAGGCGGGCGAGCAGGCTGTTGCCGGCGCCCGCTGCTAGTTCGGCGGGGGTGGCGGCGAGCGACAGGGTCAGCCACGGTGTGAAGTCCGGGTTGGTGCTGCCGTCGGGACTGGTCACGCTGTCGCAGCCGTCTTGGCCGGGGCCGAGGTTGCAGCCCCACCAGTTCCGCGGCGCGTTGACGGTCGCGTCGTCGTCCTCGTTGCGCAGGCCGCCGGTGACGTTGTCGACGATCCGGTTGCGCTGGATCGTGACCGCCCCTCGGCTGCCGTTGGCGGCGATGAAGATGCCGCGCCCGGCCAGTCCGGGCTCGCTCGCGAGCGGGTTGGCGTCCCGGGTGGCGGTGATCGTGTTCTCGCGGATCGTGATGTCGCGGTTCTCGACCTGACCACCGGTGTCGACTGCGCGGTGGATGTAGATCCCGGCGCGGCCCTTGTCGGTGATTGTGTTGCCGTCCACGAGCACGTTGTCGTTGCCTGAGCCGATCAGGGAGACGGCGACGCCGTTCCCGCCCTGGTAGGTGTTGTCGGTGACGTCGAGGTTGTTGATGCCGCGAAAGCTCGCGCCGTTGGTGTCGGTGGAGACGTTTCCGCTGAAAGTGATGTTCGATCCGATCGGTGTCCCGTCGGCGGCGTTGGCGAGCGTGAGCACGAACGAGGTCGGGTTGCCGCGGAACTGGTTGCCGGAGACGGTGACGTTAGTGCCGGAGTCGTCGGAGTAGATGCCGTTCGAGACGCTGTCTGCGATCAGGTTGCCGGCGATCGTGCTGTCCCGGCCGTCGCGCAGGTACATGCCGGTGCGGTTGGCAGCGAAGATGTTGTTGGTGATTCGATACCCGCCGAGCGTGCCGCCGCTGTTGCAGCCCGATCCGGTATCGCGGCCGCAGACGAACATCCCGTAGGTCGGCTGAACGAGAGCGCCGGTGGCGGGGTTGCGGCCGGAGAACACGAGTCCGTTGACCTCGATCCCGGACTTGCGCAAGGTCAGGAACGACGAGGTCGCCGGGGCCGTTGAGTCGTAGAGGATGCTCTCGGTGGACGCGTCCGTGGGGGTGCGGCCGCTGACGGGCATGTCCGCTTGCGCGCCGCGGAAGGTGAGCCGTTTGAGGACGATGGTGGTGGCGCTGGTGTCGTAGGCGCCGGGCGCAAACTGCACGACGTCGGCCGGCTGGCCTGCGGGCTGGTCGGTCGCGGAAGCCACCGCGGACGCGATCGTCCCGCATGCCGTCGCCGGTGTGCTGCCGCACGGGGCGGCCGTCGCGCCGCCGGGGGCGACGTAGACCGTGGCGGCGCCCGCCGACGCGGGCAGCAACAGCAGCAGGACGACGGCGGCGGTCGCGAAGCTCCCGGCGGGCCGATGCGGTCGGCTCGTGCGCGTGGACGCTGCCCTGCGGAACCTCGTCACGCTGTCCTCCTCGCCGTGGATCGCGACCTCTGGCGGCGGGCCGCCGGTGTCGCGTGGGAACCTACCCGCGGGCAGGGTGAGCCGCAATCTCCCGCGCCGGGTGAGGTAGTGCTTTCCGCGCAACGAGCACCTGTGATGGCCGCTTGGCCGCTGCGCCGGCTGCTGCTTCTCGTCTCTATGAAAGCGGGCGTGTGGTCAAGTGCGGTGTGGTTGCTCAGGGTCCGCGCGCGGGTCGTGGGTGGCGAGCGGCGCTCATGTCTCTATCGCCCCAGGGGCCCGGCCACCCATCAGAGCCCCACGGTGCCCGCCGCCTCGTCGCGGAAGCAGGAGCGACGTCGGCGCCCGAAGCCGCGGTCCCGACCCGGCTGCCTGTCGCGCGCGTCGAGAGCGATGATGCTGGGGCTCAGGCTGCGGAACTCAGCTGGGCTGCACGCGCTCGAAGACGTGCTCCGCGTCGCCGGGCGAGATCATGATCAGTCCGAGCATCGGTCCGTCGCCGGAGTTCCAGGCGGTGTGGGGAGTTCCTCGCGGGATGAACACGAAGCCGCCGGCGGTGACTTGAACCTCGCGGTCGCCGAGCAGGAACGTGGCCTCACCGCCCGCGATGTGAAAAGCCTCGTCCGTGTGCGGGTGGACGTGGAAGGGAGGCGCAGGCTGGCCTGCGGGAATCGTCCCGGCGAGAACCCGGTAGGCGCCGTCGGTCTCAGACAGGCCGAAGCTCGCCGGCTCCGGTGCTTCCGATGGAGCGATCACGGTGCAGCCGTTGATCGTTTCCATGACCGCCGACCCTAGCCGAGCAATGAGTCGCTTGCGAGCGGTGTCTCGTGGCGCCGCTCGCGATCCCGCTCACGATGTCTCGCCGCCTGAACGGACTTGCCCAGTGGGAGGAGCGACCAACACTTGCACTGCCGGTCGCATTGACACCGGGCGCCGGCGTGGCGCGCGGTCGGCGGCGTTTGCCCAGTGAACGAGGTCCAGCGAGCTGCTCATCTGGCCGCTCGGTTCGCCCGGCTGGCGGATCGTCGTCCGCGCGGCTACCTGCTGACTAGCGACACCTCGGAGCGCCCGCGGTCCGAGCGGCCGCCTAGGCGTGGCCTAGCGTTGCGGCTTGCCGTGCTTGAGGGTCAGCTTGCGCGCGCGCGTGACGGTTTTCCCGGTGGGCGACATGCTGAGGATCAAGACCTTGACCCGCAGCCGCCCGCGCTGACGCAGCAGCCGCCGGCCCAGTTTGGTGAACGGCGCACGCACGGTCGTGCTCGCGCCGGTCGGAATCTGGTACGGGGCCTTGGCCAGGACGCGCGCGCGTGGCCTGCGCCGGGCCGCACCCCCCGCGCGCGCTGACTTGCGCCCGAGGCTGGTGACGACCACACTGCCTGCGCACGACAGCCTCGACCGGCAGGTCGTCCGAACCGTCACCGACTTGGCCGCCAGGCTGATCCGTGTCGGACGCGTCGCGACGAAGATCTCCCCCGGAGGAGGCGGACATGAGCGGCGCGGCGCATCGCTCGAGCGCTGATCGAAGAAGACCGGACGAGAAACCGACGCCGATCCTCCCGCCGAGTCTGTGATCGTGAGCGTCACGGTGGGGATGGCACGCTCCGCCGGTGTAAGCTTGAACACCCCGGGTGCCGCCTGGTAGGGCTCACCGCCGCTGCTCCACCCGAACGTGAACACCGGAATTGGCGACGGGCCGTCCGAGATCACCCTGGTCTCGGACCGGTACCTGTACAGCGGCCCCCTGAATGATCCACTGAACTCCGCCACAAGCTCCGGGTAGGTCCACTCGTATCTGACGATCGGGCCGTCCCTGCCCGCCGTTGCGTTCGTCGCGTTGAACTGCGTCTTGATCCCCACGCAGGTGGGGTCCGGGGCATAGACGAAGCGGGCGACCGGCGGCCCTTCGCAGCCGTCCCCGAGGCCGTTCCCGTCGCTGTCGCGCTGGTCGGGGTTCGGCACCGTCGGGCAGTTGTCCCGGTTGTCAGGGACAAAGTCGTCGTCGCCGTCCGGCTCGAGCGCAGGCGGCTCGGGGCCGGGCGCGATCGCCATGCGCCTCAGCTCGGAGCGGTTGAGCGCACGGCCGTAGACACGCACCTCGTCGATGCCGCCGTCGAAGTCGCCGCTGCCGCAGCCCACCGGCGGGTAGCCGTCGATGTAGAAGCTGCTGCTACTGAACCCGTAATCGATCAGCGCCCCCGGCGCCGGCCTACCGCTGCCGACCTCGATGCCGTCGACGAAGAGCCTCACCGTGGCGCCGTCGAAGCTGCCCGCCACCAGGTGCCACTGGCCGTCCCAGATCTCAGGCCCGGCGGCCGGCGAGGGCTTGTAGAAGTCGCCTATCGGACGGATGTAGAACTGCAGCCCGGGAGCCCCCCCAGTCCCGGTGTAGAGGGCGTAGGAGGACCCATTGCAAATGCCCCCGTCGTCCCCCTGGCCGGCGATGTAGCGTAGATTCGACGGCGGCGCGTTGCGCCGGACCCAGGCGAGCAACGTCACACTCGCGGGCCGCAGCAACTCGTTCGAACCCGCCGTGAGCACCGGCGCGTTCGTGTCCCCGAGCCGGCCGCCGAAGCGCCCGTCATTCGCCAGCTCGATGTTTCCGCTCGTCGCATCGAGCCCGTGCCCGGAGCTGTCCGGGGTAACGTCCTGCGCCGCGTCCGTCTTGCTGTCCAAGCTCCACTGTGCCCGCAGCGGGTCGCCGTGCGACGCGAAAGCCGGCGGCACATACAGCAGCGAAACGATGCACACACCGGCTGCGACCCAGGGCCTAGTCACGAAGCCACCGTAGAGCCGCCGCTGGGGCCACCTAGAGCCGCGGGCCGAGCCGGCACAGCCAGCCGCGCCATGACGAAATACGACAGCCGGGATTTCGACAGCATGCCGCACAGCGTCCGCGCGCCGATCAAGGCCTTCATCCTCGTTCCTTCTCGGTCGCCGAGAGCTCCTGAGTCACCGCGGTGATGGCCGCGGCGAGGCCGGTCCATCCGAAGAACTCCTCGATCGAGCCGTCCTCGGCAAGTACGCGGCCGGCCGGCGGCGCGTCTTGATCGAGTTCCACGATGAGCCGCTCTTCCATCCGCTCTAGATCTTGATCGCCGCCGGCTCGGTCCGCGTCAGGGTGGCGACCCTGAACTTTCGCTCCCGGAACGCCACCGTTGACCGAAACCCGTCACGATCTCGTCCATCGACGTCATGAGGTCGATCGAGCCCATGACCGGTGGCGCAGACGGATCGGGCGACGCCTACCTGCTCGAGCGTGCTGGGGAGCTGCAGGTGATCTCGGAGCTGCTCGAGGCCACCGTGCGGGGAAACGGTGCTGTGCTGGTGATCGAGGGGCCGGCGGGCATTGGCAAGACCGCCCTGCTCCGCGCGGTCGGGGGCCGGGGCGTCGAGGTACTGAGAGCGCGCGGGGCACGGCTCGAGCAGGAGTACGGGTGGGGTGTGGTCCGCCAGCTGTTCGAGAGATGGACCGGCGATCGCTCGGGGGAGGAACGCGCACAGCTCTTCCGCGGGGCGGCTGGCGCCGCCGGGGCCGCTCTGGGGCGCGCGTCGGGGCGAGACGAGCAGCCGTTCTCGGTGATCCACGGCCTCTACTGGCTCACGCTGAACGCCGCCGAGTGGCGCCCGCTCGCCCTGGTGGTCGACGACGCGCACTGGTGTGACGAGGCGTCGCTGCGCTGGCTGGCCTACCTCGGCGCCCGGCTCGAGGACGTGCCCGTGTCGCTGATCGTCGGCGTCCGCCGGCCGGACCCCGGCGCGGACGGGGAGCCGCTCATGCAGCTCGCCGCGTCTCCGGGCGCGCGCCTGCTCCGTCCTGCGCCGCTCAGCGCCCTGGCCACCGAGCGCTTCCTGCAGGCACGGCTGAAGCTCCGCGAGGCGGGACCGTTCTCCGCGGCGTGTCATGAGGCCACCGGCGGGAACCCGTTCCTGCTGCGCGCACTAGTGGACGACCTCGCTCGGCTTCCAGGCGATCGACCGCCGGACCCGGAGGCCATCCGGGACCTGCGGCCGGTGGCGATCTCCCGAGCGCTGCTGCTCAGGATTGGCGCCCTTCCGCGCGAGGCGCAAGCGGTCGCGAGCGCGCTGGCGATCCTCGGCGGGTCGGCCACTACCCCGCGTATGGCTGCCGTGACGGAGATCGAGCTCGACGCGGCGGCAGCGTCGCTCCGGTCGCTGATTGGCATCGGTATCGTCGACGACGGGCTGCCCCCGGCCTTCGTTCACCCGCTGATACACGCGGTGGTGCTGGAGGACATGCCTGCGGCCGAGCGCGGCACCTTGCACCGGCGGGCGGCCGAGGTGCTAAGGCATACCGGCGCGCAACCCGACGAGATCGCCGCTCAGCTGATGCAGTGCGAGCCCGCCGCGGACGCGCAGGTGGTGTCCACTCTGATCGAGGCGGCCGGGGCGGCGCTCGCGGGCGGGGCGCCAGAGGCGGCGGTGGAGCTGCTGGGCCGTGCCTTGCTCGAGCCTCCCGAGCGGGACCGCCTCGTGGAGCTCGAGCGACTCCGGGGGCGAGCGCTTCTTCGAGCTCGCGGCGCCGAGGGTGTCGATGCCCTGCGCAGCGCGTTCGCGGCGGCCGAGACGCCGGCCGAGCGAGCGGCTGCGGGGCTCGAGCTCGCGCGCGCGCTCGAGAGCCTCACGCGCAACCTCGATGCGGTGGCGGTCTACCAGAGCGCCCTCGCACAGAGCGACGGTGGCGACGAGATGCAAATCCGCGAGCTCGAAGCGGGTCTTGCGATGGCCGCGACCCAGCAATCTTCCACGCTGCCGCTCGCCCGGGAGGTGCTCCAGTCGATGTTCCAGCGCCCACGGCGGTTGGACGTCGCGGACGCGATCATGCGCGCCATCATGGCTGGTGGCGCCACGATGTCGAGAGCCGTGGAGGGAGTGGCGATGGCCGAAGCAGTGCTTGCGGACGGGCTGATATATGACGCGGAGCCGTCCCCCGTCGTCGGCCTGGCCCTCTTCCCCCTCGTGGTCACCGATCGGATGGACGCGGCCTTGGCCGGGTGGAACGAGGTGATAGCGCGGGCCACCGCCAACGCCCAGCCTCTCCTACTGGCCTTCGGGCTCACGTTCCGGGGAACAACGCTCTATCGGGCCGGACGGCTCGCCGACGCCGAAAGCGACCTGCGGACAGCCCTCGACATGCCGAGCGCGATGTGGGTCGGGTCGGCCGTGCCCCCGCAGACGCCCGCCTACCTGGCGGAGATCGTGCTCGACCGAAGCGGACCGCAACAGGCAGAGGCGATTCTCAGAGAGGCCGGCCTCATGGACGCGGACCCTCTCTCGGACTACCAGGGCAACAACCAGCTTCTCCTGGCGCGCGGGCGGGTCCACCTGGCCCGCGGCCGCGCTGAGGAGGCTGCCGCAGACTTCCTCGAGCTGGGCAGCCGGTGTGAGGCCTGGCGTTTCTCGAACCCGGCGGGCTACCCCTGGCGCTCGGAAGCGGCCGTGGCGCTGCGGACAACCGACCCTACGCGTGCCCGCGAACTGGCCGAGGAGGAGGTGACGCTCGCGCGGAAGTTCGGCGCTGCGCGTGCCATCGGGATGGCTCTGCGAGCGGAGGGGCTCGTGCTCGGAGGCCGAGAGGGCATCGACCGGCTCGGGGAGGCGGTGGTGGTGCTGGCCGCTTCGCCGGCACGGCTCGAGCATGCGCGCGCGGTGGCCGACCTCGGTGCGGCCCTGCGGCGAGCCGGGCGCAGAGCGGCGGCCCGGAACCGGCTCGCCGAAGGACTCGACGGGGCCGTCGCCTGCGGTGCCGGGCCACTCGCCGACCGGGCCCGCGCCGAGCTCCAGCTTGCGGGCGCACGTCCGCGGAGGGATCGTGTCACCGGTCGCGATGCCCTCACCGTCAGCGAGCTGCGGGTGGCGAGACTCGCCGCAGAGCGCAAGACCAATCGCGAGATCGCCGAGCAGCTCTGGGTGACTCCCAAGACGGTGGAGACTCACCTCGGGCGAGCGTACCGCAAGCTCGGGATCAAGTCCCGTAACGAGCTATCGGCAGCGTTGGTGGAGTCCGCACCGCAGACCCATACCTAAAAAAGATCGGGGTGGTGACCCCGATGCCCCTCCCGGCGACCCGTCGTAGCGTGGCCACACATGAGGCTACGAAGCAGTCTTGCGCTGGTGTTCACCGGGGTCTCCGTAGCTCCGTCCTGCAGGCGCCACCTGGCGGTCGTGTGGCGCGTAGCGGCGCGACTCATTCTGGGGTGTGACTCCGTGGCGATCAGGTTAACCCCGCGCGGTGACGACACGCAGCAGCGCCGTGGTGATGCTACGGCGTACTCCAGATCACCCCTAACCGCACCCGAAGTGCGTCGGGCAAGCGGCTACTAGGGAGTTGACGATGAGGCTGACGCTTGCGATGGCGATGGTGGCGGTGCCGGCGGGCGTGGCGAGGAGGCTTGCCGCTTGTCTGATAGTGCCGGCGCTGGCGCTCGCCGCGCTCGGGTTTGGCGCGCAGTCCACTTCCGCCCAGTCGGTCCACATCCGCTCCATCAGGACCCTCATCGGCGTCGCCGTGGCCGCGCTGCTGCTGATCATGGCGTCCGACGCTGCTGCGACGACGGGTGATCTGACCCAGAAGCCGGGTGTGGCTGGCTGTTGGAGCGCGGTCGGGTTGTGCTCGCCGGGGACGGCGCTGGCCGGTGCGCGCTCGGTGACGGTCAGCCCCGACGGCCGGAGCGCCTACGCCGCGTCTCAGGCCGGCAGCGCGGTGGTGGTGTTCGATCGCGCTGTGGATGGCACGCTGACCCAGAAGCCCGGTACGGCGGGGTGCATCTCGGACACCGGGGCTGGCCCGTGCGTCGACGGGACTGCGCTCGACAGCGCCCGCTCGGTGACCGTCAGTCCCGACGGCAGCAGCGTCTACGTCGCGTCCGGCGCGATCGGCGCGGTGGCGGTGTTCGATCGCGCCGCCGACGGCACGTTGACGCAGAAGGCGGGCGCGGCGGCCTGTGTCTCGAACAGCGGGGCGGCGCCGTGTGTCGACGGCACGGCGCTCGGCGGCGCGTTCGAGGTGACGGTCAGCCCCGACGGCCGCAGCGCCTATGTCGCGTCCAACGCGAGCGGCGCGGTGGCGGTGTTCGATCGCGCCGCCGACGGCACGTTGACCCAGAAGGCCGGCACGCTCGGCTGTATCTCCGACACCGGAGCGGGGCCCTGCGGCGACGGCACGGGCCTCGGTGGCGCACTCGGGGTGGTGATCAGCCCGGACGGCAAGAGCGCCTACGTTGCGTCCTTCGACAGCGGCGCGGTGGCGGTGTTCGATCGCGCCGCGGATGGCACGCTGACCCAGAGGCCCGGTACGGCCGCCTGTATCTCGGACACCGGCGCGGGCCCGTGCGTCGATGGCACGGCGCTCGACGGCGCCTCCTCGGTGACCGTCAGCCCCGACGGCCGGAGCGCCTACGTTGCGTCTCAGATCAGCGGCGCGGTGGCGGTGTTCGATCGCGCCGCCGACGGCACGCTGACCCAGAAGCCGGGCACGGCGGCCTGCATCTCGGACACCGGCGCGGGCCCCTGCATCGACGGCACCGCGCTCGCCGTCGCCGCCTCCGTGGCCATCAGCCCCGACGGCCAGAGCGCCTACGTCGCGTCCTTCGACAGCGACGCGGTGGCGGTGCTCGATCGCGCCGCCGACGGCACGCTGACCCAGAAGCCCGGCACGGCAGGCTGCATCTCGGAGATCGTTCTCGGCACCTGCAACGTCGGGTCGGCACTCGATGGCCCTCGCTGGGTGACGGTCAGCCCCGACGGCCGCAGCGTCTACGCCGCGTCGGTCATCAGCGGCGCGATCGCGGTGTTCGACCGCGAACCCCCAGCCCCGCCCTCGCCGCCCTCGCCCGCACCCCCGCCGCTGCCGCCCGCGGAGCCGCGGCCATTCATCAAGACGCTCCGGCGGGTGCCCGGAACCCCGGCGCCGGCCACCGGACGGCCGCTGCTCCTCACCGCCGAGGTCGTCGGGAACGCGACGAGGATCGCCTGGAACGTCGACCTGGCGGGGCGGACATCACGGATCGTGGCGCCGGTTGGCCAGAAGACCCTGCGCCTGGTACCCACGACGGCCGGCCGTTTGAGCGTGAGTGCTCAGCCGATCGGGCCTGGGGGCTCAGGTCAGACGAGCGTGACGGCTCTCGCGGTCGCCCCGACGCCGCGGACGTCCGTGACTCGGCGGCTGCTCGGAGCGAAGGTGCTTGCGGACGCGCCCGTGGTCGCGGCCATTGACCTCGGACCCGGATTCGACGTTTCGGACGTCTTTGATCGCGCGGGCAAGTGCATGCCAACGACGCTGCGCGCGGGTTCGTTGCAAGTGGACGGCTGCATGCACGCGATCGTCTCGGTGGACCAGATCCCCGTCGCCGAGCGCGGAATCCTCCGCGAGATGACCGATCGCCTCCGGGCTAGTCCGACCACGGCGCAGCTCAACACGGCCCTGGAGCAGCTCAACGGCTACCTCGTCGATGCCGGCGACGTGATCGGTGTGAACGGGCTGGCGGTCACGCCGCGGGACGGCGGGTCGGTCGTGATCTATCCCGAGCTCGAGGCCGTGGCGTCGTCGAACGCTGACATGGCGATCGGGAGCGACCCCAGGCAGCGGATTAGCCTGGGCAACCCGAACCGCTTCCTGCTCGACGTCGGACAACGGGTGAGGGGCGAGATTCCTCTGGGACCGCTGCCTCGGGTCGGCGGTTTGGAGCGGCTCGCCGGGTTCGGCTTCGGAACTGGCCAGGTCACCATGCGGCTGGTGCCCGGAGAGCCGCCCTCGACGCTCGTCACCGTGCGGCTCAGGCTCCCGAGCTGGCTGTCGATCGGCGCTCTCGCCGCCGAGGGCGAGGCGACCTTTCGAGCGACCCCCGACCGAGGCCTGGTCCTGCAGGACATGCGGATCGGGCCGATCGACGCCGACCTCGGCGCGGCGCGGGTGAAGGGGCTCCAGATCGCCTACCGGTCCGAGAACGACGAGTGGGAGGGCGGTGGGGAGGCGTGCGTGATCAGCGCCTGCCTGAAGGCGAACGTGCTGATCGCCGGCGACGCGCTCAAGAACCTGTCGGCCTCCCTCCCGCTCCCGCCGCCGGGGATCACGCTGTTCCCCTTCGTCCAGCTCTACCGCATCGGTTTCGGGGGCGGGCTGGACCCGACCCGCTTTTACGGCGAAGCCGGGATCACCGCTTACGGGATCTACGACATCACGGCGCGAGCGACGCTCGCCTTTCCCAGCGCGGCTGCGCCGTTCCGGCTCAACCGCACCGAGAGCCCCGGCTTCCCGGAGCACCTGTACGGCGTGCCCAGGGACAAGCTGACGCTGGCTGCCAGCGGCAGCGCCGCCATCAAGGTGCCGTTCTTCGACCGCGTGCCGTTCGCCAACGGGCACTTCCTGTACGAGTACCCCGGCTACTTCGCCTTGGGCGGCCAGCTGCTTCAGACCTTCGGCCCCCTGAAGCTCGACGGCCGGATGGGCGGCGAGTTCAATGCCGCAAACGGCAGATTCAACGTCGAGGGCGGGGTCACGACGTGCTTTACGGGCTTCTCCGACGTTGCCGACTTCCTCGGCGCCTCGATCGACCTGAACGTCTGCCGCGGCGGGAACGGAGTGTTCTCGAATCGTGGCGCCGCCGGCTGCGCCAAGATCATCTGGCGGTTCGGTGTGGGCTACGACTTCCGAACCAACAGCCCCTCGTTCTGGCCCTTTGGCTGCAAGTGGGAGCGCTACCGCGAGCTCAACGTTCGCGAAAAGCCGCGGACGCCTGCGGCTACCGCGGCGCAGGCAGACGCCGGCCGGCCGCCGCTGGTGGTTCGGATCCGTCCTGGTGAGCGGCCGCGCGCGCTCGCGTTCCGCGGCACCGACGGCGCCCCGCGTCTGCGGGTGAGCTCCTCCGACGGCGAGCGCGTCGAGATCGGGCCCACGGTCGTGGGGGTCCGGACGATCCGAGTCCTTCGCTCCGAGCGCTGGAAGAACACGACGATCGGCCTGATGCGGCCGGGCACCTACCGGATCGAGGCGCTGCCCGACTCCCCCACGGTGTCGAGCATCAGTCAGGCGATCGAGTCCCCGCAGGCCAGCATCAACGCCCGCGTGGAGGGCCGCGGCACGCGGCGAGTCCTCCGCTACCGAATCCGCGACCGGGCCGACCAGCGGGTCACCTTCATGGAGGTCACGAGCCGCGGGACCAGCCGGCCGATCGGGACGGTCGAAGGCGGCGGCCGCGGCACGCTGCTCTTCTCCCCGGCACCGGGCACGGAACGACGCGTCGTGGAGGCCCAATTCACGATCGACGGCTGGCCCGCCGAACGCAGGCGGGTGGCCGGCTTCCGCCCGCCCTCACCCCGGCTGGCCCGGCCCTCCCGGTTGCACGTCAGGCGCCACGGGACGACGCTACGCGTCGCCTGGCGGGGCGTCGCCGGGGCTACGCGCCACGACGCCGTGCTCACGCCCTCGGTGGGGCCTCAGCGTGTCCTGCGGGTGCGAGGAACTCGCGCGACGATACGGCGGGTTGCCCGAACAGTTTCCGGGCGGGTCGCGGTGCGGGCGGTGAGCACGCAGCGCAAGGGCGGAGCCGCCCGGGCGAATTTCCGGCGCATCCGCCGCCCACGCACCGGGTTCGGACCGCTGCCGAAGGCGCCACGCGTCCGGCGCTGACATGAGGACTCTGACAGGACTACCGAAGGGAGTCACCCGATGATCAAGTGCTTCACGCCCGTCGCCGTCGCAGTGCTCGCCCTCGCGGTCTCCGCGCCGGCGGCCCCGGCCGACCCGCTCAAGTCCAGGAACAGCTCACCTTCCCGGTGATCTGCGACGACGGCCGCACGGTGCAGGTCGTCCTCAACGTGCAGGGCGAGTTCACGCCCGCCCACGTGAGGGATAGCCATGTAACGGGTGCGGAACTCGCAGGCATGGCGATGGCGCCGCGACGTGGCAGACAGCCCCTTCGGCGAGTCGCCCGGTCACCGCGGTCGCTGATGCGAACAGGATGATCCGAACCAACCCTCGGAGGATGACCGAAATGCGGAAAGGACACGGAACTCAGGAACCAGGACTCGGAGATCCGCCAATGATGGCCAGGCTTCGTTCTCATGCGACGTTCGCCAACGTGGTGTCGCTCACGGCGCTCTTCGTCGCGCTCAGCGGCGGGGCCTACGCGCTGTCGATTCCGAGAAACAGCGTCGGCACGAAGCAGCTCAAGCAGAATGCCGTGACCGGATCGAAGATCAGAGACGGAGCCGTGACCTCCTCGAAGGTGAAGGACGGCACGCTGCTCGCGAAGAAGTTCAAGCCCGGCCAGCTGCCCGCCGGCCCGGCCGGACGGCAGGGAGCCCCCGGACCACCCGGACCGCAAGGAGCGAAGGGCGACCCTGGGGTTCTGGCCGGCCCGGCGGGCGGCGACCTGACTGGCAACTACCCGGCTCCCGCATTGAGGCCGTCCGAGGCCTTCCGCGAAGTGGGCGCGCCGGGCCAGCCGCCATTCGAACACAGCTGCCGGAACGTAGGCGGCGCGGACGAGACCGTCGCCTTCTACAAGGACCGCGAAGGCGTCGTGCATCTCAAGGGCATCTACCTCGGGTGCTCACCCGCCGGCGATTCCCCGTTCACCCTGCCTCCGGGCTACCGTCCCGCCAGCGGCAAGATCATCCAGTTCGTCGTGGGAACTGCCACCATCGCCGTTTACGGTCCGGGCTTCGGCGTCGACGGTCAGCTGTTCTGCACGACGCCCACCTGCAGCCTCAACGGCATCACGTTCCGCGCGGCGTCCTGATACTCCTCTCGTCAAGTAGCGCCTCCGCTGGTCGGCCCGTGCCGTTCTGCGAGACCGACCCGTGTAAGGAGGGGAGGGCGACCGAGTCCGTAGCGGGATCGCGACGGCCGGGCGCGCCGGCGCCTCGCGATCGCTTGCCATGAGGGACCAGCAGGCAAGCGACACCGTTTCGCCAGTCTGGATCAGCGACGCAGCTCCCGCCGAATCGCTCGACCCGGGTGCAGCACTCGCCCGCTGGCTGCTGCTTCCGGCATGGACGCGGTCGTCTGCCGGCGCGCGCCAGACGCCTGCAGCGGACGAGCAGGAGGAGCGAACGCCGAGACTTCTGCTTCGCCCCATGAGAGGTCTTCGCGGTTCGCTCGCGTGTCGGCATCTGACTATCTGCCGTACGTAAGGCACACCGCAGTTTGCGGCCTGGCGAAACCGGCTCCGAGCGTCGTTACGACCTTGCCGGCGCTCCGAGTCACGGGCGCCGACGTCGACGATACGCGTGCTTCCCGGCATTGCGAGCGTCTGGCGCCGCTGGTCAAAGGTACTCGCAAGTCGTCCATTGCGAGCACCTGGACGCCGGTGGGTCGCGTCTCAGAGGTGCTGTAAATTGCCCCGGCGACACACTCGGAGCTCGTCCGGAGCGAGCGTCTGCCGAGGCTGGCGGAGGCGACCGTAGTCGGGCGAGAGCGGCAGCGAGCACGGTCGCTCCCGCGGGCTCGGCCGTTCCCAGTATCGAGACGCCGGCAGTCATATGCGCAGTTCGAGCATCGCCGCCACCATCACCGCGAGGAGAGGACCGCCACCGGCAACCCTCTGGGACACCGAGCCAACCATCCGGTCCGGTGGAAGACCGGAAACGAGCGCGGCGACGCACCAGACCAGGCAACTCCTGGGTCGCTTGCGCTCCGAATGCGAGTACTTTCTTGTCGGACAGGACGAAGGCGGCGAAGACCAGGACGGACAGCGCGGATCGCGGCGGCGAAGACCAGGACGGACAGCGCGGATCGCGGCGGCGAAGACCAGGACGGACAGCGCGGATCGGAGCGTCGGGGGCGACAGAGCGCGTGGCCTGTCGCCCCCGATCGCTCACGCGCGGAGGACGCCGTGGCGGCGGCGGCGGACCGTGTGCATCCCGACGGCGGAGGCCAGCGCCACGATCAACAGACCGGTCCCGGCCGCGGCGCCGATCGACGCCGACACCCACTCGAAGCCGTCGGACGGCGCCGACGGCGCGGCGGGCGGCGGCAGCGGCCCGGGCACCGGCCGGTAGTCGTTCGCGATGTCGAAAACGTCCGGAGGGCGCAGGTCCTGGTGAGGCTGTTCCTGGCGCGCCGAGTCACGCGCGTCCGGCGACACCAGGTCGCGGTAGGTGCGGTCGTCCTGCACGGCGCCGACGTTGTCCACGGGCATAGCGACCGCGCTCGGCACGACGGCGGTGCCCATGATGGCCGCGCCGATCAGCGCGGCGGCGAGGATCCTGCTTGGGGTGGAGAGCATCTCCGTTCCTTTCCGTTGTCGACCGCGGTGTGCGGCCGGTCGAGCGCAACTTCGTCGGAACGGGTTAAGCGCTGGTGGCAGTGCCGGTAGAGCACGGTTGATCCGGGCCCGCGAGCAGGAGTAGGGTCGCTGGTAGGCACGCCGTGCTGGCGCGATGGACGTCCGACTCCTGGGACCCGTGGAAGCCAGCGTCGATGGGCGTCCGGTCCCTCTCGGCGCGGGCAAGCCGCGCGCGGTGCTTGCGCTCCTCGCTTTGCACGCCGGGTCGACGATCTCGTCCGATCGCCTGATCGACGGCCTGTGGGGCGAGCGGCCGCCGGCCACGGCGACAAAGCTGGTGCAGGTCTACGTGTCGCAGTTGCGGAAGGCGCTGGCAGCCGGCGGCAACGGCGCTCAGATCGTCACGCGCGGACACGGGTACCAGCTGCGACTCGGCCCCGACGACGTCGATGTGCGGCGTTTCGAGCGGCTCGTCGCCCGCGGCATGCCGCGCGAGGCGCTTGCTCTGTGGCGCGGGCCGGCGCTCGACGATGTCTCCGGCGAGCCGTTCGCCGCCGCCGAGATCCGCCGCCTCGAGGAGCTGCGACTGGCGGCCGTCGAGTTGGCGATCGAGCGCGACCTGCAAGCAGGACGTCATCGCGAGGTCGTGGGCGAGCTCGAGGCGCTGGTGCTCGACGAGCCGCTGCGCGAGGAGCTGCACGCGCAACGCATGCTGGCGCTGTACCGCTCCGGGCGGCAGGCCGACGCGTTATCGGCCTATCGTCAGGTGAGGGCCGCGCTGGTGGAGGAGATCGGCGTCGAGCCCGGTCCTGAGCTCCGCCGATTGCATGAGGCGATCCTGCGTCAGGACCCGTCGCTCGAGCCTCCTGCGAGCGAGCCGGTGCAGCCGGCGCCCGAGCTCGACACCGGCATGCCGCTGGTGGGGCGCGGGGCCGACCTCGAGCGGCTGCGCGAGCACTGGCGCAAGGCCCGTGCCGGCGCCGGCCGCCTGGTTCTGGTGACTGGAGCCGAGGGGATGGGAAAGACGCGGCTCGCCGCTGAGGTCGCCGCGACTGTTCGCCGCGACGGCGGCGCGGTGCTCTATGCCTCGGGCGCCGATGGGCTGGACGGCGTCTCGCGCGCGAGGGCGGCGCGGCAACCCGCGCTGCTCGTGCTCGACGATGTCGACCAGGCGGGCGAGCTTCTGCGGGCCGCGCTCGGGGAGCTCGACGAGGGGCTGGGCGCGCTGCCGCTGCTAGTGGTCGCGACCGTCGAGGACGGCGCGTCCACGGCCGTGCACGCGGCCGCCACGCTGAGCCTGGGGCCGCTCGACGACGACGGTGTGCGCGCGGTGGCGCAGTGGTACGCGGGTGCGCGCGCGGACGTCGAGCTGCCGGTCGCGCGCCTCATGGCGGCGAGCGGCGGGCTGCCGCGGCGGCTGCACAGCGCCGCGTCGGCCTGGGCGCGCTCGCTGGCGGCCCGCCGCGTCGGCGACGCCGCACAGCGCATCGCGGCTGACCGCCCCGGGCTGCGGGCGGCGGAGGACGATCTGGCGGGAAGCATCGTCGAGTTGCAGGCGGCAGGCGAGCGCGCCGCGCCCGGACACGCCGAGGGCCTCGTCGTCTGCCCCTACAAGGGGCTGGCCTCGTTCGACGTCGAGGACAGCGCGTTCTTCTTCGGACGCGAGCGGCTGGTCGCCGACATGGTCGCCCGACTGACCGGTGCGCCGCTGACCGGCATCGTGGGGTCGTCGGGCAGCGGCAAGTCGTCGGTGCTGCAGGCCGGACTGCTCGCCGCGCTCGCCGCCGGCGTGCTGCCCGGTAGCGAGAACTGGGCGCTCGCGCTGCTACGCCCCGGGACGCAGCCGGCACGGGCGCTCGAGCAGGCGGCTGCCGATGCGGCGCCGAGCGGCCGGCTCGTGATCGCCGTCGACCAGTTCGAGGAGGCGTTCACGGCGTGCCGCGACGAACGCGAGCGCGCGGAGTTCGTGGACATGCTGGTCCGCCGCGCCCGTGACCCGCACCGGCGCACGCTCGTGCTCGTCGCCATCCGCGCGGACTTCTACGGCCGTTGCACCGCCTACCCGGAGCTCGCGCGGCTGCTGGGCGCCAACCACGTCCTGGTGGGGCCGATGCGCCGCGACGAGCTGCGCCGTGCGATCGAGGCGCCGGCGCGCCGCGCCGGCCTCCACGTCGAGCCCGACCTGGCCGACGCGCTCGTCGCCGACGTCGAAGGAGAGCCCGGCGCGCTGCCGCTGCTCTCGACATCGCTGCTCGAGCTGTGGCAGCACCGCGACGGACGCACGCTGCGCCTGGCCGACTACGAGCATGCCGGCGGCGTGCACGGCGCCGTTGCGCGGCTGGCCGAGCGCGCCTACGAGCGGCTCGACCCGGAGCACCAGCAGGTCGCTCGCCGGATCCTCCTGAGGCTGGCGGGTGACGGCGAGGGCGACGCCGTTGTGCGCCGGCGCGTCGAGCTCGCTGAGATCGCGGGAACCGAACCCGGCGGTGGCGTCGCCGACGTGCTTGCCGTCCTGGCCGACGATCGCCTGGTCACCATCGGCGACGGTGGCGTCGAGGTCGCGCACGAGGCGCTGCTACGCGAATGGCCGCGCCTGCGCGGCTGGCTCGAGGACGCCGCGGAGGGGCGAAGGCTCCACCGGCACCTCAGGCACGCAGCGAGCGACTGGCTGGCCGCACGGCGCGACTCGGACGAGCTCTACCGCGGTGTGCGGCTCGCGGCGGCGCTCGACTGGAACGCCGAGCACGCGCAGGAGATCAACGAGCTCGAGCGCGAGTTCCTCGCCCATAGCCGTGCCGAGGCGGAGCGAGAGGGCGAGCTCCAGCGGCAGGCCAACCGCCGGCTGCGCGCGCTGCTGGGCGGTCTCGCCCTGCTGCTGGCGCTCGCGGTGGTGGCCGGCGTCGTCGCGGTGTCGCAGCGCGGCCAGGCCCGGGAGGCCGCCCTCGTGGCCGACGCCCAGCGCGTCGGCGCCGAGGCGCTCACACGCGAGCGCCTCGACCAGTCGCTGCTGCTGGCGCGCGCCGGGGTCGAACTCGACGACTCGGCCCCCACCCGCGGCAACCTGCTCTCGGCACTGATGGGCAACCCGCAGGCGCTCGGCATGCTGCAAGGCGACGGGGAGGAGCTGTGGGTTTCGGCCGTCAGCCCCGACGGGCGGCTCGTGGCCATCGGCGGGGGCGCCGGCATCGTCACGTTCGTCGACGCGGCCAGCCGCCGAGCGGTGGGCAAGCCCTACCGGCTCCGCGAGGGCGTCGTCCAGGATATGCGGTTCTCGCCCGACGGGGCGACGCTCGCCGTCGCAGGCATCGCGCCCCCGAACCCGGAGAACAGCGGTGTGGTGGACCTGGTTGACACCCGCACGCACACGCGCCGGCTACGCATCGTCCCGCCGCCGTTCCGGGGCGCGGAGTACATCTACCCCGGCGTCCTGTTCGCGCCCGATGGGCGCGACGTGATCGTCCAGCAGATCCACGAGAGCCCGAACCTCAAAGGGCCCCCGTCGGTGTTGCGCCGGTTCGACGAGGAGACCGGAGCAGCCGAGGGTCCGCCGCTGCGCGTAGGCCGGCATCAATCGATCGGGATATGGACCACGGGCGATCGCGAGCGACTGTTCGTCACCAGCCATGAGGACGGCGAGACGAGCATGATCGACGCCGAGCGGCTGCGCGTCATAGGGCGCTGGCCGGTAGGCGACTTCTCCGGGACGGTGAGCTTCGACGGGAGCGCATTCGCGCTGGGCTCCCAGGAGGGCGAGGTCCGCCTGCTCGATCTGCGCTCCGGACGGGTCCGGAGCTTCACGGGGCGTCATGAAGGGTCCGTGCACACGATGAAATTCACACCAGACGGGCGGACGCTCGTCACGTCTGGGAGCGACGGGAACCTGATCGTCTGGGACGTTGCCGGCGGGGCGATCCGCGAGACGCTCGCGGGTCACGCCGCAGGGCAGCTGTGGGGTCTCGACGTCTCGCCCGACGGGCGCACGCTCTACAGCGGCGGCGAGGAGGGACGCGCCTTCGTGTGGGACCTCCAGGGCGACCGGAGGCTCGTCCGGCCGTTCGCCGGCATCAGGCCGTTCGTCCCCGACGACGGCGACACCCTGCCACGGGGTCTCGTGGTCAGCCCTGACAGCCGCACGCTCGCGCTAGGACACAGCGACGGGACGGTCGATCTCATCGACACCGAGACCCTGCGCCGGCGTCGCAGCTTCCAAGCGCTGCGCGGCTTCGTCGGCGCGCTCGCCTTCAGCCCGGACGGCCGGCTGCTGGCGGTTGCCGGCCAACACGGGCAGGCGACGCTCTGGGAAACGTACACGTTGCGTCCCGCCGGTGAGCTCGAGGGGATGGCGACGACGATCCAGGGGCTCACGTTCTCACCCCCCGACGGCGAGTTGCTTGCGGTCGCCGAGCTCGGCACCACCACGAACGGCGACGACGCAAGCTCCTATCAGGGCGGGCAGATCCGCGTGTGGGATGTGCGACGACATGCACTTACGGGCACGCGCGTCCGTCTGTCGGCGCCCTCGATCGCCTTCAGCCCGGACGGCCGCCTCCTCGCCGTCGCCGCCATGTCTCGGCCCACCGAGATCCGCGACGCACGCAGCGGCCGGCTCGTGGCACGACTCCCGACCGCGGATTGGGGCCGATCGGTGGCATTCTCCCCCGACGGCGGCCTGCTCGCCACCGGCCACTACGACGGCACGGGCCAGCTCTGGTCGACCGAGAGCTGGAAGCCCGTCGGCCGGCCGCTCGCGGGTCACGACGGCAAGCGCCTCTTATCGATGGGGTTTTCCCGCGACGGCACCATGCTGACCACCGCAGGACAGGACGGCACGCTAGCGCTGTGGGATGTCGAGACCCAGAACCGGATCGGACCGCCGCTGAGCGTCGAGGCTGAGACGTACGTGGCCGCGACGCTCTCGCCCGACGGCTCGCGCCTGTTCGCGGAGTCCGGCAACGGAAACGGCGTACGTTGGACGATCTCGCCCGAGGCCTGGAGGCAGCACGCCTGCCGCGTCGCGGGCCGCGAGCTCACCCAGCGCGAGTGGGCTGACACGCTGCCCGACCGGCCGTACCAGACCGTGTGCAAAGCGGGCTGAGCCCGCGCCCAATCACCGTCGTCCGCGACGCGCGCCCCTCATCGACGCAGGCGTGCGGGGCCCGCTACTGCAGAAGCAAACCGCCACTGCTCGCGGCGCTCTACGTTCCATGCGGGGGAGCCGCTCTCGCGGCGCCCGGCGCTGAGTGCCGCTTCGCGCGATTTCCGACAGCTGCTGCCGATCGGTCGCGCTGCTGGAACTGCCTCGTTGCGACAGCGAAGGTGCTTGAGCTGCCTCGGATCGGAGGTCGTACGCGTCGACGTCGTGCCTATGCACCCGAAGCAATGGGTCCGGCGAGTGGCGCTTCTGTTGGTCGGCAAAGAGGTGGTCTGCGTCACGTTCGACGAGACGCCCGCCTTTAGACGACGGGACACCCCGGGAGCGAAGTATCGCTCGTGGCAGACCGGATCGGCGGGTGCGCGCACGCCGTGAGGCTCGCGCTCGGTCGGACGTCTGGCACGCGCGCCCGTGTCAGCTAGCGCTCCGGCTCCACGCATCGATAAGCTCGAGCGCCTCCTCCGGCGAGGTGCGGTGGGCGTTCGACTCGTGCTTGACCGCCGCTTCGCCCAGTTGCCGGCGCAGCGTTGTGAGCGTCTGCGCCCGCTGGCCGCGCTCGAGCGGCTGGAGGTCCACGCTGAGGTGCTCGAACAGCGCGTCTGCGGCGCCGATCAGGCGCAGCGCAAGCGCGTGCTCGCCGAGCCGGCAAAAACCGGCGGCGAGCGTCCCGAGCGCGTATGCAGTCGCCTGCCGCTCGGTCCCGCGCAGAGCGAACACCAGCGCGTCGCGCGCGAGCGACGTCGCGTCTTCGGGACGGTCGCGCTCGAGCAGCGCGAGGGCGAGGTTCAGCGATGCGACCGCCTGAACGGGCGCCACGTTGTGGGCGTTGGCGAGCTCCAGCGCCTCCTCGCAGCGCCGGGAGGCCGTCTCCCAGCGGCTGGCGAGCAGCTCGCTGTAGGCGAGGTCCGAGAGCGCGAACGCGACGAGGCCGCGATCGCCGGAGCGCCGGGCGATCGCGAGCACGTGCTCGAGCCGATCTGCCCCGGCGTCAATGTTCCCCATGCCGAGGTCGATGCCGCCCAAGCAACTCATCGCGACAAGCTCCGCGCGTGTGTCCCCGGTGTCTTCCGCCAGCCTCAGCGCTTCGATGAGCGTTGCGCGCGCGTCGTCGGCCTCGCCCGGAAGCTCGGCGCGAAGCGCGCCGTCGTAGGCGAGCGCCCGCGCGCGCAACCACGCGGGCGCGTCCGGAACGAGCGCGAGCCCCTCGCGGATCCAACGCACGCCCTCCCGCCGATGGCCGTGGCGGTGCCAGTGCTGACCGAGCGCAGTAGCGAGGCGCAGCACGGTGACACCATCGCCTGCCGCTGCGGCGCGTGCGATGGCGGCGACGAAGTTCACGTGCTCGTCGTCCAGCGCGGCGAGGACGGGCGGGTCGATGGTGAACAGGCGACCGTCGGTCGCAGCCTCGGCAACCGTAAGCAAGCGCGCCGTAAGGCGCGCGTGGACGCTGTCGGTCTCGCCGCTGCGGGCGAGCTGCTCGCGCGCGTACTCTGCGGTCGTCTCGAGCATCTCGTAGCGGCTACGGCCGCGCACCTCGCGTCGTACGACGAGGCTGGCGTCGATCAGCTCCGATAGGCCGTCGAGCGCCGGCGCATCGTCGCCGCAGACCGCCTCGACGGCCTCGAGCGTCGCGCCGCCGGAGAACACGCCCAGCCGCGCGAACACCGTCCTCGCCGCGGGCTCGAGCAGCTCGTGGCTGACGTCGAACGCCGCTCGCAGCGAGCGGCGTCGCGCGGGAGCGTCGGGGCTGCCGCGGGTCAGCAGCTCGAGGCGCCGCTCAATGCGCTGGGCGAGCTCGCCGACCGATAGGTGCCGCAGGCGCGCGGCCGCCAGCTCGAGGGCAAGCGGCAGCCCGTCGAGCCCGCGGCAGACATGGACGACCGCGCCGACGTTTGCCGAGGCCAGCTCGAAGCTTGCGTTCGCGGCGCGCGCCCGCGCCGCGAACAGCCGCGCGGCGCTCGAGCCGACCGTTAACTCGGCGGGGGTTGTCGGGCGGCCGGCTGTTGGCACCGCCAACGGCGCGACTGCCACGACCAGCTCGCCTGGCAGACGCAGCGCGATCCGGCTGGTCGCCAGCACTTGCAGCGTAGGGGCGGCGTCCAGCAGTGCCGCGATCGCCGGCGCACCGGCCGTCAGGTGCTCGACGTTGTCGAGCACGAGGACCAGCCGACGGCCACCAACCGCTCGCGCGAGCGTGTCAGGCCTGTCGGCGTCGGCGTGGTCGAGCGCGGCGGCGATCGCGCCGAACATCGACTCCGGGTCGTGCACCGCGGCGAGCTCGACGAACTCGGGCATCGGCCTTCCGGCGGCCACGAGATCTTCGGCCACGGCGCGCGCGAGCGCGGTCTTGCCGACGCCTCCGGGTCCCGTGAGCGTCACGAGCCGTTCCTGCCGCTCCAGCAGCAGCCGTCGGAGCTCGGTACGCTCGCCGTCGCGTCCGATCAGGGGCGTTCGCGCGCCGGAGGCGCCTCGTTCAGACGGACGGTCGAGCGCCGGGTCCTGCCTGAGGATCCGTTCGTGCAGCGCCCGCAGCTCATAGCCGGGGTCGACGCCGAGCTGCTCGACGAGCGTCGCACGGGCCGTCGTGTACGCGTTCAGCGCCTCGCCCTGGCGACCGTCGCGGTACAGCGCGAGCATCCGCAACGCGTGCAGACGCTCGCGCAGCGGATCGGCGCGCACGAGCCGCTCGAGCGATTGGACCGCCTCGCGCGTGGAACCGAGGTGCACGAGCGCTTCGACCCGCAGCTCCTCGGCTTGCAGGCGGAGCTCATCCAGCCGAGCGGCCTCTCCGGCCGCCCAATCTTCATATGCCAGGTCGGCGAACGCCGGCCCGCGCCACAGCGCCAGCGCCTCGTCGAGCAGCGCGATCGCCGCACCACCTGGCGACTCGTCCACAAGGCCGCGCGCTTCGGCGACGAGCCGCTCGAAGCGCGTCGCATCGACCGCGTCGGGATCCACGACAAGCCGGTAGCCCGGCGAGGCGAACGCGATCACCGACTCGCCGACGATCCGACGCAGCTTGAGCACCTGTTGTTGGAGCGCATTGGAGGCATCCGCCGGGAGCCGCTCGCCCCATACCCGATCGGCGAGCACGTCGGCGGGCACCACCGCGCCGGCATCGACGGCGAGCGCCGCGAGAAGCGCGCGCTGACGTCTGCCTCGCACCGGCAGCGGCGCGTCGTCGCTCCAGGCTGCGACAGGTCCAAGCACACCAAAAAGCACCACTGCGCGTGACGTTATCCCCCACGAAAGCGATACGAAAGCGACCGTGGCGAGTCTTCGGTGCCGCATACCAAGGACGACCGGCGCGCAACCGCCCGCGCCGCCCAAAGGGGAGATCCAGGATGGAGACAGAATCGTCGGTCGCGGGTTGCCCGCAAAACGGCCAGAAGGGTGGTCCTGCGGTCCGAGTCGGCGTCCTTCGTTGTGCTATCGCAGCTGCGATCGCTGTCGGTTCTCTGGCCGCCGCCTCGCAGGCCGGTGCACAGGTACCCCCGCCGCCCCCACCGCCTCCGGGAACCAATCCGGACCCGAACGCCCCGCCGCCCGCGCCGCCGCCCGGCACGGTGCCGCCCCCGGCCGCAGGCACGACCACCCCGACTCCCCCGGTCACACCGACGCCTCCGGCAACGTCCGCCCCACCGGTCGCCTCGCCTCAGCCCTCAGCGGATACGACAAAACCGATCCTCAGCGGGCCGGAGCTTTCGCGCGCGCGGTTCTCTCGGATGGGAGCTGGCACGAACGTGTCGTTCACTCTGTCGGAGCCCGCGCTGGTCAAGTTCAAGCTCTATCAGCGAAAGACGGGCCGGCGCGTCAACGGGCGCTGCGTCAAGCCGAAGCGCGCGAACTCCACGGCACGCAAGTGCACCCACTCCGTCGGACGTGGCGTCTTCAACTTCCCGGGCAAGGCCGGTGAGAACGCCTTCCGCTTGACGGCCCGGTTCGACGGTCGTCGACTGGCCGCCGGGCGCTACCGGCTGGTCGCAACTGCTCGTGACCTAGCCGGCAACAGGTCGGCCTCCAAGAGCCGGCGATTGCGGATCACCGGCTCCACCCGGGCATCAAGTCCCACGGCGCAGACGTCGGGCTATGACCAGTGGACCTTCTGGTACTGGTACAGGGGCTCGACCTATGTAGGGGAGATTTGGGACGTCTACTGGCTCTGGTCCTCTCAACAGCAGACCTGGTACGCGGGCCAAATCGAGTACCGATGCCTGATCACCTGCGAACGGGCAAGCGGCCACTATTGGTGGGCCATCTATCGGAACGGCCAATGGGTCGGCTGGTACGACGCATGCAGCCCCGGCTACGTGTGTGTCTTCCGGAATGCTCACTCGAGCGACGCGCGAGCGGTCAGGCGACGCGCTGGCCGCTCTTGAACACGTCTGCCGCCACCCGCTTGACGATCGCGTCCGAGGGGCGGATCAGCGTCCGGTCGAGCACCGAGAGCAACCCGCGATCCTCGGCCACGGCCGTGCAGCGGGTGAAATGCCGTTGAAGGTGCCCGTCGCGCCCTCGGCGCCGGTGAGGAAACGTCGGTCGGGCAGTAACCGGGGCCGCAGGTGATGTTGTGCCCGGGCCGGGTCCGCCTGATCGCGCGTGAGGTCGAGGACCCAGCGACGCTCGCGCCGCCCGACAATGTCGCCTCCGCCTGAATCCTCGGCATCCTCGGAATTCGGCTCAGCGAGATGGAAGCCGCCGTGCGCCGCCAAATGTCCAAAGCCGAGTCGTAGTACGGATCAGGCCAGCCCCAAGCCGACTGGGAGTCGAAGCCGCTTTCGAACCTCGCAGCCCGCCGCAGGCATTTCAAGGAGCGCGCGAAGCCCTTGTCTGCCGTGTGCCTTAGTGACGGCAGATAGTTGTGTAACGGGAGGCGTGACTGCGAGCCGCTGCGACTAGGCCGCACGGCCCAGCTCGTCGAGGCGAGCGCGTCAACGAAGGG
>Ga0299914_10000392_pt1 | contig 26173 bp, 19 predicted proteins | sample RVTome_10_FD_201361 | JGI IMG/M metagenome (GOLD analysis project Ga0299914, IMG submission 201361) | Soil microbial communities from uranium-contaminated site in the Upper Colorado River Basin, Wyoming, United States - RVT153D57 (version 2) ... | reverse complement strand
GCGGAGCAGGTGATCCACAGCCACCTGCGGGTGCGCAACGTGCCGGGCACGACGCGGTGGAGCCGCACCTGGGTGCTCACGCCCGGCGCCGAGCGCGATCACTGCCCATCCCCCGGTCGCGATGACCGCTACGCCCTCTGCCGCTGGTACGTCGAGGAGGTCGAGTGTCGCGCGCAGGCCTACAGGGATCGGTTTCCGAGCATCACCTACCTGGAATGCGACCTCGAGCAGCTGAACGACCGCCGCTTCGTCGACGGGATGTTCGACCGCTTCGGCCTCGTTCCGTCCCCGCGGCTGGACGACACGGTCGGCAGGCCGCTCAACGCCCGCGCCGAGTGGCCGCCCGCGTCCCTTCAGGAGCTGCTTGCGCCTCCCTCCCGCCCCTCGGCCGACGGGCTCCCCGCGCCGCAGCGCGACAGCCTCGTCGCCGAGATGGTCGCCTACTTGAAGGCCCGCAACCAGCAGGAGCTTCGTGCGATGACGCCGGATCCGGCGATGGGCGGCTCCTTCTACGCCGATTCCACGAGCATCGTCGCCCGGGCCGAGCGCGAGCTGGAGGAGGCATTCGATGTCTCGCTGCGCTTCACCGACACCGAGATGGTCCTCGCTCACGAGCTTCTGCACTCGGTCGCCCCTCGCGATCTCATCCTGACTGCCATCCGGCGCACCGCCCCGCCCGGGCTCTCCTACGCCTACGACTTCAATTCCGTGCTGACGCCCGGCCTCGTACTCCGCCACCTCGGTGTCCGCGGCCTGCTCGGGGTGGGTGGGCTGATGCTCAGAGGGCGGTGGGGTGAGGACTACAGCCACCGAGCACCCCCAGAAGAGATGGCGAAGACCAGGCGGTGAACGGATGGCGCTGACAGCCGCAGGCGAAGACTGGCGCTCGCAGGGGCGGACGCTCGCCGTCGGCGGCCGGACATCCACGTCTTTCGCCGCGAGGGCGAGGACCCGGTGCTGGTGCTGCTGCACGGCTTCCCGTCCAGCTCCTACGACTGGCGAGGTCTGCTCGACGAGGAAACCGAGCGGGCGGTGCTGGCATTCGACTTCATCGGCTTCGGTCTCTCCGAGAAGCCGCACCGGCCTCGCGCCCCGCGAGCTCGTCTTCCTGAATCACAGATCCGCCTTCGCGTCAATGCCTCGCAGCAATTCCCTAATTCCCGCGTGCCTCTCGAGATGGCGGTCGACACAAGGGGACGAGCAGGCCACGCAGGGCCATAGTTCGTCATGCAAGGGCTTCCTCAGGAGGAGCTCTCCCGATCGTTGCGACCCCGGCCCCGACGATCACGTAGTCGTGCACTCGATCCACGTCTGAACTGGCCTTCAAGCCGATCCTCCCAAGTGCCGCGAGACGAACTCGACCTGGTCGCCCGCCACCTCGTCGAGGTGCTCGGGCCAGAAGCAACCGAAGTGGTCGATCGGGTAGCGGCGCAGCTCGCCGCGCGGCGCCCTCTCGGCGACTAGCTCGACGGCGCGGCGCGGCGCGAGGCGGTCCCGCTCGCCGAGTTGGGCGAGCAGCGGCGAGTTGACCAGGACGGCTTTGCGCACCGGCCGGTAGCGGAACATCGGGAAGCTGAGGTCGGCAATGGCCTCGTTGCGCCAGCCGTTGGGGACGGCGAGCCGTTCGAAGCTGGGCAGGGCATCGGACGGGAAGCCGCCCGCGGGCCCGACCGCCGGCAGGGGCCGCCGGTCCCCTCGCAGCCGGCGCGTCAAGGTGCGCGCCGAGAAGCGCATGAACCGCAGGCTGCGTGAGAAGGCCAGGCCGTCCGCCATCGGGACGAGCGCGATCACGGCGGCGACCTTGGGGTCAGCCGCGGCGGTGAGCACGGCATGACCGCCCCCGAAGGACATTCCCCATACGGCGATCCGACCTGGGTCAACGCCCTCGATCGTGCGCGCATGCGCCACGGCAGAGCGCCAGTCGGCGAGCTGACGAGGGATCGAGACAAGGCGCCGCGGCTCACCCTCGCTCTCGCCCCAGTGGCGGTAGTCGAAGGTCAGGGCAGCGAGGCCGGCCGCCGCGAACCGCTCCGCGTAAGCGGGGATTCCGTCGCGTTGGGTAAGAGTGCCGCCGGCGCCCATGACCACGCAGGGAGCCGCCCCCTCCACCCCCTCCGGCGGATACAGCGTCGCCGCAAGGGCGTCGCCGGAAGCGGTCGGGATCCGCTGCGACTCCGATCGGGATTCGATTTCGGTCAAGATCCCGCGCCGTCGATTGGCACCAGCCGGACCACCTGGATCTCCCGCCCGGCCGCCCGGTCTTCATAGTCGGCGTAGACCCTGCTGAGCTGCTTGGCCAGCCCCCAGAGCCGCTCGCGATCCTCGCCGTCGGTCACCTGCGCCCGGAACTTTCCGCGCCGTCCGGCCGCCCGCACCTCCACCTCAGGGTTCGCCTTGACGTTGTAGTACCAGGCGGGGTGACGCTCGCGGCCGTAGTTGGACGCCATCACGACGAGATCCTCGCCGTCGGTGAAGTAGGTGAGCGGGTTCTGCCGCTTCTGCCCGGAGCGGGCGCCGGTGTGGGTGATGAAGAGGATGTGGGCGGGAACGGAGGTGAGCCGGCCGCGGGTCAGGCGGAAGATCACCGGGTCGAGCTTCGGCGCCACGTTGATCAGCCACCAACGACCGGCCTCGCTGCGCGCCAGCGGTTCGATCAAAGCCCTGCGGATGCGACGCGGCTTGGTCGGGTCGACCGCCGGGACCGCGGTCGTAGAGGATGCTCCCGTGGGTGCCGTCGCAACCATCGGTCAGCTCGCCTCGCCGGTCGCCGTCGAAGCCCCGAAGAAGCCAGCGAGCAACCGGCTGACCTCCGCTGGCTCGTCGTGCTGGACCCAGTGCGTGGCGCCGGGCAGGCGGACGACCCGCTCCAGGTTGGGCACATCGGAGCGGTCGGGCTCTGCCAGCTTCGGTCCCAGGTAGCGGTCTCGCTCGCCCCAGATCACGAGGGTGGGCGCCTGCACCGGACGGATCCGCGCCTCCGCCTTGGCGGGCGACTGCCGGAAGACAGCCCTGTAGTAGTCGATCATCGCCGTGGCGGCGCCGGCCTGCTCCCACGCCTCGACGTACCGCGCGATGTCGTCAGCGGTGACAGCACCGGGCCGCGCGTCTTCCAGCAAAGACCTGAACCAGCGCCAGTCCCTGCTGCCCGCGAAACGCTCGGGTAGCCATGGCAGCTGGAAGAAGAACATGTACCAGGACCTGGCGGCCTGGCGTGGGTGACGGATTCCCCTGAGGAAGCGCCGCGGGTGCGGGCAGTTGAGGATCGCCAGGCGCTCGATCGCCTCGCCGTGGTTCATCGCGGTCACCCATGCCACTGCGCCCCCCCAGTCGTGCCCGGCCAGGAAGGCCCGCTCGGCGCCGCGCTCGGCGATCAGGTCGCGGACGTCCCGCGCCAGCAGGTCGGCGTCATAGGCAGCTACCCCCGCCGGCTTGGAGGAGAGGTTGTAGCCGCGCATGTCGGGCGCCACGACCCGGAAGCCGGCCTTTGCCAGCGCCGAGATCTGGTGGCGCCAGCCGTACCAGAACTCCGGGAAGCCGTGCAGCAGGACTACCAGCGGCCCCTCACCGGCTTCGACGTAATGGAGGCGCGCTTCGCCGAGCGCGGCGGAGCCAACTCGCCGCTCGGGGTCGCCCGACGTCATGCCAGCTGCACCTCCCCCTCCGGCTCCCCGGCGGCGGCAAATCGCCGTGCCAGGAACTCCACGAGCAACTCCTCTACATGCCGGCCGCGGTCGACGAACGGCCAGTGGCCGCACCCGTCGAGCACGTGGACCTCGGCGCCGGGGAAGGCCTCGCGCTGGCGCTCGGCCAGCGATGCCGGCAGATAGGGGTCGTCGGCGCCCCAGATCGCCAGCGCGGGGATGTCGTGCGGTCGCAGGGCGGCAACGAAGCCTCGCGCCAGCTCGCCGAGGTCGCCGACCGACCTGTAGATGCGCAGGATCGCCGCCCGAGTGTCTCGGTCGAAGTCCTCGAACATGCGGTCGACGAACGGGCCTGGCAGGCGGCGAGCCTGGCCGCGGCGCAGGCCGGCGCCAAAGCCGGCGCGGGTCGCCGTCGCCATGAACAGCTCGCCCACGAGCGGGGTGCGCCAGAGCCGCGCCGTGCGATGCCAGCGGTAGTCGAGCAACACACCGGCGCAGATCAGCGTGACGCTCGCCACCCGCTGCGGCTCCGCAGCCGCCCAGCTCAGCCCCGACCCGCCGCCGAAGTCGTGCAGGACGAGGTGGGCGCGCTCGATGCCGAGCGCGTCGAGCGCCTTGCCGAGGAACTCGCCGTGCCCGGCGAGGCTGTGGTCGAAGCCATCCGGCTTGTCGGCCTGGCCGAAGCCGGGGGCGTCCCAGGCGACGGCCCGGCCGACAAGCCCCGCGGCGGCAAGCAGCGGTTCGAAGTCATCTCCCGAGCCGGGCACGCCATGCACGAACACCGCAGCCTCGCTCGCTTCGCTCGGGCCCGCTTCCTGCAGAGGCGTTGCCAGCCCGTCGACGCGCAGGGTGCGGCGACGCAGCGCGGTGCGGGGCGGCCGGCCAGGCCAGGGCGGCGATTCGACGCCTCGCCGGCCGAGGACTCGTCGCGCGACCGCGGGGCGCAGGAGGCGCGCGGGCTTGTCGACCATGCCGCCGACCCGTGCCAGCGCGGCGCTCAGATCTCCATCCTCCTCGGCGCGCTCGCGCAGCCGTTCCACGTAGGAGTTGAGGAGCCGCTGGGAGCGCGGCCGCGGTCCCTCGACGACCGGCAGGGCAAGGTCCGCCGCGGTCGCCAGCTGCCACGCTTGGTCGACCACCTTCGTCGTGGCGCGCAGGTAGCGGCGACGCAGGCGCCCGCTTCCCCGCCGCAGGCAACGGCCCAGGGCGGCGGCCTCCAGCGCCGCCACGGTCATCCCCTGGCCGTAGAGCGGATTGAAGCTGCAGATCGCGTCGCCGATCACCAATAGGCCCTGCGGAAAGCGGCGCATTCGCTCGTAGTGCCGCCGCCGCTCTGCGGGGAAGCCGAAGGTGACGACCTCCCCCAACCGCTCGCCGGCGCGCACGGCCTCGAGCACGTCCGCCGGCGCGACAGTCTCCAGGAACTCGTCGTACGGCCCCTCCTCCGTGGGAGGCCGGTGCTCGCCGTAGCCGCCGATCGTGAGTAGCCACTCATCGTTCTCCTGGGCGAACAGCGCCACGCTGCGAGGGAGATCGGGTCGCGGGCCGAGCAGGATGAGCTTGTCGGTCATCGCATCCGCGGGCAGGCGATAGGCGCGCGTCGCATAAGCGACGTCGATTTGGAGAGTCGACTCCTGTGGGCGCTCGTAGCCGAGCTCCTCGAGCCAGGCGGGGATGCGCGCCGAGCGCCCCGTCGCCGCGACGACGAGATCGGCTGCGAGCTCCTCCTCGACCTGAGCGGCGCCGTGGACCCTGACGCCGGTCACCCGTCTGCGATCGGCGCCGGCGAGCAACCCTTGCGCCTCGCAGCGAGCGCGCAGCTCGACGTTGCCGAGAGCGCGCACCCGGTGCCGCACGTGACCCTCGATGAAGGGGCGGCTGGCGGTCACCGCGGTCCTGCCCCCCGCCGTGCGGGCAATCTTGTGACCGGAGACCGCGAAGCGAACGTCGTGGATCGCCGCGTAGGTCGCGGCGCCGTCGTCGATCATCTCCTCGACGATCCCCGGCAACAGCTCCTCGATGACCTCCTGACCGCACGCGAGCAGAGCGTGCGGCTGGCGGCCCTGCGGGACCGCGCGGCGGTGCTCGTTGCCCTCCGGCAACTCGTCGCGGTCGATCACCGTCACCCGCTCGTAGGCATCGGCCAAGACGCGCGCCGCCAACAGACCGGCGATGCTGCCGCCGATCACGACGGCATGGCTCCCGACCGGGCTCGCGCCCGGCTTGCCGACACCCCTCTTCACGCCGTTCGATTGCCGCATCAATTCGCCTCGGCGCCACTCTCCCCTACCGCGGCGCCGGCGTCATCGTGGAGGGTCCACGAACTTTCCTTCGGCGTCCCCAGCGAGGCCAATCGCGGGCCCCGCGCGCCGTCACTGACGCTGCCAACCACGCGCCACTCCCCAACGAACCCGACCGTCCATTTGCGATCGGTGCGATCGTCAGGAGCAGGAGCGCGATCAGGCACAGCTCGACGACACGGCTCGCGGTCTTCGATCCAGCGACCGCCGCGTCGCAGTCCGGCGCAATGTCCAATCACGCCTGAATACGTCGGGGCGCTCGCGCATGACCGTGTTGATGTCGCCGGGGTCGCCGAGAACGACGGTTTGCCGTCGGCCGGGTCCCATGTCGAGGCGGAAGATCGGCCCTGTAGCGCCAGCACTACTCCTCGACCGTGAAGACCGCTCGGTCGGGCCGCCAGAGGCTGTGCAGGTTCCCGATCATCGGTAGCCGGCGTGGCCAGGGCAGATCGGAGTTCGACCGCGTGGCAGGAGCGTGGCCGGTCATCACAGCGGAGTCATCCCTCGATCAGCCTGCCGTTGATCGCGGGGCCGAAGAGGCGGTCGATGCTCGCGACCGAGAGCCCGTCCCCGGTGACGACCGGACCAAGGTCGAGGCTGATCCCGCCTCCCGTCGGAACCGTGAATCGCGGGCTGAACGCCCTGCCTTCGACGAGCCCGTCGATAGTGACGAGGATGTCGCGGTCGGCCACCTGCCCGACCAGCTCGATCCCGCCGAGCCCCGGCTTGGCACTGAGGCCGAGCTCACCGCCGCCGGAGACCGGGACCCGATCGAGGACGATGCTGATGCGATCGCCGCGCACACCCAGCTTGTTCCTCAGCTCGATCCTGAAGAGCTTGCCCCGTTCCGGAGAGAGCCGGATCTCGCTGACGTTGCTGCCGATGTCTCGCGCGCGGACCTCGGTCTGCTCGCCCGGACGCAGGCTCGAGCGGAGCTCGACCTCGCTCAGGCCGCTCTTTAGCACGTACTGGAAAGTCCCCCGGCGGCGGCCGGTCACGGTGTGGACGAAGTTGCGCGAACCGCCGGCGCCATCGAGCTCCCGTAACGTCCTGCCGACCGGCTTGGGAAGATCGGCAGCCGTGCGGCGGTCGGCCAGGACGCGGCGCACGGTGCGGCCGGACAGAGCGCGCTTCAGCTCCCGCCGGTTGCCGAGGTCCGCACTCAGCTCGCGCAGCCGGCGATCGCCGGTCAGCTCGCCGACGGTCCTGCCCGCGGCGCGCGAGAGATCGGCCTGCTGCTTGCCCTTCCGCCTCCCCCGTGCGGGCTCGCGCCTCAGTAGAAGCTCGCCGGCCACCGACGCGGGCCGTCTGCGCCTCGGGTCCGCAGCGGACCCCTTGAACCCGACGAAGAACTCGTCGATCCGCTGTCCGGCGCGCAGCCGCCTCTGCGCCCGGGTGCCGAAGGCATCCAGGTCGTCGCCGCCGGGCTCGGCAATCCGCTCGGTCTGACCGTCGGCGCCGAGGATTATCACCGTGCCGCCGAGGATCAGCATGATCGCGTCCCAGATCGGCGTCCGCGGCCGCTCCCCCAGGAACGGAAAGGGGATGAAGTACAGGCGACCGCCCGTCCAACGGCCGCCCGAGTACGAGTCGCCGCCGAGGTATTCGAACCGGTTCTCGTCGGGAAAGACACGCAACTGCCGCGGCGATCCGGTGAAGTTCGGATCGAGGACGCTTATCTCCCACGGGTTCACGGTGTCGTTCCAGGCGACGGGTAGAACCGTGTGCGGTTGGCCGCTGAAGTCCCACTTCTGCGTCAGGCCCAGCGTGGGGTAGTTGCCGCTCGAGAACGCCTGCCGGGTGCGAGTGAACACGCCGACGGGATCGCTGGCCCCGCCCGTCACCACCTCGCTCAGAAACCACCAGATGGCGGCGGCTCCGACCTGGTGCTGGTGCTTGATGTTGAACTCCTTGCGCACGTCCTCCCACCTCGTGAATCTGTCGAGCGGCAATCCGAGCATGCTCGAGTGCCGGCGGGCGTGGATCGCCTCGACGCACATTCCGACGCAGTTCCCGTCCTTCGCCAAGCCCTCGACGACAAGCTCGTAGAACGCCTTCTCCAACCAGTCGGTCACGTCCCAGTCCTCCGGCTCGCTGTCGACGTCGCGGAAGGCGGCAGCGTACTGGCTGTAGGCGATGGACGGAGTCCCCGCGTTGATCATCCCCCACCACTTCTGTGCCTCGGTCATGGCACTCTCGTCGCCGTCGGGCTGGACAGCCCCCGTGATCGAGTTGACCTTCGCGAAGGGGCCGGAGTCGAGAACACCGCTTCGCTCGCGAAATCCCCACCCGTTGGCGATGTTCAGCACCTTGGTCCATGTCCCCAGGCGATTCGATCCGCCGCCGCCGAGGTCGTCGTAGTCCCAGACGTCGACAATCAGGGTGACCACCCTGCCGGGGTCGTTCGGGACGATCGTCGACGGAACGGATATCGCCGGCTCGACCACGTTCTGGCCGTCCCAGTAGCCACTGGCAGGGTGCCGCTGGTCGTACAGCGTCATGACGCCGTCCCTGACGGTCACCTGGCAGTAGATGTCGTTCTGCCCCTGAAACAGCCCCTCGTCCTCCCTGGAGTCGATGCGGCCAACGAAGACTCGGAACGGCCAGGCTACGACGGTGTCCACGGCGCTGCCGTACCAGAGGACGCTGCCGCGCTCGAAGGTGTTGTACCGGGCAGGCCCCCCTACGCCGGGTATGTCGCTCTCGTCGGAGGTGGGGAAGCCCAGGCTGCCCGGCGGGCCGCCCAGCTCCTCATACTTCGTCTCGATGTCGCCGTGCACCTCGTGCGCGCCGGTGTCGGGTGACCAGTAGAAGGTGCAGAACTCGAATCTCCCGGAGCGCCCGATCGAGCGTCCCTCGCGACGGACGTCGAGCTCGTTCGAGACCGGGAAGCCCCACGTCCTGAGGCCACCGGTGGCGAGGAACCGCTGCAGGATCTCCCCGTGCACCTCGAACGCACCGTCGGAGCCCGTCTTAGCGAACATGCGAGCCCGCTGGAACTCCTGTTCGCGTCCGCCGGAGACGTTGCGGGCGGGGACGACGGGAAGGCCGATCTCCTCCGGCTCGCCCAGGGACTCGTACTCGAGGTAGATCGGGCCCGCCACCGGCACCGCCCCGGTCCGCGGCGACCAGTAGATCCCGCCCCGGCTGAACAGGCTCTTGCGTCCCTCTCTCCGGGCGGTGTCGACCTCGTCGCTGACGAGATAGCCGAGCGTCGGCGTCAGGCTGCGCGAGGAGAAATAGAGGTCGTAGATCGCACCGTGCATCTCGAACGCCACGCCCACGCTCTCCTGGTACATGATCGCCCCCCGCTCGTAGCGCTGCAGGCGGGAATCGTCGGCCAGCGGCACGAGCTCCAGCTTCCCGGTCCGCTCGCCCAGGTCTACCCGGCCGCGGACCGACTCGCGCTTGTAGGTGACGAACCACTCCGGCCGCTCGCGCTGCTCGTTGAGAAGCGCCTCGATCTCGGCGGGGATCCCCGCGTACCACTGCAGCGCGGCGAGGGCGCCGTCGAAGTGGTCGCGAGCCCCGTCGATCCAGGTTCCGATGAAGAGACTGCGGTCGCTACCAGCGTCGATCGCCCCTTCTGGAAACGCGTAGACGCCGACGCACACCCCGTCGACGAAGAGCCCGGCGGTGTCGGCATCGTAGGCGAGGTCGACCGTGTACCACCGGTTGGGCCTCAGCCCCCGCTTGAAGCGGGTGTCGGGTCCGCGCCAGCCGTGCGCCCGCGGAGCCACCGTGCCGGCAAGGTTGAACTCGCCGGTCCGGTCCCCGCGATCGAGGAAAAGGGAGAAGGGCAGCAGGCCCGACTCGGCGAGATTCTGCCTGCCCGCGACCGCGCTGCTCGCCTTGAAGACGACTCGGACGCAGAACCTGGCCAGATCCGGCACGAGGCCGTCCAGATCCACAGTCGCCCTGCCCGCGGCACCCAGGTCGAGGGCTTTCGACAACGACCCGAGCGGCGTCGAGGTTGGCCCGGCCACAGTGGTGACATCGGTGAACGTGGTGGAAAAGGAGCCATCCGGATTGGAGACGGCCCCCTCCTCAAACCTGTAGTCGAGCAGCAACTCGGCCATCTGCATCCCTTCGGTCTCGGCCATGCGGCCTGTACTTTTGAACAAGGTATCTATATCGGTGGTGGCCTCGGCGCAATCCCGGGCCAACGCAATACCGAAGCCGCCGCCGCCCACCGTCCCAAGCGATGCCTCGATGACTGCATCCCAACAAGGCGCTCATCCGCCGACGATCACCGCGTCCGTAGTCAGACCCAGCCTCGTCATCTCGCAGGCGCCCCTCGAGCATCATGGCTCCCGATCCTGGCCCAGGCTGCCGGCGCGTGTCATCGTGGAGGGTCCACGAACTTTTCATTGGCGCCGGGTGAGACGTCGACCGCAGGGCTCCCCCCACCGTCGCCCACGCCACCGACAGGGCCCCACGCTCCGACAAAGCCGATCCGCCCGCTGACGACGGCCACGATCGTCAAGAGGAGCAGCGCAATCAGGCATAGCTCGACGGCGCGCGCCTCGATCTTCGATCTGCGCTCCACCCTCCGGGCTTCGACGTCCCTCGGTTGCGCCTCACGCATCCTCGCGATCCTCGCCCGGTCGCGGGCCGTCGTCATCGTGGGGGGTCCACGACCTTTTCTCGCTCGGCTGGGCCGCGGCGGCGGTCCGCGCGTGCGCGGACTCGATCAAGCCGGTGAGCTCGATCCAGCCAGTGAACGGCGTCTCCCCACTCGTACTGACCACGACGCCGCCGATCGGTCTCACGCCCGGCTTGAGCCTGATCGTCAACCACTCCGACTCAGGATCGTCCGCCATGTAGCAAGCCTGCCGCCCGCGGTGCCGCGCGTCATCGTGGAGGCTCCACAGTCTTTGCCGGTTAGACCGTCGGGGCGCGCATCGTGGAAGACTGCACGGCGCAGATGCGGAAAAGCCGGGTGGGCGATCGATTCGATTCGCTGCTCGAGCGCGCCGGCGAGCTCGAGGAGATTGGGGGGCTGCTCGGCGCTGCCAAAAACGGCCGGGGAGCGCCGCTGAATACATGAAAGACTCGGCGCTAACCCGATGAGACAAGGTCAGCCCAGCGACCGACCCGTCTCACTGCTCGAGCGAGAGCGAGAGTCGAAGCGGCTGGAAGAGGCCGTGGGCGCAGCCGCAGAGGGACGCGGAACCATGACCCTGATCGAGGGGCCCGCGGGAATCGGCAAGTCGACACTGCTGGGACATGCGTTCGCTCACGCGACCGGGCAGGACGCACTGGTCCTCCGCGCAAGGGCGGACGAGCTGGAGCGATCGTTCCCGTTCGGGGTGACGATCCAGCTTTTCGCCGAGCCGGTTCTCCGGCGAGCCGCGAGCGAGCCCGAGCTCCTCTCAGGCGCCGCCGATCTCGCCAGACCGCTGCTGGAAGGTCACGTCGCCGGCCCCTCGAAAGACCCCGCGCCCGCCTTCCCGCTTCTGCACGGGCTGCATTGGATGGTTGCCGGGCTTGCCGAGCGCGCGCCGGTCCTGCTTACGATCGACAATGCCCAGTGGGCCGACCCGCCCTCGCTGCGCTTCCTTGCTTATCTCGCGCAGCGACTCGAGGGGCTGCCGGTTGCCGTCATGCTGACGATGAGGACCGGCGAGGAGGTCGCGCCCGAGGCCGAGGCGTTGCTCGCACGTCTCCGTGGCCACCCTCTCGCCCAGGTCCTGACCCTCGCTCCCCTCAGCGAGCGATCCGCACAACGGCTGGTGGCCGATGGGCTGCCCGATGCCGATGGAGCCCTCGGCTCGGCCTTCTTCGCGGCAACCGAGGGCAATCCGTTCCTGCTCCACGAGCTCCTGGAGGCGGCCCGCGCCCAGGGCGAGGTCACCACCTCCGGCGTCGCCGAGCTGCGACCGGAGGCGATCCGAGCCTCGATGCTCGTGCGCCTCAGCCGCCTGGGGGAGGACGCCCGCCGACTTGCCCTCGCCGTCGCCGTCCTCGGCCCTGCCGCCTCCGTGTCCGCTGCCGCGCAGCTGGCCGGCCTGACCCCGGAGGCCGCGGCCAACGCCGCCGACGCGCTGTCCAGCGCCCACATCCTCGTCCCGGAAGAGCCGCTCGCCTTCGTCCACTCGATCGTCCGCGAGACGGTCTACGCCGACCTGCCGGCCGGCCGCAAGAGGCGGGAGCACCTTCATGCGGCGCGGCTGCTGAGCGAGGTGGAAGCCGCCGCCGAAGAGGTTGCCTCCCACCTTCTCAAAGCCGACCGGGTCGGCGAGGAGTGGGCGGTGACGGCTCTGAGAGATGCCGCTCGGCAAGCGGCGGGCCGCGGGGATCCCGGCACGGCTGTGACCCTGCTGCGGCGAGCTTGGGAGGAGCTCGGCCACGACGACGAGCCGGGCCTGCTGCTGGAGCTCGGGCGGGCCGAGATGGCCGCGGTCGAACCGAGCGCAAGCGAGCACCTGGAGAGGGCAAGCGAAGCCGCGAGCGACCCCCTGCAACGAGCGATGGCGGCGAGCGCCATCGCGCAGGCACGCTGGGTCTCCGGTGATTCGAGCGGTGCGTTCGAGGCCGCTCGGGAAGCGCTCGAACAGCTTCCGCCCGGTCAAGGCGGCGCGCCGGAGGCCGAGCTCCTCTACCACAGCATGTCGGCCGGGCGCCTGGTGCCCGACCTGGTCGACGAGGTCGTGGGGTTCCTGCAGCGTCCGCGGCAGGCGCCCGACGGCTCCCCCACCGCAGCCGAGATCGCCCGGCGTGCTCTCCTCTCCTTCGACGCCGTCCTTCGTGGCGACCGCGACGCCGCGGGCGACGGCCTGGATGCGGGGCGGGAGATGGCGAGCGAAGGCGAGGCGGCCGACGTTCTGCTCCCCCCTCCGGCGGGCGCCGTACGCGGGCTCAGCCTCTGGCTCCTCGGCCGCTACGGCGAAGCCGGCGAGATCTACGACCGCGAGGTGGAGGCTGCGCGCGAACGAGGCAGCCTGCTCGACTTGGCGGTCTGCCTCGAGGGGCGTGCCGGCTGCAACTGGGGCCGCGGCGACGTCAACGCCTGCCTCGTCGACGTAGAGACCCTGCTGGGGCTGAACGAGGAGGGCTGGGAGACGGCCACTGTGCCGGTCCGCTCCCTTGCCGCCGAGATGCTGCTGGAGCGCGGCGACAGGCAGGGTGCGGAGGCGGCTCTGGCGCCGGCGGAAGAGGTGGAGGAGCGGCTCCCCGGCACGCTGGGTTGGTACTTCCTCCCCTACGGCCGGACCAGGCTCGCGATGGACGCCGGGGACTGGCAATTGGCGCGTGAGCAAGCTCGGGCGATCGGCGAGCGGCTGCTCGCGATACAGGCCCCGAGCCCCGACTACCTGCCGTGGCGCTCGCTGGCTGCGCAGGCGGCGGCCCGCCTCGGGGATCGCGCGGAAGGCCTGGCCCTGGCCGAAGAGGAGGTCGAGATCGCGCGCTCGATCGGCTCGCCGCGGGCGACCGGGGTCGCTCTCGCCGCCCTGGGGACGATCCGTGCGACAGATGGCGGCGTGGAGCTGCTCGAGGCGGCCGTGGCAGAGCTGGACCGCACCGAGGCCGAGCTGGAGCCGGCCCGCGCCCGGCTCGAGCTCGGAATCGCCCTGCGCCAGGCGCGCCGCGCCCGCGAGGCCCGCCGGCCGCTCGAGGAAGCCGCCGACGCGGCTCGACGGCTCGGCTCGGTGCGCCTCGCCGAGCGCGCCCTGGAAGAGCTGCAAGCGGCAGGGGGACGACCCAGACGGCTTGCCCTCAGCGGCGTCGAGTCGCTCACGCCCGGACAGATGCGTGTGGCGAAGATGGCCGCGGAAGGCATGTCGAATCGCGAGATCGCCGAGGCCCTGTTCGTCACCCGCCGCACGGTCGAGACCCATCTAACGCAGGTCTACGGCAAGCTGGAGATCGGTTCCCGCGAGGAGCTGCCGGAGGCCTTGAAACGCAGCGCCTGATTCACCCGGCGCGAACCTGTCTCACACCCCGGTCCCGGCGGAGCTCCACGCCGGCCCTGGTCAGCAGGCTGTCGAGGACCTTGTCGGAGTCGAAGTGCTGCTCGGCCAAGTGGCGGGCGGCTTCGGCGTGGTGCTCGTAGTCGTCTCGCACCCGGTGCAGCGCCTCGACCGCCTCGGCGATCGTCGAGAAGGTGAGCAGGCCCTCCCCGGTCGGGAGCCGCTGCTCGAACCCGGTCGACTGCACGATCGCCGGCTTGCCGGAGGCCAGGAAGCAGGCCGTGCGGTCGCTGATCCAGCCGCCGCGGGTGCGCACGTAGCCCTGCTTGGCGACCGAGAGCTCGGCCCGCGAGGACTGGATGAACTCGCGGTAGCTCTGCGGGTCGCCGGCGTGCGCGTAGGGGTCGAGCACCCGCCAGCCGTGGCGCAGCAGCAGCCCGAGGTCCTCGTAGTCCTCCTGGCCGACGAGCAGCGCCAGCTCGATCTGCGTGTCCGCTTCCACCGGCAGACGCAGGAAGCCGAGGAACTCCTCGCGCTTGCCGCTGTGCCAGACGCCCTCGAAGAGGGTCTCCTGGGAGCCGCGCCAGTCGGCGACCGTGCCGATCCGCTCGCAGGCGGGGTCAGTTCGCACGGGCCATTGCTCAAGCACCACAGGTGGAAGCGTCGGCTGCCACACGACGTCGCCCAGCGGCACCGAGAACCCCGGCCCGCCGACGTTCTGCCCGATCGTGAAGAAGCTGTCGTGCCTCTCCAGGTGCATGTCCGTCTGCAGGCACCACATCTGCGTGAAGCCGGGGTCGACGTCGAGGAAGGCGCGCCGCCGGACGCCGAGCAGCGGGTCGCCCAGCTCGAGCCGGCCGGCGACGTTGAGCAGCAGGTCGGCTCGCTCGATCGCCTCCTGCAGGCGGCTCTCGTCGAGACCGTAATGGCGCGCGCCGCCGTCGTAGACGATGCAGTAGCGATCCTCGAAGCCGAAGTCCTCGGCGAAGCGGTGGAAGCGGTGCGTCAGGTAATCGACGCTGTGCGGGTTCTTGCGGGGGTCCGGCGGAGCCAGGCGGTCCACCCAGTAGGCGTCGATTCCGAGGCGCCGCAGGCCGAGCAGGTACTGGAGCCGCACCCAGAGCGAGCCGCCGAAGTGCGGCCAGGCGCTGGTCTCGTTGGTGCCGACGATCACCGTGGTCATCGGGTGGTCGCCTCCAGCGGCGCCTGCGGCGCCATCGCCCGTTCCAGCAGGCTGGGCAGGACGCGGCGGTAGTCGAACAGCTCGCCTGCCAGCTCCGCGGCGCGCCGCGCGTGGCGCTCGTAGTCGAGCGCGATCGCCCGTGCGCCTTCGACGGCCTGCTCCATGGTGGAGAAGGTTACGAGGCCCTCGCCGACCGGCAGCAGGCCCTCGAGCCCGGTCGACTGCGCCAGGACCGGCTTGCCGCTCGCCAGGTAGTGGCAGGATCGGTCGCCGATCCATCCGGCCCGGCCCTCGACGTAGGCGCCCTTGGCGATCCCGATCTCGGCCCGCGAGCCGGCTATGAAGCGTCGGTAGTCGTCGATTCCCGCGACCGCGCTGGGGTCGCGGATCCGCCAGCCGCCGGCGCGCAGGCCCGCCGGCGCCGGGTCGTCGCCGGCCGCGGCGGCCAGCACCAGCTCGAACTCCTCGCCGCTCAGCGCAGGCAGCTCGGCGAAGCGCTCGAGCTCCGGCTGCTTCGAGCGGAAGCTGCGGCCGCCGTACTCCAGGTCGCCGTAGCGGCCCCACGACGAGACGGTGGTGAAGCGCTCGCCTCGCGCCTCCGGCCGCCCCTCCCACAGCGACGGTAGGACCGGCGGCAGGGTGTGCTCCCAGCTCCTGCCGCAGTCGGGGATCGGGCTGTCCGGGTGGCCGATGCGCTGCCCCACCGTGAACAGCACCTCGTGGCGACCCAGCCCGAGGTCGGCGCCGTAGGCAGCGTGCCACAGCTGCGTGTAGACGGGGTCCTGGTCGAGATAGGCGCGGCGCTCGACCCGCGCCAGGACCTCCTCGCTCCGCACGTGGCCGGAGATGTTGAGCAGCAGGTCGGCGCCGTCGATCGCCCGCCGCAGGGCGCCGCTCGGCATCCCCGCGCCCGCGGTGCCGTCGCGGACCAGCTGCCAGGCCGAGTCGCGCAGCTCGAAGCGCTCCAGCACCGCCTCGAAGCTCTGGCGGTTGACGCTCTGCGCATAGCTGCAACGCCGCCCGTGCCGGTCGAGGCACCAGTCCTCCTCCACTTCCTCCAGCAGGTAGGCCTCGTGGCCCAGCGCGCGCAGCCCGAGCACGTACTGGACCCGGTCGAGGGCCGTGCCGGCGGAGAAGGGGGGGACCGAGACAGATGCGCCGACCACGACCTTCACAGGCGGCTCCTCCAGGACTCGGCCTCCTCGACCCAGCGGCTCACGGTGGCCTCGTCGCTGCCGAAGCTCGTCGCGTGCGCCAGCCGGTAGAGCGTTTTGTGCAGCTCGCAGGCCGCGAGCAGCGCGGCCCGCTCGCCTCGATCCTCGATCGCGAGCGGCGATCCCTCCAGGGCGAGCCAGTAGGCGTCGAACAGGCGGCGGCGAGCTTCGGGGCCCAGCCCGTAGGCCAGGTGGACGACGTCGAGCGCTCCGCAGCCGGCGCCCGCCAGCTCCCAGTCGACGAATGCGATGCGGGGGGCATCGCCATCGTTCGCCGCCATCGCGTTCTTCGGCGAGAGGTCGTTGTGGACCAGCGTGACCGGTTGCGCCGCGAGCAGCGCCGGGGCCGGCTCGAGGCGATCGACCAGCCGCGCAAGCTCCAGGGCGGCACTTGGGTGGATCGCCGCGGCCGCGGCCACCGCGCGCTCCGCCCATTGCCGGAAGTAGGGCTCGTCGAGCGAGAGCAGGAGGTCGCCGGCGCCGTCGAGCTCCGCCGGGGCGGCGAAACGGCGGTGGAGGCCGGCCAGGCGGGCCGCCGCCGCGTACCAGTCCTCGAGGCCCCGGTAGCGCAGGTCGAGCCCGTCGAAGCGCTCCAGGTAGAGTTCCCGAGCCCGCCCGCGCTCGTCGCGGCCGACCCCAAGGCAGCGAGGCACCGGCAGGTCGGGGTCGCTGAGCAGGCTCTCGTAGAGCAGCGCCTCGCGTTCCCGATGCCGCTTGTCCGGGTGCCCGGGCTGCGCCGCGCCGAGTCGCTTCACGAACACGGCGAACGCCTCGCCGGAGCTGAGCTCGAGCTCGAGCAGCTCGGTCGGCGAGAGGGTCGAGTAGGGGTTCGGGCTGTGGCGCACGGCGGTGACGCGATCCATGCCTAGGCCTCCACCAGGGCGCTCAGCATCTCGCCGCGCGTCACCAGGCGATCGATCGCCTCGTCGGTATAGCGCTTGCGCTCGGCGGCCTCCAGCCAGCCCATCACCCGCTGCAGGCGGAAGCAGTCGATCGCACGGCGGAGCCGGGCGTCGTCGGGCAGGCAGAGGCCGTTCGCCTCGGCGGCGTCGCGGTAGGCGGCCAGCATGCGATCGAGGGCCGGCCCCTCGAACCCGTCGCAGAAGAAGGCCAGGTCGTAGCAGGGCGCCCCGACCGCCGCCAGCTCCCAGTCGACGACGCAGATCCGCTGCGGCTTCCCGGGGGCGACGATCACGTTGGCCGGCAGGAAGGCGCCGTGGACGAGGGTGCGCGGTCCGGCGGCAAGGACCGGGAGGACGCCGTGCAGCCGCTCGCGCACCGTGGCCATCCGCTCGGCGAGCCACGGCGTGAGAGATGCGACGGCGGTCATGGCCCGGTCCGCCATGGCGCGGAAGTAGGGCTCGTCGTGGCGCTCGAGGAAGGGCGGCGGCGCCGAGCCGTCCCAGGCGTCTGCGAAGCGGGCGTGCAGGCGGCCGAGCCACTCGAGCGGCGAGATCCAGTGCTCCAGCCCGAGGTCGCGCAGCGACCGTCCCTCCACCAGCTCCAGCAGCAGCCAGCGCCGCTCGTCGTCCCAGACCTCGCCAAGGTGGCGCGCGGTGCCCAGGCCCGCCTCGGGCAGCAGCTCGCGGTAGACGCCGAGCTCGCGCTCGCGGCGGGCGCGAGCGTCGCGGCGCGGACGCCTGCTCGCGCCGTAGTCCTTGAGGAAGAGCCGCAGCTGCCGGCCGTCGGTCAGCGTCGCGCTGACCACGTAGGCCTCATAGGAGCCGGCGGCCGCGCAGGGCTCACGCTCGATCCTGGCGACGCTCATCCCGCGATCCTCCCCCGCAGCCGCTCGCCGTGGTCGAGCAGGTCGCTCACGTCCCGCTCGCCGAAGCCCTTTTCGACCGCCCGCGCGAGGCTCTTGACCACCCGGTGCAGGCAGAAGGCGTCCATCATGCGCATCGCCTCGGCGCCGGCGGGAACCGACGCTCCCAGCGCCTGCGCCTGCGCGCGGTAGGCGCCGAGCAGGGCCCGCAGGGGCTCGCCCCGGTAGCCGTCGAGCAGGTGGCCGAGGTCGTAGAGGGGCGAGCCGACCGCGGCGACCTCCCAGTCGACCGGGGCGACGCGGGTGTGTCGTGACGGCCGCTCGACGACCACGTTCTTGGGCCGGTAGTTGCCGTGGACCAGAGTGCGCGGCCGGCTCGCCATGGCCGCGGCCAACTCGTCGTAGCCGGCGAGCAGGGCCGCGACCCTGCGCCGGGAGCGGGCGGAGAAGCGCTGCAGGTCGCGCTGCGCCTCCTCCGCCTTGGAGCGGAAGTAATCCTCGTCGTGGCGGACCAGGAGGGGCGAGCGCTCGAGCTCGGCAGCCCGCCCGTCGAAGTGGGCGTGCAGGCGCGCCAGCCAGGCGGCCGCCGCGATCCACGCCTCGAGCCCGCATTCGCGCAGCTGCACGCCGTCGAGCAGCTCGAGTAGCAGCCAGAGGCGACCCTCCGCCTCGTCCAGGAGCGAGCCGTAGTACTCGGGCGTGCCGAGGCCGGCGCCGGCGAGCAGGTCGCGGTAGACGTGCACCTCGCGCAAGCGCCGCGCTTCGACGCCGTCCTTAGGCAGGTGCGAGTGGCCGAAGTCCTTGAGGAAGAAGCGCACGGCGCCGCCGCCGCGGAGCCCCGCGGTGACCGCCGCCGTCGGGTAGGAGGTGGTGCTCGGCAGGTCCGACTTCTCGACCTCCACCAGGGAGTCCGCCGTGGCGCCGGCGCGCGGCAGGGCCTCCCGCACGAGGTCGCGCAGCGCGGCCTCCGCGCGGACCGTCGTGCCGGTCGCGGCGGCGCTCATGCCGATCCCCGTGCCTCGAGCGTGCGCCAGCTGCGCTCCAGGCCGGCCAGGTAGGCCTCGAGCCGCGGCAGCGTCTTCGGCCTTTTCGCGACGAAGTCCGGCCTGGCGTCGCCGCCCTCGCGCCACGGCGGCCCCAGCGAAAGGCTCGCCCAGCGGATCGCGGCGAGGAAGCGCAGGACGGTGCCCGCCGTGGCTTGGCGCTCGACCGCCTCGCGCGCCAGCGTCGATCCATGGGCGAACCGGTAGGCATCGAGGCAGACGTTCGCCGCGAACCGCTCCGACGTCGTCGACTGCGCCAGGTCCAGCGCGGGCGGCCCCCAGCCGGCGTTCTCCCAGTCGAAGGCGATCGCCCCGACCCCGCCCGGGAGGGCCCGGATGCGCAGGTTCTTGCGGACCAGGTCGCCGTGCACGAGGGTAGGCGGCAGCTCGGAGCAGGTCCGCTCCAAGCGCGACCACGAGGCCCTCACCTCATTGAGCAACGCGGCCAACCCCCTCAGCACCGAGGCCTGCGCCCCGCTCAGCGACGGGTCGTCGCCGTGCGCGAGCATCGCGGCCCGGGCGGCACCGAGCGCCTCGAGGTGGTGGGCCGTGCCGCGGTCCGGCAGGCGCTCGGCGTTCGGCAGCGAGGCCGCGGCTTCGTGCAGGCGGGCGATCCAGCGGCCGCCGAGGCCGCGGTGGCGCCTATCCGCGGGCGAGTACCGCCGCCCGGAGGCGTCGCCGATGAACAGCCAGCGGTAGGGGCCGTCGTCGTCGAGCGTCCCGTAGTAGGCGGGAACCGGCACGCCGAGGCCCTCCAGGAACCGCTCGTACACCAGCGCCTCCAGCGCCGCCGACTCGCGCAGCGCGAGCTTCGCGATCACCGGGCGCCCCGCGGGGCCTGCGTCGGCGAGCCGGTAGACGGCCGACTTCTTGATCCCCTTGCCCGGCTCCTTGAGGATCCGGACCTCGCTCGGGGCCGCTCCGGGCCGCAGCCGCCGCCAGCCGCGGACGGCCGGGTGCCGCGCGAGCTGCCGACGCGGCACGACTGCCGGCTCGGCCTCAACCGACATGCGAGGTCAGCTCCTCTCGATCCGGCGAGGCGCCGTCACCGACCGGCGCGGTCCGATCGTGGCGGTTCACCGAGACGAGCCGTCCCTCGGACAGCTCGAGCCGCAGGTCGCAGACCTCGAGGGTGCTGAGGCGGTGGGCGATCATGAAGCTGGTTCGTCCCTCCATCAGGCGATCCATCGCCGCGAGGATCGACGCCTCCGTCTTGACGTCGACCGAGCTCGTCGGCTCGTCGAGGATCAGGATCGGCGCGTCGCGCAGGAAGGCGCGGGCGAGCGAGAGGCGCTGGCGCTCGCCCCCGGAGAGGCGCTGGCCGCGCTCCCCCACCGAGGTGTCGTAGCCGTCCGGCAGCGCGGTGATGAAGCGATGCGCGCCCGCCGCCGTCGCGGCGGCCTCGATCTCGCGCGAAGACGCCTCCGGACGGGCGTAGGCGATGTTGTCGGCGATGCTCGACGAGAACAGCAGCGGCTCCTGCAGGACGATCCCGAACTGGGCGCGCAGGTCGGGGAGGCGGTAGTCGCGCAGGTCGACGCCGTCGAGCTCGACCCGGCCGCCGGTCGGGTCGTAGAAGCGGACGAGCAGGTTCATCAGGGTCGTCTTGCCGGCCCCGGTGTGGCCGGCGATGCCGACCCGCGCGCCGGGGGGCACATCGAAGGAAACGTCCTCTAGCGCCAGGCGGCCGGCCTCGTAGGCGAACGCCACGTCGGCGAAGCGCACGGCGCCCCGCGCCCGCTCGATCGACCGGGCCGGGTGGCGCTCCTCGACCTCCGGCGCTTCGTCGAGCAGGCCGAAGGCCCGCTCGGCGCTGGCCAGGTAGGTCTGCAGGACGCCGGCTTTCTTCGCCATCGTCTTGATCGGCGCGTAGAGCTGCGTCAGGTAGGCCATGACCAGCAGCAGGTCGCCCAGCGTCATCGCCCCCTGCTGCACCCGGAGCACGCCGAGGTAGAGGACCAGCGCGCCGCCGATCCCGACCACGCCGCCGACCGCGAGGCTGTAGGCGGACTGCGCGAAGACCAGCCGCACCCTGGCCGACATGCCGTCGTTGGCCCGCGCGTAGAAGCGCTCGTGCTCGCGGTCCTCCTGGGTGAACGCCTTCACGACCCGCAGCCCGGTCAGCACCTCCTGGACCACCGAGAGGGCGCCGCTCTCCAGCTTCTTCACGTCGCGCGAGCGCTCTCGCAGGCGGCGGCGAAAGCGGGTCGAGAGAAGCGCCAGGGCGGGGATCACGGCCAGCGCCACGATCGCCAGCTGCCAGTCGATCAGGAAGGTCACCACCAGCATCGCCACCAGGGTCGTCACCGCGGTGACCAGCGATACGAGGCTGTCGACCGCGATGTACTGGATCGACTTGGCGTCCTCGATCACCCGGTAGGTGGAGTCCGCGGTGCCGACCCGGTCGTGGTACATGAGCGAGAGCCGCTGGCTCTGCTGGAAGAGCTTGCTGCGGAAGCGCAGCAGGAGCTTCTCTCCGGTGTAGGTCTGCATCACGGTACGGCCCATTTCCTGCAGCTGAGCGAGCAGCGCCACGGCGGCGAAGAAGAGGGCGACGAACAGCAGCAGCGCCTGGTCCGACCGTTCGACCTCCGCTGGGACGATCGCCGCGAGGAAGCCGGGCAGCGGGTGGTCGCCGAGCACGCTGTCGACCGCCACCTTGAGGGCGACCGGGGTGAGCAGGGCGAGCGGCGTGGCGAGCACGCCGAGCAGGAAGACGGCGAGGATGTGCAGGCGGTAGGGGCGCGCCTCGGCGGCGAGGCGGCGCAGGATCGAGAGGTCGCGCCGGATCAGGTGGCGGTCGGCCGCTGCCGCGCCGCGCCTCATTCGCCTGCCTCCGCTTCGTCTTCGCCGTAGTGCCGCTCCTCCTCGTCCGCCACGGCGCCGAGCGCCGCAACGAGCTCCCCCATCGCCCACGACGCCTCGACCGCGCCGCGCACCGCCAGGGCGACGGCGAAACCGGCCAGGACGACGATCGGCCCGGCGGAAGGCGCTGCGGCGGCGACCGCTGCCGGCACGGCGAGCACCGCGGCGGCGACAGCCGCGGTGCGCGACGGACGCGGGTAGAGGCGGAACCTGGCGAGCTGGCAGCCGCCCCCGTGTTCCTCGAGGCACATCCTCAGGCATGCCGAGGCCAGCGATCCGCCCCGAACGCGATGCTCCCAGCGGTCGCTCGAGCCGCCGCTGGTCACGACCGCGCCGGCCTCCCCCAGCCTCGTCCCGACCTCGTGCAGGCGCTCGTCGGCGGAGCGCCAGCGCTGCGACCAGATCGAGGTCGAGCGCGGCCACGGCGGCCGCGAACGGGCGCGACCGTGCCGGCGCCACGGGGTGAGGCCCTCCTCGATCCGACCCCAGAGGCGGGCGGCGGGCTGGAGCAGGCAGAGCAGGGCGACCCGAGCGCCCTGCGCGGCGCCGGCCACGCGCACCGGCCCGACCAGCGCCCGGCGCGCGGCCAGCGTGGCGCGCAGGAGCGAGGCCGCCACCGCGAGCCCGGCGATCGGCAGCAGCCAGAGCAGCGGCGCCCACAGCGCGCCGAGCGCTCCGGCGATCAGGAGGAGCGCGGTGAGTCCGTACCACTCCGGCATCAGCGGCAGGAACCCCAGGCCACCGGGCTTCTCGTAGAGGGACTGGAAGGGAGCGCCGCCCCAGCGTCCGTGGTAGACGCGGGCGCGGCGGCGCAGGAAGGGCGCGGCGCCGCTTCCGTATATGCGGCCGCCCCAAGACAGGTAGCCGGCCGAGTTGTAGCGCGCCGGCCACTTGCGCTCCAGCTGCGCCTCGGCTCGCCCGTATCCCCGTTGCTGGCGCCAGTAGGCGCGGATCGAGCCGCGCCGCCGGTGCCAGACCATCGCCGCCGGGCTGAATCCGAGCCGCCAGCCGCGCTCCCGCAGTTGCCAGCAGATGTCGACGTCGTCTCCCGCGACCCGGAATTCGGGGTCGAACCCGCCCACCGCCTCGAGCGCCTCGCGCCGGAAGGCGCTGTTGCAGCCGGGAATGTGCTCGGCCTCGCGGTCGGAGAGAAGCACGTGGTTGGGGTTGCCGGGCGCGTGGGCGACGCAGGCGGCGGTCGGGGGCGAGTCGAGCGGCGGCACGTTGGGGCCGCCGACGCCGGCGTACCCGCCCTCGCGGAACGCTGTCGCGAGGTACCTGAGCCAGTGCGAATCGGGCGACGCGTCGTCGTCGATGTAGGCGACGATCTCGCCGCTCGCCGCTCGCCAGCCGGTGTTGCGTGCGCTCGAGAGGCCGCGGTTCTCCGTGCTGATGACATGGAAGCCGTAGTCGGCGGCGATCGCGGCGGTGGCGTCCGTGGAGCCGTCGTCGACGACGATCACCTCGTAGTCGGGGTAGTCGAGCGCCCGCAGCCCCTCGCAGCACTCGCGCAGGGTCGCCGCCCCGTTGTAGCTGCAGACGACCACGGAGGCGCGAGGCCAGTCCCTCCGGCTCCCATGCGGCGCCGACCGGTACGTCCGCCGGACCGCTCCCAGCGCCGGCTTCGGCTCCCTCTCCCGCGTCGTCAGCCCGAAGTCCCAGTCGGCGATCTCGCTGCCCCCGACGTACCACTCGTCGGTCCAGGCGAAGACGAAGGCGCCGGCGCAGCCCTCCTCGAAGGCGGCCCGGACCTGCCACTCGACCGACCGCGCCTGCGTGCTGTCGCCGTTGCGCCGGCTGTCGAGCCCGATCTCGGCGAGGACGAGCGGCCGGTCGCCGGCGAGGTTGTGGAGGCGCGCCAGGTAGGCGCGCAGCCGCTCCTCGTCCTCCAGGTAGACGTTGAAGCAGAGGAAGTCGGCGAAATCGAGCTCGAGGTACTCGGTCGAGGGGAAGTTGACGTAGGTGACCAGCGCCCCGGGGTCCTCCTCCTTAACGGCCTCGTGCAGGCGCCGCAGGTGGCGCTCGATCCGGCGGCGGCCGTGCCAGCGGACGATCGGCGCGGCGATCTCGTTGCCGACCGAGTAGCTGAGGACGGCGGGGTGGCCCGCGCAGGCGCGAGCGCCGTCGCGAACCCGCCGCTCTATGTCGCCTGCGCGGCCGCGGTCGTCGAGGAAGGCGACGTGGTCCTCCCAGGCCAACCCCACCATCACGTAGAGGCCGTGGGCGCTCGCCAGGTCGAGCAGCCAGCGCGGCGGCGGCGTGTAGGTACGGACCGAGTTGACCCCGGAGGCGGACATCGCCGCGAAGTCGCGGGCCACCGTCGCCGGGTCTGGGTACTGGCTGCCGTCCTCCCGCGGCCGGAACGTCCCGTAGGTCACGCCGCGGACGAGCAGCTTGCGCCCGCCGGCGGTGAGGAACTTGCCGCCGATCGTCGGCCGCGGCGAGACGGCCGGCCGGGGAACGGTCGGACCGTGGCCGTTGGCGCTCGGCGCCTCGACCGGGGAATTCGTGAGCGGCCGCTCCTCCGTTACGGGGAGAGCTTCGGTGGCTCTGTCGCCGGCTTGCAGTTTGCGCAGTCGCGCACGGGGGTTCACGGCCACCGCCGCGCCCCAGACTCCTCCCAAAGCTCGGCGCCGCCCGGCGTGGCAGGCGCGGAAACGGCGACCTTAGGCAACGACAGCGTTGCCGAGATGAAGACACGATCCATGAAGCCTCGCTACCGCCATCGGCGTGTGGGGCTCCTTAGATCTACTCCTCAGCGATACCACCCCTCCTCGCTGAGTGCGCGCAGCGTAGCAACAAAATTTTCACATCGTCACGTTTTGTTACTGGTATACCCGCTTTTCAGACTTGCACCTTCTGTCACAAGTCACAGCTCCCTCAGCGATCCGCGCTGACGAGGGGTTTCGGGCATTGGGTCGGTCGTCACCAGCCGCGTTGTAGCGATCGAGTCGGAACGAGGGCTCTTCGCCGGCACGCTCCGTTTCAGCGATCGAGGCCATCCCGTCGCTATGCTGGCCAGCGCAGCGTGGCGGCCGTAGTTCAACGGTAGAACTTCGCGTTGTGGTCGCGACAATGAGGGTTCGATTCCCTCCGGTCGCCTTCACCCTGCCTCCTATTGAGCGAGCCGTTCGAGGTGCTCGTGCCGCCCCGAAGCGTCGAGGATCGCCGATTAGGATCGCGTCAGCGGTCCCGCTCACGGCTGGGGACTTGACAGACAGCGCTCCATATCAGCGCTACCTTTGGTGCCATGCGCGGGCGACGTGGGATCGAGGTCTTGCGACCGGGAGTGCGCGGGGCCATGGCCACCGGGGCGCAGGCTCGGGGCGCGGTCGCGATCGGGGCGTTGGCGGTTGGCGCCGCGGCGGTCGGCGGCTTCGCGATCGGGAGGCTGAGCGTTGGGCGGCTCGCGGTCGGCAGGCTGGCGATCAAGGACGCCTCGATCGGGCGGCTGGCGGTCGAGGAGCTCGACGTCGGGCGGCTGCGCGTGCGCGACGGCTTGCCTCACGGGTGATCGGCGCGCCGAATCTCAGCCGCCCAGCTCGACGTGGCGGAAGCGGGCGCGCAGGCGCGAGCCCAGCTCCGCTGCCGCATCGCCGATCGCTTCGCCGCTGCCGTCGCTGACCAGCACCACCTCGCTCGCCGCGAAGCTCTGCAGCTGATCCTCGACCGCCTGCACGACATCCTCGTCGCCGACCCGCGCCTCGGCATCGACGCCGGCCTTGGCCAGCGCCGCCACGGTCGCTACCAGGGACTCCTGCGCCGCCCGGCGCGAACCCTCGACGTCGGAGGCCCAGCGGTCGAGAAAGCCGATGCTGGCCGGGGCCAACACCCGCACCTCGGCGTCCTCCCCGTCGCCGCGCAGCTCAGCATCGCGGGCCAGCCGCGCCACCGCGCCCGGCTCCTCGACCGGGCAGGTGACGACCAGCAGCACGCGCCGCCCCTCGCCGCTCGGCTCCGCCCCGATCGGCCCGCGCGGCCGCTGCCGCGCCGCCACCACGAGGATCGCCAGCACCGCCAGCGCCCCCATCGCGACGCCGAGCGCCGGGCCGGCAAGCATGAAGCCGGCGACGACGGGCACGGCGAGGGCGGCGACGATCAGCGGCAGCTTCCAGGGAGCCATCTCCGCCGATTGTCGCCGACGGCCGCTAGCCCGGAATCGGCAATAAGTACCTGAGGAAGCCTCCCGGGAGCGTCCTCTTGGGTCTTGAGAATGCGGTTTGCGACGCCCATTCCCAACGACCCAGGA
>Ga0299914_10000391_pt1 | contig 26191 bp, 24 predicted proteins | sample RVTome_10_FD_201361 | JGI IMG/M metagenome (GOLD analysis project Ga0299914, IMG submission 201361) | Soil microbial communities from uranium-contaminated site in the Upper Colorado River Basin, Wyoming, United States - RVT153D57 (version 2) ... | reverse complement strand
TGTCGGGATCGATGGTGATGAAGGCGCAGCGGGGAATTCCGTCGGTGACGAGCAGTTCCGCCGAATCTGGATATCCGCCGAAGCCGAGGCGCCGGCCCGCCCATCGGCTCTCCGGGACGTCGCTTTCGATGACGATATTGATGCGGAAGCGCCGCCGATCGACCGGCGCGCCGTGCGCCGCGTCTATCGCTTCATGGGTGGCGGTGGTCGCGATCGAGACCGGCATGGCGTCATGGGTGCCTCGCCCAAGCTGGAACAGGCCGAGGGCGCAACCGGCCCCGGCGGAGAGGTTCGCCAGCAGGCCTGGATCTCGTAGCTCCATCCACCGCCCGTCCGGACCGCGGACGTCGACCGGCGAAATCTTCAGGTCGGCTGGATCGCGGAAGCGCGGCGCGAAGCGCACCAGATCCGGCAGCTCGCGGGCAGTCAGCCAGGGAAAGCGGGAGGGGTCGTCCGCCCGGTAGAAAGCGAACTGGCGATCGCCCTCGATTCCCTGCCAATCGACCTCGGCAGCGCTGACCGGATCGGCGGCCATCGACTTCACCGGATAGCGATTGAGCTCGACGACGCGCCCGACGACTTCGGTCATCGCCAATCCCTAAAGGGACGGGCGAAGCGCAGCAATGGCCCTCATGCCGATCGAGGATGATGGAACGGCCTGGTCCAAAAGGCCCGGAGAATCGCGCCTCCGCCGGCGTCAGCCGTCGAAGCGGGCTTGCTGACGTGCCTCGAGCAGGTCCCAGAGGCCGCGATGCTGAAGCGCCAGCTGCTGGGCGCCGAACAGCAGGGCGCGCTCGGTCGCGGGCGCTTCGCCGGCGACGTCGGCGACGGCGCGAAGATCGGTCTCGCCGTCCATCCGGGAGGGCGGCAATTCGATGCCGAGGCGGCGGCCGGCCGCGTCGAGCACGGCGCGGACCGGCGACCAGTCCAGCGCGAAAGCCAAAGAGGCGCCGAGCGCGCAGCCGCGCCGATCGGATAGAGCAAGGGTGGTGAGGGCGTTGCGCTGACCGATCACCGCGGCTTCGCTGCCGCCGCCGCCGGGTGTGCTCGGAATCGGACCCGCCGCGACGGCGAGCTGGGTGAGGCAGAGGCGCTCGGCCGCCATCGCTTCGCCGGCAGCGATCAGCCAGGCGCGGGCAGCCTCGTCCATCGGCCGGCCGGCGGCATGATCGATCACGCCGGGATGCCGTCCGTGCAACGAGCACAGGAAATGGACGGCGTCGGCGAGATTGCGGGCGCTCTCCGGACCCCGGATCAGCGCGTCGCTCGAAAAATAGGGATGGGCGGCGCTGCCATGCTCGGCGACGCAGGCGGTGAGCAAGTCACCGGTGCCGCCGCCGCCGCGTGGCTTGACGACCGTAACTGAAGCCATTCCCGTCCTCCGCACGCCGCGACGCGGCCGTATGCTGAACAAGGGGGTGTACAGCAGGGCCGTAAAGAGGAGGTTTACGGGGGTTCCGAATTCTACCCTCCCCTTGCAGGGGAGGGGAGGATTCTCGCTTACTGATCCAGGAAGCTGCGCATCTTGCGGCTGCGGCTCGGATGCTTCAATTTCCTCAGCGCCTTGGCCTCGATCTGGCGGATGCGTTCGCGGGTGACGCTGAACTGCTGGCCGACCTCCTCCAGGGTGTGATCGGTGTTCATGCCGATGCCGAAGCGCATGCGCAGCACGCGCTCCTCGCGCGGCGTCAGCGAGGCCAGCACGCGGGTCACCGTCTCCTTGAGGTTCGCCTGGATCGCGGCGTCGACCGGGATCACGGCGTTCTTGTCCTCGATGAAGTCGCCGAGGTGGCTGTCTTCCTCGTCGCCGATCGGTGTCTCGAGGCTGATCGGCTCCTTGGCGATCTTCATCACCTTGCGGACCTTCTCGAGCGGCATCGACAGGCGCTCGGCGAGCTCCTCGGGAGTCGGCTCGCGGCCGATCTCGTGGAGGATCTGGCGGCTGGTGCGGACCAGCTTGTTGATCGTCTCGATCATGTGGACCGGGATGCGGATCGTCCGCGCCTGATCGGCGATCGAGCGGGTGATCGCCTGCCGGATCCACCAGGTCGCATAAGTGCTGAACTTGTAGCCGCGGCGATACTCGAATTTGTCGACCGCCTTCATGAGGCCGATATTGCCTTCCTGGATCAGGTCCAGGAACTGCAGCCCGCGATTGGTGTATTTCTTGGCGATCGAGATGACGAGCCGCAGGTTCGCCTCGACCATCTCCTTCTTGGCGATGCGCGCCTCGCGCTCGCCTTTCTGGACCATGTTGACGATGCGGCGGAACTCGCCGAGCGACATGCCGGTCGCCTGGGCGATCTCGGCGATTTCGGCGCGGATCCGCTCGATCGGGTCCGCCTCGTCCGTGCAGAAGGCCGCCCACTTCTTGTCCATGTCGCAGACGCGCTCGGCCCAGCCTTCGTCGAGCTCGTGGCCCATATAGGCCTCGAGGAAGGCGCGGCGCGGCACCTTGTGGCGCTCGGCGAGGCGCAGCATCTGCCCGCCCAGGGTGGTGAGGCGGCGGTTGTAGCTGTAGAGTTGATCGACGAGATATTCGATCTTGGCGCCGTGGAACTGGACGCTCTCCACCTCGGCGGTGAGCTGTTCGCGCAGCCGGTGATACTTGTTCTCGTCCGCCTTGGGGAATTCCTGGCCGGCGCTCATCCCCTCCATGCGCGCGCCCTGCAGCTTCGCGAATTTCTTGTAGAGATCGGTGATGCGGGCGAACTTCTCCAGCGCCGCCGGCTTCAGCGTCTCCTCCATCTGGGCGAGGCTCAGCGTGTTGTCCTCGTCCTCCTCCTCGACCGGCCGCGGCGTGCGCCGCTCGACCATGGAATCTTCCTCGTCCTCCTCCTCGGCGACTTCCTCGACATCCTCTTCCTCCTTGAAGGAGGGGCCGGCGGTGGATTCGGAGATGTCGCCGGTCTGGGATTCGGCGCTTTCGACCTGCTCGGGGGTCGGCCCCTTGGACAGCATCGCCTCGAGATCGAGGATCTCGCGCAACTGCATGTGGCCGTTGTTGAGGGCGTTCGACCAGTGGATGATGGCGTTGAAGGTGATCGGGCTCTCGCAAAGGCCCCAGATCATCGTGTCGCGGCCGGCTTCGATCCGCTTGGCGATCGCGATCTCGCCCTCTCGGGAGAGCAATTCGACCGCGCCCATCTCGCGCAGGTACATGCGCACCGGATCGTCGGTGCGGTCGACCGTTTCCTTCTTCTTCTCGATGACGAAAGTCTCGCCGCCCTCGGACGGCTCGTCGAGGCCGTTGTCGACCTCGGGCTCGTCGTCATCGCCTTCGTCGCTCTCGACGATATTGATGCCCATGTCGTTGAGAGCGGACATGACGTCCTCGATCTGCTCGGAAGACATCTGGTCCTGCGGCAGCGCTTCGTTGAGCTCGTCATAGGTGATGACGCCGCGCTTCTTGGCGCGGGCCATCATCTTCTTGATCGTGGCTTCGTTGAGATCAATGAGCGGCGCGTCGCCGGACTCGTTCTTCTCTTCGCTTTCCGCCGTGTTCGTCTTCGCCATTCCCACGCCTTATACCAGATGGATCGGCTATTAGTCCGCCTCGCCGTCGATTAATGTCGCTAGCTGCCTGTCTGCCTCGTCCCGCGCGGTCCGGAGCCGTTGCTGCTCCTGGAACGCCGCTTCGTCCCCAGCCTCCTTCAGCCGCGCCGTGGCCGCCTCCAGCGCGGCGTCAATGCCGGGACGCGCAGCCAGCGTCTCGAGGACCAGAACCAGGTCCCGGCACGCCCGCTCCGGATCCGCATCACGTCGCGTGAAGGAAAATGCAAGTCCTCGCTTGAGGCCGAGCGCCTCGAGCAGAGCCGCCGCACCCTTCGCCGCCAATATGGTATGGAGTGCCTCAGGATCAAGCGCGGCGTGGGTCATCGCCGCTTCGAGCATCAGGTCGCGCAGCCGGACGGCGTGCGGCTCGCTGAGCGGCAGAGCGGCGACCGCCTCGGCATGCTGGCCGATCTGGTCGGGATAGCGGGCCAGGCCCTGGAGGACGGCGCGGCCAAGCTCGGGGTCGAGCCCGGTTCGGCCGACCGCCTTCGCCGCGGCCGAGGCCGGACGCGGCGGCGGGACGAAACGCCCGCCAGTCCCGGACCAGTGGCGCGCGCCGATCCAGGGCCGACGCGGCGGCTGTGCCGGCCGGGTCAGCGCGTCGAACCGCTTGAGCAGCTCCTGGCGATACTGGTCGCGCACATGGGGATCGTCGATCGCCGAGACATGGTCGAGCAGCCGGTGCCGGAGACCGGCGCGCTGCTCGGGGGTGGCGAGCGATTCCGCCTCCAGCTCGTGGCGCCAAAGCCGATCGACGAGCGGCTCGGGCGTCTCGAGCAGCGCGTCGAACGCAGCTCGGCCGCCGGCGCGGATCAGATCGTCGGGATCCTGGCCCGGGGGCAAAGTCACGAAGCCCATCGATCGGCTCGGGCCGACGTGAGGGAGCGCCCTCAGCGCCGCGCGGATCGCGGCCTTTTGCCCGGCCGCATCGCCGTCGAAGCAGACCAATGGGGAGGGGGAGAGGCGCCAGAGCAGGTTCAGCTGTCCCTCTGTCAATGCGGTGCCGAGCGGGGCGACCACCTCGCTCAGGCCGGCCTGGTCAAGGGCGATCACGTCCATCTGCCCTTCGACGACGATCACCCGGCGTTCGGCGCGGCTCGCCGGACCGGCCTGATCGAGGTTGAACAGGATACGGCCCTTGTCGAACAAGGGGGTGTCGGGGGAATTGAGATATTTGGGCTCACCGGGCCCGAGGATGCGGGCGCTGAAGGCGATGCAGCGCCCGCGGGCGTCGCGGATCGGGAAGGTGAGGCGGCCGCGGAAGCGATCATAGGGCTCCTTGCCCTCGTCCGGCGCGATCAGCAGGCCGGCCTCGACCAGCTTCTCGTTGCCGAACCGGCTGAGGGCGGCCTTCAGCTTGCCGCGCGCATCGGGAGCGAAGCCGAAGCCGAACTTGCGCCGCGTCGGCTCGCTGATCCCGCGTTGCTCGAGATAGTCGCGCGCGCCGCCGCCCTCGATCCCTTCCAGCTGCTCGATGAACCAGCGCGCGGCCGCGTCCATCACTTCGTAGAGACCGGCCGCCCGCTCCGCTCTGGCCTGCGCGCGCGGGTCGGGCGCGGGAACCTCCATTCCGGCGGCGTCGGCCAGTTCCTTGACCGCATCCATGAAGGCAAGGCCCCTGGCGTCGGTCAGCCAGCGGATCGCGTCGCCATGCGCCTGGCAACCGAAGCAGTGATAGAAGCTCTTCTCGTCATTGACGTAGAAGCTCGGCGTCTTTTCGTTGTGGAACGGGCAGCAGGCCTTGAACTCCCGCCCCGCCCGCTGGAGCTTGACCGAGCGCCCGACCAGCGCCGAGAGCAGGGTGCGCTCGCGTAGCTCGTCGAGAAAGGCTGGGGAGAGGGTCAAGGCGCTCCCTTCACGCTCGCCGCAGCCTGCTCAGGGCCGATCAAGGAGGTCTCGCACCGAGGCTGCACGGGTCTTCCCCGGAGGGTAAAGCCGCCCCCTTTCACCCCCCAAGCTTCGCCTTCACGATCTGGCTGGCCTTGCTCATGTCGAGCTGGCCGGCATGGCGCTCCTTCATCAGGGCCATGACCCGGCCCATGTCCTTGACCGACGAAGCGCCGGTCTCGGTCATCAGGGCGTCGATCGCGGTGCCGATCTCCGCGTCGCTCATCTGGCTGGGCAGGAAGTCCTCGATCACCGCCACCTCGGCTGCCTCGGCCTCGGCGAGCTCCTCGCGGGCGCCTTTTCGGTACATCTCGATCGATTCGCGGCGCTGCTTGATCATCTTCTGCAGCACCTCTGTGACAACCGCGTCGTCGTCCTTCGGCGCCGGGCCGCCGCGCAGCTCGATGTCGCGATTCTTGATCGCCGCCTGGACGAGGCGAAGGGTGGCGGTGCGCGGCTTGTCGCCCGCTTTCATGGCGCCGGTCAGCGCCGACTTGATCTGATCGCGAATCATGGAGCTTCTCACGAGATGGCGTTGCCGGAAAGGCGAAACATAGCGACGCGCGTGCCCGTTTAACAGATTGACGGTGCCTGCGGCGCGCTCTAGCGGACGAGCCTTAGCGACATCGCCAGATCCAAGAAGGAGTGCCCGCCACCATGGCCGACGCCAAGCCCGCCGCCGCGCCGAACGGAGCGACGGGTCTATTGGTCCTGGCCGACGGCAGCACGATCTGGGGCAGGGGATTCGGCGCGGAAGGGCAGGCGGTCGGCGAGGTCTGCTTCAACACCGCGATGACCGGCTACCAGGAGATCATGACCGATCCCTCTTATGCGAGCCAGATCGTCACCTTCACCTTCCCGCACATCGGCAATGTCGGCGCCAATTACGAGGATCTGGAGGCGGACAACCCCTGGGCGCTGGGCTGCGTCGTGAGCCAGGACGTCACCGCACCGAGCAATTTCCGCGCCGCGCAGGGCTTCGACGACTGGATGCGCGCCAACGGGCGGATCGGCCTGTCGGGCATCGACACCCGGGCGCTGACCCGCCGGATCCGCACCGGCGGCGCGCCCAACGGCGTCATCGCCCACAACGCGAAGGGTGCGTTCGACGTCCAGGCGCTGCTCGCCAAGGCGCGCGAATGGCCGGGCCTGGAAGGCATGGACCTGGCGAAGGAAGTGTCCTGCCGCCAGATGTACCGCTGGGCGGGCGGGCGCTGGCGCCTCGGCGAGGGCTATGCCGAGCGGCCGCATGACGAGGCGCTGCCGCATGTCGTTGCCATCGACTACGGCTCGAAGCGCAACATCTTCCGCAACCTCGCCGATGCCGGTGCGCGGGTCACCGTGCTCCCCGCGACCGCCACGTTCGACGAGGTGATGGCGCATGAGCCCGATGGCCTGTTCCTGTCGAACGGCCCGGGCGATCCCGCGGCGACCGGCGAATATGCGGTGCCGGTGATCCGCAAGATGCTGGAGACCGGCAAGCCCCTGTTCGGCATCTGCCTCGGCCACCAATTGCTCGGCCTCGCCGTCGGCGCCCGCACGTCGAAGATGCACCAGGGCCATCGCGGCGCCAACCACCCGGTCAAGCGCCTCGCCGACGGCCATGTCGAGATCACCAGTATGAACCACGGCTTCGCGGTCGAGAAGGAAAGCCTGCCGGCGAACGTGCGCGAGACCCACATCAGCCTGTTCGACGGCAGCAATTGCGGAATGGAGTTGACCGACCGGCCGGCGTTCAGCGTGCAATATCATCCGGAGGCGAGCCCAGGGCCGCAGGATAGTGTCTATCTGTTTGGGAAGTTCGTGGGCCAGCTCAAATGATTGCCGGCGTAAGATGGTGGATCCTATGGTTTGTTCTGTCGATCTTGGCTGCCATATCGGGCTTTGCGGTTGGCCTACAACAGAGGGACATGGTGTCTCCACCATCCTACGTGAGGACGGTCACGGCTTCGAGTGTTGAAATTCATGCTGTTGAGCAGCCGTTTGCGCGTGGAACATGCGTGCCGGGAACGACCGTTCTGAATGAAGAACCATATCGCTCCTACGACGAAATCCTCGGCGAGCCAGTATATCGTTGCACCGGCTGGAAGCTTCCCTTGAGGTCGGCTGCGATAGGATTTGCGATCTCCACCTCCATAATTTTCCTTTGCAGCACCGCGGCTCTGCTCGTGCTCAGACGAGGTCACGAGTGATGCCCAAGCGTACCGACATTTCCTCCATCCTCATCATCGGCGCCGGCCCGATCGTCATCGGCCAGGCGGCGGAGTTCGATTATTCGGGCACGCAGGCGGCCAAGGCGCTGAAGGCGGAAGGCTATCGGATCGTCCTGGTCAATTCGAACCCGGCGACGATCATGACCGATCCGGACCTGGCCGACGCGACCTATGTCGAACCGATCACGCCCGAATATGTCGCGAAGATCATCGAGAAGGAGCGGCCGGACGCGGTGCTGCCGACGATGGGCGGCCAGACCGCGCTCAACACCGCGCTGGCCTTGTTCAAGGACGGCACGCTCGAAAAATATGGCGTGAAGATGATCGGCGCCGACGCCGCGGCGATCGAGATGGCCGAGGACCGGCTGAAGTTCCGCGAGGCGATGGATCGGATCGGCCTCGAATCGCCGCGCTCGGCGATCGCACACGACCTGGGCGACGCCATGGCGGCATTGGACGAGATCGGTCTGCCGGCGATCATCCGGCCGAGCTTCACCCTGGGCGGCACCGGCGGCGGCATCGCCTATAATAGGGAAGAATATATCGACATCGTCACCGGCGGGCTCGAGGCCTCGCCGACCACCGAGGTGCTGATCGAGGAATCGGTGCTGGGGTGGAAGGAATATGAGATGGAGGTGGTCCGCGACCGGGCGGACAATTGCATCATCATCTGCTCAATCGAGAATGTCGATCCGATGGGCATCCACACCGGCGATTCGATCACCGTCGCGCCGGCGCTGACGCTGACCGACAAGGAATATCAGATCATGCGCAATGCAAGCATCGCTTGCCTGCGCGAAATCGGCGTCGAAACAGGCGGTTCCAACGTGCAGTTCGCAGTCAATCCGAGCGACGGCCGGCTCGTCGTCATCGAGATGAACCCCCGCGTCAGCCGCTCCTCGGCGCTTGCCTCGAAGGCGACCGGCTTTCCGATCGCCAAGGTCGCCGCCAAGCTGGCGGTCGGCTACACTTTGGACGAGATCCAGAACGACATCACCGGCGTGACGCCGGCGAGCTTCGAGCCGACGATCGACTATGTCGTCACCAAGATTCCGCGCTTCGCCTTCGAGAAGTTCAAGGACACGCCGGCGCTGCTGACGACGGCGATGAAGTCGGTCGGCGAGGTGATGGCGATCGGCCGCAGCTTCCACGAGAGCCTGCAGAAGGCGCTGCGCGGACTCGAGACCGGCCTGATCGGCCTCGACGGCATCAAGGCGCTGTACGGCGCGCCGCGCGCCGAGATCGAAGAGGCGCTGGCCCGGCCGACGCCGGACCGGCTGCTCGTTGCCGCCCAGGCCCTGCGCGAAGGGCTGACCGTCGACGAAATCCATGCGATCACCTGCTACGACCGCTGGTTCCTCGAGCGGATCCGCGAGATCGTCGAGGTCGAGGAGGAGATCTGCCGCGACGGCCTGCCCCGCGACGCCGAGGGACTGCGCCGGCTGAAGGCGATGGGCTTCTCCGACCGGCGCCTCGCCGAGCTCGCGCTCAAATCGGCGAATGTCGCCGGCGGCGGCGTCAAGACGCGGGCACGCTCGCACGGCCTGATCCATGATGCCGTGAAGGCGATGATCGGCGCCACGACCGAGGACGAGGTGCGCGCGCTGCGCCACCGGCTCGGCGTGCGCCCGGTGTTCAAGCGGATCGACACCTGCGCCGCCGAGTTCGAGGCGAAGACGCCCTATATGTACTCGACCTACGAAGCGCCGAGCTTCGGCGTGCCCGAGGACGAGAGCCAGCCCTCGGACCGGCGCAAGATCGTCATCCTGGGCGGCGGGCCGAACCGGATAGGGCAGGGGATCGAGTTCGACTATTGCTGTTGCCACGCCTGTTTCGCGCTCGCGGACGCCGGCTTCGAGACGATCATGGTCAACTGCAACCCGGAGACGGTGAGCACCGACTATGACACGTCCGACCGGCTCTATTTCGAGCCGTTGACGGTCGAGGACGTGCTCGAGATCCTTCACGTCGAGGCATCGCGCGGCGAGCTGGTCGGGGTCATCGTCCAGTTCGGCGGCCAGACGCCGCTGAAGCTCGCCGCCGCGCTGGAGAAAGCCGGCATAGCCATCCTCGGCACCTCGCCCGACGCGATCGATCTCGCCGAGGATCGCGAGCGCTTCGCCGGCCTGGTCGACCGGCTCGGCCTCAAGCAGCCGGCCAACGGCATGGCACGCAGCCGCGAGGAGGCGCTCGCCGTGGCCGACCGGATCGGCTATCCGGTGCTCACCCGCCCCAGCTACGTGCTCGGCGGCCGCGCGATGGAGATCGTCGATTCCCCCGGCCAGCTCGAGGATTATATCGAGACGGCGGTGCAGGTCTCGGGCGACAGTCCGGTGCTGATCGACCAGTATCTGAGGGACGCGATCGAGGTCGACGTCGACGCCCTGTCGGACGGGAAGGACGTCGTCATCGCCGGCGTCATGCAGCATATCGAGGAAGCCGGCGTCCATTCCGGCGACAGCGCCTGCTCGCTGCCGCCCTACAGCCTCGAGCCCGAGACGATCGCCGAGATCGAGCGCCAGGCGAAGGCGCTCGCCAAGGCGCTGCAGGTCAAGGGGCTGATGAACGTCCAGTTCGCGGTCAAGGACGACATCGTCTACCTGATCGAGGTCAATCCGCGCGCCAGCCGCACCGTGCCGTTCGTCGCCAAGGCGATCGGTACGCCGATCGCCAAGATCGCCGCCCGGGTGATGGCCGGCGACACGCTCGCCGCCGCGCAGGCGCCGTTCCCGCCGATCCGGCGCGACATCGGCCATGTCGCGGTCAAGGAGGCCGTGTTCCCGTTCGCGCGCTTCCCGGGCATCGACCCCGTGCTTTCGCCCGAAATGAAGTCTACCGGGGAAGTGATGGGAATCGCTGGAGACTTCGCCACGGCTTTCCTCAAATCCCAGCAGGGCGGGGGGGTCGAGCTGCCCGATGGCGGCTGTCTGTTCGTCTCGGTCAAGGACAGCGACAAGCCGGCCATCGTCGGTCCGGTGCGTGTCCTGATCGGCCTCGGCTTCAATGTCGTCGCGACCGGCGGCACCGCCGCTTACCTGATCGACGAGGGCCTCGCGGTCGAACGGGTCAACAAGGTGGCGCAGGGACGCCCTCACATCGTCGACAAGATCAAGGACGGCGGGATCGACCTCGTCTTCAACACCACCGAAGGCTGGCAGAGCCATCGCGACTCCGCCTCTATCCGCGCTTCGGCGGTGATGCAGAAGGTGCCCTACTTCACGACGGCGGCGTCGAGCGCGGCGGTGGTACGTGCGATCGTGTCCCGGCGAGAGCGCAGCCTTGAAGTACGGGCGCTCCAGGACTATTACTCACCTTCCGAAACATCATCCTGAACAACGCAAGACTATGTGAGGCGAGGCCCGGCGGGGATCGCCCCGAGCCGGGTTTTGACGAAAGGCATAAGCGAATGGCGACGGTCGACAAGCTGCCCATGCTGGCCGAAGGCTATGAGAGACTCCAGACCGAGGTCCGCTACCTGAAGACGGTGGAACGGCCCGCGATCATCGACGCGATCGAAGAAGCGCGCGGCCACGGCGACCTGTCCGAAAATGCCGAATATCATGCCGCCAAGGAGCGGCAGGGCCATGTCGAGGCGCAGATCGCCGATCTCGACGATCGGCTGAGCCGGGCGATGGTGATCGATCCGACGACCTTGTCGGGCGACCGCGTCGTGTTCGGCGCCACCGTTCACCTGCTCGACGAGAACGACAAGCCGATCAAATATCAGATCGTCGGCGAGACCGAGGCCGACGCCAAGGGCGGGCGGATCAGCTACAGCTCGCCGCTCGGCCGGGCGCTGATCGGCCGCTCGGTCGGCGACGAGGTGGAATTTTCGGCGCCGTCGGGCGACAAATATTTCGAGATCGCCAAGATCGAGTTCATTTGACGCCGGCTTTCCGGTAGCGGGCCCCATGCGTCCTCCCGAAAGCTGGTCCACCGCGCGCGTCACTCTCGCGCTCACCATCGCCACCGGCGGGGCATGGATCCTGCTCGCTTTGTTCCGGCTCAACGACTGGGCGATCGCCTGGGGCGGGTTCGTCCCGGCCCGGATCGGCGCCGAGGACGGGACCGGGGGCGCACCGGTGTGGCTGACGCCGCTGACCGCGACCCTGGTTCACGCCAGCAACCCGATCCACGTCATCTTCAATCTGATCATCCTGGTCTTCTGCGGCCGGCCGACCGAGGCCGTCGTCGGTCCGGTCGGCTTCTTCCTCCTCTACGTCGTCGGCGCCTATGCCGCGGCGGCCGCTCACTATCTGATCTATCCGGCCGAGCTGCTGCCGATGGTCGGCGCGAGCGGCGCCATCTCGGCGGTGCTCGGCGCCTATGCGATCCTGTTCGGCCGCAACAAGGTGCGGGTGGCCAGCCCGACCCTGGCGCTGTGGCTGAACGCGCTCTGGCTGATGGTCGCCTGGGTCGTGCTCAACGTCATCGTCGGCTTTGCCGCCGCCAGTATGGCGATCGGCGTCGCCTTCGGCGCGCATATCGGCGGTTTCCTGGTCGGCGTGGCGCTCGCCAACCCGCTGCTGATGCTGCGCTATCGGCGGGCGTGAGGGTCAGCCGCCAGGACAGGCGGATCCGCCCACCGCGACCCTTACTCCTTCCCAGCCTCCATCTCCGGCTGAAGGAGGCGGTGGAGGTGGACCACGACATATTTCATCTCGGCGTCGTCGACGGTGCGCTGGGCGCGGGCGCGCCAGGCGTCGCAGGCGCTGGCATAGTCCGGAAAGAGGCCGACCATGTCGATGGTGGAGAGATCGAAATCGAGACCGCGCGGGTCCTTGACGCGGCCGCCGAACACGAAATGCAATCTGGTCATGCGCGAAGGGTTTCCTGATCTGGGATCGCCCGTCAAAAGCGGGAATCGCCGCGGCGTGCAACCCTGATCGGGCCCGGATCCTCGAGCGCGCGCCGTGCTTGCGCTCAGTCCTTTCCGCCGTTGCTGACCGCCTCGACCACGGCTTCGCCGACCCTCTGGGTCGCCCGGCTGCGGATTTCGTCGAACTGTTCCTTGCCGGCGTCGAAGCCCCGCTGCGCCGCGTTGCGCGCCGCGTCGGTGATCTTCCGGCCGGTCGGCGACAGCAATTCCGATTCCCGGCGAGTGGCGGGCGCCAGGAAGCCGAGCAGCGCGCCGATCGCGAGCCCGCCAATCACCGCGCCGACCGGGTAGACGGCGATCTGGTCGGTCGCCTGGCGGGTGACGTCGGAGGCGCGCTCTCGTGCCGCTTCATAAGCCGAATAGGTCCGCTCCCGCGCCGTGCGATAGGCCTCGGCCGCGCGTCCGCCGCTCCTCGCGCCGTCGTCCGCGCCGGTTTCACTCTTCGCAACCATCATTTCACTCCTTCCGCCAGGGGCGCGTCGACGATCGGCGCCGACGCGGTAAACTGAGAATCGGCGGTTTCGATCCGGCTGACGATCCGCCCGTCCTGCGCCTCGCCCCCGTCGCTCGAAACCATCCGCGTCACCGCCCGCTTGAGCGGCTCGCGCGCCAGGAACAAGGCGAAGGCGCCGAGCGCCACCGATACTGCCGCCGGCCGTTTCCTCACGGCGGTGAGGGCGCCATCGGCGAGGTCGGCGCTCTTGTCCTTGACCCCGTCCCATGCCTCGCCGGCAAGGTTGCCGGGCTGCAGCCGCAGCTGGAGCGCGCCCAATGTGCTCTCCAGGCGCCGCCGCGCAGCGGCGACATCGCGCTTCGCCTGCTCGAGCTCGGCCAGGCTCAAGGCGTCGACTCCCCGCGCGTCAGCGCCTGGCGCTCCTCCTCGTCGCCGCCGAGCGCCCGCAGCCCGGTCAGGCCGACGCGGATGAGGCCATAGCCGATTCCCGCCAGCACGGCCGCGATGGCGAGGCCGGCCAGCACCGGCCCGATCACGTGCGCGAGGCCCAGGACCAGGCCGAGAATGAGCGCGATCAACGCCGAGAACAGAAGGACGCCGCCGGCGGCCAGCGCGATCAGGCCGTTGCGGGCCCGGCCGGCACGGTGGCGCGCGATCCGCTTCAGCAGGTCGACCTCGGCACGGGCATAATGCCGCCCATCCTCGATCAGCCGCCCGAACAGGTCGCCGATCGATTCCTCACGGGGATCCTGCGCCGGTGCTTCCAAGGATCAGGCCCCGCCGCTCTTCTTCGTGGCCGTGCTCGACGGCCGCCGGGGACTGACGGTCCTGCCGCCGCTCCGTCGCTCGCTGCCGGCGCCGATATCGTCGAGGCCGGTGCGGACCACCCGCATCAGCGCGAAGCCGACCACCGCCGCCGCGGCGATCGCCACGGCCGGGCTCTTGCGGACGAAATCGCGCGTGTCGTCGACCAGATCGTCGACGCTCTTGTCGCGCACCCGTCCGGCAAAGCTGGAGACCGCGCCCGACGCGCGATGGGCATAGTCGCCATATTCGCCGCCCAGCCGCTCGTCGATCGACTTGGCCGCGTCGTCGATCACGCCGGCCAGATCCTCGAGCAGGCCGGTTGCCCGACCCTTGCCGTCGTCGGCAAAGACGCGCAGCTTGTCGGTCGCCTGGCCGCGCAGCGTGGCCGCCTGCTCGCGCACCTGGCTTACAAGCTTGTCGGTCGTTCCGCCCGGCGGACCATTGCCGCCGCTGGCGACGAAGCTGCCGCCACTCCCGCCGCCTTCGGCGGAGGCGCCGGTGACGATCGTATCGGTGCCTTCGGGCAATTGGGGATCACGCGGGGGCATAAGCATCTCCACTGTTGGTCGGAAGCATGAACTCTCGCTGAGGAGAACACCGCCCTGCGACATGCGTTCCGACCCAGGAAAGGAAAGTTGCATGCGTCTGCCGGGACCGATAATCGGCCCTTCGACTTCCCCATAACTCATATCGAGGCCGCAACAAAATGACCGCCATCATCCACCTCCACGCGCGCCAGATTCTCGACAGCCGCGGCAACCCCACGGTCGAGGTCGAGGCCCTGCTCGAGGACGGCAGCCTCGGCCGCGCCGCGGTTCCCTCCGGCGCCTCGACCGGCGCGCACGAGGCGGTGGAGAAGCGCGACGGCGACAAGTCGCGCTGGCTCGGCAAGGGCGTCGGCGAGGCGGTCGAGGCGGTGCGCGGCGAGATCGCCCAGGCGGTGATCGGGATGGAGGCCGAGGATCAGGCCGAGATCGACGCCGCCTTGATCGCGCTGGACGGCACCGAGAACAAGTCGCGGCTGGGCGCCAACGCGATCCTCGGCGTCAGCCTCGCCGCCGCGAAGGCCGCGGCCGAGGCGCGGGGCCTGCCGCTTTACCGCTATGTCGGCGGGGTCGCGGCGGGGACCCTGCCGGTGCCGATGATGAACATCCTCAACGGCGGCGCCCATGCCGACAATCCGATCGACTTCCAGGAATTCATGGTGATGCCGGTGGGTGCGCCCACATTCGCCGAAGCGCTTCGCTGCGGCGCCGAGATCTTCCACACGCTGAAGAAGGGGCTCGCCGATGCGGGGCTCTCCACAGCGGTCGGCGATGAAGGCGGCTTCGCGCCGAACCTGGCCTCGGCGCGCGACGCGCTCGATTTCATCATGCGCTCGGTCGAGCAGGCCGGCTACCGGCCGGGCGACGACGTCGTGCTGGCTCTCGATTGCGCGGCGACCGAATATTTCCGCGACGGCGCCTATCGGATGGAAGGGGAGGGGCAAACCCTTTCTCCGCAGGAGAATGCAGCCTTTCTCGCCGAGCTGGCGGCCGAATATCCGATCCGCTCGATCGAGGACGGCATGGCCGAGGACGATCTCGACGGCTGGAAAGCGCTGACCGACCTGATCGGGGACAAGGTGCAGGTTGTCGGCGACGATTTGTTCGTCACCAATCCCACCCGGCTGCGGATGGGGATCGAGCGCGGCCTCGCCAACTCGATCCTGATCAAGGTCAACCAGATCGGCACGCTGACCGAGACGCTGGAGGCCGTCGAAACCGCGCATCGTGCCGGCTATACCTCGGTCATGTCGCATCGGTCGGGCGAGACCGAGGACACGACCATCGCCGACCTCGCCGTCGCCACCAATTGCGGGCAGATCAAGACCGGGAGCCTCGCCCGCTCCGACCGGCTCGCCAAGTACAACCAGCTGCTGCGCATCGAGGAGGAGCTGGGCGACGTCGCTTCTTATGCCGGCCGGAGCGCCCTGAAGACGTCGCGCTGACGGTTTTGTCGTTATTCCGTCGCAATGGCCGGTCACATTGACGATCTTGCGCGCAAAAGGCTTGATTCTCCGGCGCTTTCCTGATTCTGTCGCCTTGCGATGACGGGGGTTAACCATCCACTGGCCTTGATGCGGCGTGCGGCGCTGCCGGCGCTCGGCGTGCTCGTCATCGCCAACTTCCTCGGCTATGCGATCGTCGGCGACAATGGCGTCCTCTCCTGGGGCGATTATCGCCGCATAAAGGCCGAACGCGCGGTCGAGCTCGCCCAGCTCGAGCAGGAACGGGCCCGGCTCATTCACCGCGCGCACCTGCTCGATCCGCGCCGCGCCGATCCCGACCTCGCCGAGGAGCTGGTCCGGCGCGAGCTCGGACTCGTCCGTCCGGACGAGGTGATCATCGAGATCGAGGATACGGCTGCATCGGAAGCGGCGCCCGCCCCGACCGGGTCCCGTTGACCCCAGGGCAGCACAGGCCCTGATGGTCTCCAGCCTGCTCCTTTCCCTGCTTCTCGTCGTCGCTGCGCCCGCGGGTGCACGCGTCCAGCGCGTCCCGCCACTCGACGATTGCGGCGCCGATCCGTCCTTCGCCGCCTTCCGCGTCGAGCTGGAGCAGGCGATCGCGCGCAAGGACTCCGGTCTTCTTCTCGGCGTCGTGGCCGACGGGATCGAGGTCGATTTCGGGGGCGGTGCGGGGCGTGCCCATTTTGCCGAGACCTGGGCGCTCGACCGGCCGGAGGCGAGCCCGCTGTGGGGCGAATTGGGCGAGGTGCTGCGGCTCGGCTGCGCCGGCGACGGGCAAGGCGGCTATTGGATGCCGTCCCTGGTCATGGCCGAAGACTATGAGGACGGCTTCACCGCTGCGGTCGCGATCCGGCCCGGCGCGCTCCTCCACGCTGCCCCCGATCCGCTCAGCCCGGTCGTCGCGACGCTCGAATGGGACGTGCTGACCGTGCCGCAATGGGAGTGGGACGCGCCGTGGCAGCGCGTGGAGATGGCCGACGGCCGATCCGGCCATGTGCGAACGGAGGATATACGCAGCCCGATCGACTATCGTGCCCTGTTCGAGCCGGTCGACGGACGCTGGCGAATGACGGTGTTCATCGCCGGAGACTGACCCTCGGCCCGGTCCCCGTTGCACCCTATCGGGTTTGCGGCCATAGAGCCCGCCAGCCAGTCGCCTCGAAAACAGAAAGGGTTGGGAGAGTGGCCAAATCTGCCACGGCGCGCACCGCCTCGAGCCGGAAGAAACCTGCCCCGTCCGCGCCCGCGCGGCCGAACCGCGAGCGCCCGCCCGAGCCCGAGCGCTACAAGGCGTCGCGCGACGAGCTGCTCGAACTCTATCGCCAGATGCTGCTCATCCGCCGCTTCGAAGAGCGCGCCGGCCAGCTTTACGGCCTCGGCCTGATCGGCGGCTTCTGCCATCTCTATATCGGCCAGGAGGCGGTCGCGGTCGGCCTGCAGTCGGCACTCGACGACGACAAGGATTCGGTGATTACCGGCTATCGCGACCATGGCCACATGCTCGCCTACGGCATCGATCCCAAATCCATCATGGCCGAACTGACCGGTCGCGCCGCCGGCATTTCAAAAGGCAAGGGCGGCTCGATGCACATGTTCTCGGTCGAGCATAAATTCTATGGCGGGCACGGCATCGTCGGCGCACAGGTCAGCCTGGGCACCGGCCTCGCGTTCAAGCACAAATATGCCGGCGACGGCGGCGTGTGCCTCGCCTATTTCGGCGACGGCGCAGCCAATCAGGGCCAGGTCTATGAGAGCTTCAACATGGCCGAGCTCTGGAAGCTGCCGATCATCTACGTGATCGAGAACAACCAATATGCGATGGGGACCAGCGTCAACCGCTCGTCGGCCGAGGATCAGCTCTACCGGCGCGGCGAGAGCTTCCGCATCCCCGGCATCCAGGTCGACGGCATGGACGTGCTCGCCGTCCGCGGCGCCGCCGAGACGGTGATCGACTGGGTCCGTTCGGGCAAGGGACCGGTGCTGCTCGAGCTGAAGACCTACCGCTATCGCGGCCATTCCATGTCCGATCCGGCCAAGTACCGCTCGCGCGAGGAGGTGCAGGCGGTGCGCGAAAAGTCCGATCCCATCGAGGCGGCTAAGCGCGAGCTCGAGGAAATGGGCGTGAGCGAGGACGAGCTGAAAGCGATCGACAAGGAAATCAAGGCGAGGGTCGCCGACGCTGCCGATTTCGCCGAGCAGGCGCCCGAGCCCGATGCCGCCGAACTTCACACCGACGTGCTGGTCGGGCGCTACTGATGCCGGCCCGCTCATCCCCCGGCCCTTCGACGACGCCAGTGGCGTCGCTCGGGACGGACGCCGGCCGAGATCCCGCTCTGATCGTATCCTGGGTCCCGGCCTGCGCCGGGACACGCTGAGGGACCCGCTAGGTCATGCCGATTGAACTGAAGATGCCCGCCCTCTCGCCGACCATGGAGGAGGGGACCCTTGCCAAGTGGCTGGTTAAGGAGGGCGACAGCGTCTCGTCCGGCGATATCCTGGCCGAGATCGAGACCGACAAGGCGACGATGGAATATGAGGCGATCGACGAAGGCACGATCGCGAAGATCCTCGTTGCGGAAGGCACCGACGCCGTGAAGGTCGGCACCGTCATCGCGGTCATTGCCGGCGAGGGAGAGGATGCGAACGATGCTGCCGCCGGCGCCGCGGTGGCCCCCGCGGCGAAGGCGGCCGAGCCGGCCTCGACCGGCGCGGTCGAGCAGCCGAGCGACCAGAAGACCGAGGCCGAAGCGGAATCGCAGTCGACGCAGATCCAGATGGAGACCGGCGCGCGCGACCTGGTGGCATCGGCGGAAAGGTCCGAGGACGATCCCGAAATGCCCGAAGGCGCCGAGACCGAGCGCGTCACGGTCCGCGAGGCATTGCGCGACGCGATGGCCGAGGAGATGCGCCGCGACGACCGTGTCTTCGTGATCGGCGAGGAGGTCGCCGAATATCAGGGCGCCTACAAGGTCACCCAAGGGCTGCTCGACGAGTTCGGCGACAAAAGGGTGATCGACACGCCGATCACCGAATATGGCTTTGCCGGCGTCGGCACCGGTGCGGCGATGGGCGGCCTGAGGCCGATCGTCGAGTTCATGACCTTCAACTTCGCCATGCAGGCGATCGACCACATCATCAATTCGGCGGCCAAGACCAACTACATGTCGGGCGGCCAGATGCGCTGCCCGATCGTGTTCCGCGGGCCCAACGGCGCCGCCGCGCGGGTCGGCGCGCAACACAGCCAGAATTACGGCCCCTGGTATGCGGCCGTTCCCGGCCTGATCGTCATCGCGCCTTATTCAGCGGCCGACGCCAAGGGCCTGCTCAAGGCGGCGATCCGGTCCGAGGATCCGGTCGTCTTCCTCGAGAACGAGTTGCTCTACGGCCAGAGCTTCGAAGTGCCGAAGCTCGACGATCATGTCCTGCCGATCGGCAAGGCGCGGATCGCCCGCGAGGGCAAGGACGTCACCCTCGTCAGCTATTCGATCGGAGTCGGCGTTTCGCTCGATGCCGCCGAGCAGCTCGCCGCGGAGGGAATCGACGCCGAGGTGATCGACCTTCGCACCCTGCGCCCGCTCGACAAGGCGACGGTGCTGAAGAGCCTCGCCAAGACCAACCGCATGGTCTGCGTCGAGGAGGGATGGCCGACCTGCTCGATCTCCTCGGAGCTGATGGCGCTGGCGATGGAGGAAGGGTTCGACGATCTCGACGCGCCGGTCCTGCGCGTGACCGACGTCGACGTGCCGCTCCCTTACGCCGCAAATCTCGAGAAGATGGCACTGATCAAGGCCGAGGACGTCGTCGCCGCGGCCAAGAAGGTCTGCTACCGCTAGCTCAGCCAGCAGAAGTTTCGCGCACCTTACCAAATGACGGCTCATCCGAGCAGCGGGTGAGGCGAATCGATGGCGCGCCGCCTGCAAGGGATCCCTGGACAATATCCTTCGGCAAGCTCAGTCCATGGCCGGACGAGCGGACAAGGACAAAGGCCATGACCCCACTTTACCGTGCCGGATCGCAGCTCATCAAAGTACGCGGGCTCATGCTCTTCTCCCTTCTTTGCGCACTGGCGTCCGCCTGGTGGGGTTGGGACCTGTTCCGGACCTACGGCTCGCTGCCGGCGGACGGCGGCGTGCTCGCGCCGTTGCCCACCCGCCTCGCGATCGGGCTCGGCGTCGCCTCGATCGGAATCGCCTTCGCGTTCGGCATGTGGGCCTATGGCCGCCTCTACGTGAGCGCGCTGGGGCTGGACGGGGCCGGCTCGGCGCTCCGTGTCCGCACGGTCGGTTTCTTCGGCGGACGCGAGGCAGCGCTCCCGCTGACCGACGTGCTCGGCTCAAACTATCGCGCCGGCGAGTTCACCGATCCGGGCGGCGTGTCGGTGAACGCGCCGTCGATCTCGGTCCGGGTCAAGGACCGGCGCTGGCCGCTCATCATAGACGCCCAGGGCGATTTCACCGACCGGCCGCTGGTTGCGAAGGTACTGAAGTTCAGCTGAGCAGGGCCGGTATTTTCATCTGCTAGACCCTGCGCTTCATGGCTCTCGAGCTCGATCCCGAACGTACCCTGGCTCTGGCCTATGTCCCGGCCGTGCGCCGACCGGCCATCGAGGCCCTGTGGCGCCTCGACGTCACCCTGGCCTCGGTCCTCGCGACCGGAACGGAGCCGATGATCAGCCGCATCCGGCTGGCCTGGTGGCGTGAATCGCTCGAGAAGCTGGACTCCGCACCCCCGCCGGCGGAGCCGGTTCTCGAGGCAATCGCCCGGTACGTCCTGCCCACTGGAATCACCGGCGCCGAACTGGCGCCGATGGAGGAAGGCTGGGCGAGCCTCGTCACCTCCGGGCCGATGACCCCGGACGATCTGGATGCCTATGCGCGCTGCCGCGGCGGGCTTCTCTTCGCCTGCTCGGCCCGCTTGCTCGGGCATCCGCACGAGCCGGCGGGGCAGGCCGGCGAACTCTGGGCGCTGGTCGACTTCGCGCGCCACAGCACGAGCATCGAGGAGAGGGCTGCCGCCCTGGCCGCGGCGCGGGCGCGATCGGACACGCGCCGGTGGCCCGTTCCGCTTCGTCCGATCGGCATGCTTGCCGTTCTCGCGAATCGCGATGTCGCGCGCGGCGCCGATCTGGAACGGCTGGGATCGCCCGCCCGCATCTGCCGCATGCTACGCCATCGCTTCACGGGACGGTGACGCCTGATCTTGGTGACGAGCCGATGCTGGGTTAGCCTGCCTGTGACGGGGAGGCGTTTATGCTGAGATTCATTGCCGGGGTCGGATCGGCGCTGCTGCTCGTGACGGCCGGTTTCTTCATCTGGAAGGGCATCGCCCAGGACGAGGAGACGGTGCTGCCGGAACCGCCGCCCGCGGAAGCCGCGGAGGCGAACGTCGTCGCTCCACCGCCGACCCCGCCCGCCTCCGACGAGCAGACCCGCGAGGAGCGGCGATTCGATCGGGCCGACCGCGACGATGACGGCCGCATCACCCTCGAGGAGCTCTACCACCCCCGTCGCACCGCTTTCGCGCGGCTCGACCGCAACCGCGACGGCCGCCTCAGCTTCGAGGAATGGGCAGTGCGGACATCGGAAAAATTCGCCGGCGCCAACGCGAACCGCGACGGATTCCTCAGCCGCGAGGAGTTCGTAACGACCGCGCCGCCACGCCGAGCGGGTCGACAGAATTGCGCCTGCTGAAACGGTCGGGGTCGTTGCTGCGCCGTGGGCCAAGTCACACCACCCGTCAGACAACATCGGGAGCAGGAGGCGTATCGTCACTCGGCCGGTTCGAGCGTCCTTTGCCAGGCGGCCAGTGCGACACGGGCCCGATCGGTATAGAGCTTCTTGCGCTCCGCTTTCTTCGCCCGCCCCTCGATCGGCGGAAACAGGCCGAAATTGACGTTCATCGGCTGATAGCTTGCCGCGTCGGCGCCGCCGGTGATGTGGTCGAGCAGCGCGCCGAGAGCGGTGGTCGGCGGCGGCGGTTGAATCACCTCGCCCTTGAGCTCGGCCGCCGCGAAGCGCCCGGCGAGCAGGCCGACCGCCGCCGATTCGACATAGCCTTCGCAGCCGGTGATCTGGCCGGCGAAGCGGACGTGCGGCGCCGCGTTCAACCGCAGCGTCCCGTCGAGCAGCCGCGGCGCGTTGATGAAGGTGTTGCGGTGCAGGCCGCCCAGCCGCGCGAACTCGGCCTTCTCCAGGCCGGGAATGGTCCGGAACAAGCGCGCCTGCTCGGCATGCTTCAGCTTGGTCTGGAAGCCGACCATGTTCCACAAGGTGCCGAGCGCATTGTCCTGGCGCAGCTGGACCACCGCATAAGCGCGGCGCCCGGTGCGCGGGTCGGTCAGCCCAACCGGCTTCATCGGGCCGTAGCGCAAAGTATCCTCGCCCCGCTCGGCCATCACTTCGATCGGCATGCAGCCCTCGAAATAGGGCGTGTCCGTCTCCCACTCACGAAACTCGGTCTTGTCGCCGTCGAGCAGACCCTGGCGGAAGGCGAGATACTGGTCCTTGTCGAGCGGGCAGTTGATGTAGTCCTTGGTGTCGCCTTTGTCCCAGCGCGACTGGAACCAGCAGACATTCATGTCGATGGAATCGCGATGGACGATCGGCGCGATTGCGTCGAAGAAAGCGAGCGCTTCGGACGTCGTCGCGTCGCGGATCGCCGCGGCCAGGCCGGGGCTGGTCAGCGGCCCGGTGGCGACGATGGCGGTGCCGGAGGCGGGAATGGCGTCGACCCGTTCCCGAACCACCTCGATCAGCGGATGGGCGAGGAGCCGGTCGGTGACCTCGCGCGAGAAGCCGTCGCGGTCGACCGCCAGGGCCGATCCCGCCGGAACCTTGTGGGCGTCGGCCGCGGCGATGATCAGCGAATCGAGCGCGCGCATCTCGGCGTGGAGCAGGCCGACCGCATTGTTCTCGGCATCGTCCGACCGGAAGCTGTTCGAGCAGACCAGTTCGGCGAGGCCGTCGGTCTGATGCGCCGGCGTCATGTCGCCGCCGCCGCGCATCTCCGACAGACGCACCGGCACGCCGGCCCGTGCGAGCTGCCAGGCGGCCTCCGATCCGGCGAGGCCGCCGCCGATGATGTAGACCTTGTCCAACATCGGCTGAACTGAACTGGTTGTCATCGGTTTCCCAAAATCTGACCACTAGGATCGTCCGTGCTCTAGTCGCAACCACAACGAGGAGGAAGGCCATGCTCGACCATGTCGGCTTCGCGGTCGCCGATATCGAACGTTCTCGCCGTTTCTACGAGCAGGCGCTCGCCCCGCTCGGAATCGCTGTCATCATGGACATCGCTCCGGAGGACAACGAAGCCGGTGGAGGCGGCCGGGCGCTCGGCTTCGGCGCCGACGGCAATCCGTTCTTCTGGATCGCCGACAACCAGCGAGTCGGCGAGGGGACGCATGTCGCCTTCACCGCGCCGACCCGCGCCGAGGTCGACGCCTTCCATGCTGCGGCCCTCTCCGCCGACGGCCGCGACCATGGCGCGCCCGGCCTGCGCCCGCATTATCATCCGAACTATTATGCCGCCTTCGTCCTCGATCCGGACGGCTTCAATATCGAGGCGGTTTGCCACAAGGACCTGCAGCATGACCGCGAGGCGAATATTCACCATCGGCTATGAAGGTGCCACCCAATCCGAGCTGATCGCGGCTCTCAAGAAGGTGGGTGTCGAGCGTGTCATCGACGTCCGCGCCGTGCCGCTTTCGCGCAAGCCCGGCTTCTCGAAGAACGTGCTCGCGGCGGGCCTCCGGGAGGCAGCCATCGACTATGTCCACCTCAAGGCCCTCGGCACGCCGCCCGAGGGGCGCGAGGCCGCGCGCAAGGGTCGGTACGAGGAGATGGAGCGGATCTATGCCGTCCAGCTCGACACGCCCGAGGCCGCTGCCCAGGCCGCGCAGCTCATCGCCCTTGCCGAGGAGAAGCCGTCGGCCCTGATCTGCTTCGAGCGCAACCCGGCCCATTGCCACCGCACGCCGCTCCGGCAGGCGGTGCTCCCGGACGCGGAAGTGGTGGACTTGTTTGCCTGACCCCGCGTCAGCTTGTGTCCCGGCTCGTCGACGCCGCTTGCGGTGTCGCTCGGGACGGACTCCGGCCGGCATCCAGATTCCGGTTCGGCACCGACTCCCGGCCTTCGCCGGGACACGCCAACCTTACGGTTCCCCTTCGCCTTCCTCTTCCTGGCTGTCCGGCAGCGTTTCCGGCCCGGTCCCGTCGTCCAGCATCACCTGATCGCCAGGCGGCCGTTCCTGGACGGCCATCTCTTCCGCGACGATCTCCTCCGCCGGATTCTCCGGCTCCTCTTCCTCGTCGATTCGCGCGGCGGCCACGACATGCTCGTCGTCGGCGACGTCGAACAGCCTGAAGCCGGCCGATCCGCGGCCGATCACCCTGATATCGCCGACGCTCATCCGGATCAGCTTGGCCTGGTCCGTCACCAGCATGATCTGCTCCCCATTGCGTGCCGGGAAGCTCGCCACCACCGGCCCGTTGCGCTCCGCGAAGTCGTCGCTGCGGTTGATGTTGGTGATGCCAAGACCGCCGCGGTTGGTGCGGCGATATTCGTAGGCCGAGCTGCGCTTGCCGTAGCCGTTGGCGGTCACGGTCAGGATGAACTGCTCCTTCTCGGTAATCTCGGCAAAGCGATCGGCCTCGAGCGAGGGCTCGCCCTCCTTGTCCGGCTTCCAGGGAGCGAAGCGGAGATACGCCTCCCTTTCCTCCTGGCTGGTGCCGGCGCGTTGCAGGATCGACAGTGAGATGACCTCGTCACCCTCGGCAAGCGAGATGCCGCGCACGCCGGTGGCGGTCCGGCTCTGGAATTCGCGGACCGCGTCCGCTGGGAAGCGGATCGCCTTGCCGCCGCGGGTCGCCAGCAGCGCGTCGTCATTCGCGGTCAGCAACTTGACGCCGACCAGCCGGTCGGTAGCGTCGCCTTCCTCGTCGTTGCCGAACCGCATCGCGATCTTGCCGGCAGTGGGCACATTGCGGAACGCATCCATGGAGTTGCGTCTGACCGTCCCATGGGCGGTCGCGAACAGGATGTGGAGCTTGCCCCATTCCTCCTCGTCTTCGGGGAGCGGCAGCACGGTGGCGATGGTTTCGCCCTCGGCCAGCGGCAACAGGTTGACCATCGGCCGGCCGCGCGCCTGCGGCGCACCCTCCGGCAGGCGCCATACCTTCAGGCGGTAGACCTTGCCCAGGGTCGAGAAGAACAGGACCGGCGAATGGGTCGAGGTCACGAACAGGTTGGCAACCGCATCCTCTTCCTTGGTCGCCATGCCGGACCGGCCCTTGCCGCCGCGGCGCTGGGCGCGGAAGGCGTCCAATGGCGTGCGCTTGATGTAGCCGCCCATCGTCACCGTGACGACCATGTCCTCGCGCTCGATCAGGTCCTCGTCCTCGATCCCGTCGGCGGCGGGCGCGATCTCCGTGACGCGCGGTGTCGCATAGGCCTCGGCGACCTCGTCGAACTCCTGGCGCATCACCGCATAGAGCTTGATGCGGTCGGCGAGGATCTCGAGCAGCGCACCGATCGAAGCGGCGAGCTCACGCAGCTCGCCGGCTATCTCCTCGCGGCCCAAAGCGGTCAGCCGGTGGAGACGCAGCTCAAGGATGGCGCGCACCTGCGGCTCCGACAGCTGATAGGTATCGCCTTCGACCTCATGCTCGACCGCCTCGACGAGGGCGATGTACGGCGCGATCTCCGCAACCGGCCATTCCCGCGCGAGCAAAGCGGCGCGCGCCTCGGCTGGCGAGGCGGAGGCGCGGATGATCCGAACCACCTCGTCGAGGTTGGTGACCGCAATGACCAGGCCGAGCAACAGGTGGGCGCGGTCCCGGGCCTTGGCCAGCTCGAACTTGGCACGCCGGGTGATCACTTCCTCGCGGAAGCGGACGAAGGATTCGATGATGTCCCTGAGGTTCAGCGTCTCGGGCCGGCCGCCGCGGATCGCCAGCATGTTGGCCGGGAAGCTCGACTGGGCGGGCGTGTGCCGCCAGAGCTGGTTCAGGACGACTTCCGGTGTCGCGTCCCGCTTGAGGTCGATGACGATCCGGACGCCCAGGCGGTTCGATTCGTCGCGTATGTCGCTGATGCCCTCGATGCGCTTGTCCTTGGCGGCATCGGCGATCCGCTCGACCAGTCCGTTCTTGCCGACCTGGTAGGGAATGGCGGTGAGCACGATCGATTGGCGGTCGCCGCGGCCTTCCTCGATCTCGTGCCGCGAGCGCATGATGATCGAGCCGCGCCCGGTCAAATAGGCGGACCGGCTCCCTGCCTGGCCGAGGATCAGAGGTCCGGTCGGAAAATCGGGGGCCGGGATATGCTCCATCAGCTGTTCGACGGTGATCGCCGGATCGTCCATATAGGCTTTGCAGGCGGAGATG
>Ga0299914_10000389_pt1 | contig 26291 bp, 19 predicted proteins | sample RVTome_10_FD_201361 | JGI IMG/M metagenome (GOLD analysis project Ga0299914, IMG submission 201361) | Soil microbial communities from uranium-contaminated site in the Upper Colorado River Basin, Wyoming, United States - RVT153D57 (version 2) ... | reverse complement strand
CGGTCGCCGCCACCGGGCAGTTCTGCCTGTCGCCCATGGTCCGCAAGGATTCCGGCATCGACTCGGTCGACCAGCTGCTGGAGAAGGCCAAGACCGAGCCCGACAGCCTGATCTTCGGAGCGAACCTCGGCGCCATCAACCACATGGCCGGGATCATGCTGCAGGACACCGAGCCCGGCGCCCAGTTCCGCTTCGTCCAGATCGGCGGCGGCGCCGAGAACTTCACGGCGCTGACCGGCGCCCAGACCAACGCGACCGTCCTTTCCGGCGCCGAGGTCGTGAACTTCACCCGCCTGCCCGACGGGTCGGAGAACCCGGAGGCGCAGATCAAGCCGCTGGCCTACACCGGCGCGGAGCGCCATCCCCGCCTGCCCGACCTGCCGACCATGAAGGAGCTCGGCCGGGACATGCAGTTCTGCGTCGACAGCTGGTGGTTCGCGCCCAAGGGCACGCCTGCCGAGGCGGTGGAGGGCTTCGCCGACGCCCTCGAGCAGGCCGCGCAGAGCGAGCGGGTCCAGAAGTTCTTCGAGTCGCAGATGTTCGGCAACGTGTTCCTCAAGGGCGAGGCGCTGCAAGCGAGCCTCGAGGAGACCTGGGAGCGCATCCAGCCGGTCGCGCAACGCGCGACGAAAAAATAGCGCCGCGCAGCGGGCCGCCCGCCAGGTCACGGCGGGCGGGCCCCGCGTAAGGATGACGCCATGCCCGACGGATCGAATCCGCGCACCGATATTGGAGTCTGCCTGTTGCTGATCGTGGTCTGCGCGGCGGTGTTGTGGGAGACGCGCAAGATCCCGCCGGGCTCGTTCGAGCCGCTGGGCTCGGCGCCCCTGCCCCAGGCGGTCGCCGGCCTGATCATCCTGCTCTGCCTGGTCGTCATGGGCCGTGCCTGGCTAGTGCTGGCGCGCCGAAGCGAGCGCCCTCGCGAGGATGCCGGGTTCGAGCCCCGCGCCAGGGACGCGGCGGCGACGATCGGCCTGACCGTGCTCTACATCGTGGCGATGCAGCTTCGGCTGACCAGCTTCGCGGTCATGACCGCGGGCTTCCTGTTCGCCACGATCGGTTTGCTGGTCCGCTTCGAGCGCCGGCTGCTGCCGGTCGCCGCGATCGTCGCCCTGATCGCCGGGTTCGGCTGCCAATACGTGTTCACGAGGATCTTCGTGGTCGACCTGCCAGGTCTGTGAGAGGCGAATGACCGACCTTTTGGCCGGCCTCGGCTTCGTCCTCACGCCGCTGCCCCTGTTCTGGTGCGCGCTCGGCACCTTTCTCGGCATCGTCGTCGGCGCGATCCCGGGCCTCACCGGGGCCATGCTGATCGCGCTGACGCTGCCGCTCACCTACTACATGCCGCCGACCGAGGCCGTGACCCTTTTGATCGGCATGTACACGGGCGGCGTGACCGGCGGCCTGATCACCGCGACCCTCTTGCGCATGCCCGGCACGCCCTCGAACATCATGACCACCTTCGACGGTTTTCCCATGGCCCGGGCCGGACAGCCCGGCCGCGCCCTGGGCCTCGGCATCGGCGCGTCTTTCTTCGGCGGCATGCTGGCCTGGGTGGCGCTGGTCCTGCTCGCCAAGCCGCTTTCGATCATCGCCACGCGCTTCGGGCCGTTCGAGATCTTCACGCTGGTGATGATGGCGATGGTGCTGATCGCCTCGGTCAGCCAGGGCAGCCTCGTCAAGGGGCTGATCTCCGGGCTGCTCGGCATGCTGGTCTCGATGCCCGGCGTCGATCCCTCGGCCGGCCAGCCGCGCCTGACCTGGGACGTCCACCAGCTGAACAGCGGGCTCAAGCTCCTGCCGGTGCTGATCGGCGTGTTTGCGGTCAGCCAGATCATCGCCGACGTGGTCGAGCTGGACCGCAAATACGAGCGCGTGAAGATCGCCGGCAAGGGCATCCTGATGTCCTGGCGGGACTGGAAGGCGCAGGCCGTCAACCTGGTCCGCTCGGCGCTGATCGGCACCTGGGTCGGCCTGCTGCCCGGGGTCGGGGCGTCGATCGGCTCGGTGATCGCGTATACCACCGCCAAGAACATGTCGAAGACGCCGGAGAGGTTCGGCAAGGGCTCCGAGGAGGGCATCGTCGCCTCCGAAACGGCCAACAACGCGACGGTTGGCGGCGCCCTGATCCCGCTCATCGCCATGGGTATCCCGGGCAGCGTGATCGACGCGATCCTGATCGGCGCCCTGATGATCCACTCGATCCAGCCCGGCCCGACCCTGTTCCTGACCAATGGCGACGTGGTCTGGGCGATGATCGCCGCCTGCCTGGTCTCGACCGTGCTGATGTTCGCCATCATGTCGGCGAGCGCCGGCCTGGTCGCCCGGGTCTCGCTCCTGCCGAAAGGCTTCCTTCTGCCGGTGATCATGGTGTTCTGCGTGGTCGGCTCGTTCGCCCTCGACAACACCATGTTCGACGTCTGGGTGATGCTCGCCTTCGGCCTGGTCGGCTTCTTCCTGGAGCGCGCGAAGATCCCGCTCGGCCCGTTCGTGATCGGCTTCGTGCTCGCGCCGCTGGCCGAGGCCAAGCTGCGCACCGGCCTGATGATGACCGCCGGCTCGATCACCCCGATGTTCACCCGCCCGCTCTCGCTGCTCTTCCTGCTGATCGCCGTGGTCATGCTGATCTGGCCGCTCTACGGCGAGTGGCGGCGCAATCGGGGCGATACGCGCGTGGCCGATGAAACCATCGAATAGGCAATGGCGTTGCGACTCGCGACGCCGTTCCTGACCGCCGCCGAGGAATCCCTGATGGCTTTCGAGCCCGCCTCGCCCACGCGTACCGTCCGTCTCGACTTCCGTCACCATGACGACCTGGCCCATGTCCACGAGGCCATACGCCTCGAGCTCTCGGCGCTCTCCCTTCATGGCCGCTCGCTTTGGCTCTCGAACGACGAGCTCGCGACCGTCGAGCGCCTGCTGCTGCAGGACGACGGCAGCTTCGGCGAGCACCGCTTCTTCTCGCTCGCAGACATCTTCGACCTGCCCGAAGGCGCCGGGGGCCGGATGGATATCGAGGGGCTCGAGGTCGATCCTGCAGGCCCCTGGCTCTGGGTCGTCGGCTCGCACAGCCTGATGCGGGCCAAGGCGATACCCGGCCGGCACGAGACTGGCGAGGCGTTCGCGCGCCTGACGGAGATCCGGCGCGAGCGTAACCGGCATTTCCTCGGGCGCATCCCGCTGGTCGCGGTCGACGAGCGCGGCACCTTCGAGCTGCGAGAGGAGGCGCCGCCTTCGGATGGCTCGGGCACACTGCGGGCAGCGCATCTCGACAGTGGGGCTGGACTCGACGGGCTGCTGGCCGACGACCCGCACATCGGGCCCTTCATGACGATCCCGGCCAAGGAGAACGGTTTCGATGTCGAAGGCGTCGTCGCCCGCGGCGAACAGGTGTTCGTTGGCCTTCGCGGCCCGGTGCTGGGCCGCTGGGCGGTGCTCATCGAGCTGGCTGTCGACGAGATCGGACCCGGCCGGCTCGCGCCCAGGCCGCTCGATGATGCCGGCCGGCGCTACCGCAAGCACTTCATGGATCTTTGCGGGCTCGGCATGCGCGATTTCGCCTTCGATGGCGATTCGCTCGTGATCCTCGCCGGCCCGAGCATGGACCTCGACGGGCCGCAGATCGTGTTCCGCTGGCCGGGCTGTCTGGAGACGCGCTCGGACTCGATGGTTCCGGCCGACCGGCTCGAGCGCCTGGTGATCCTGCCCCATGGCGAGGGCACGGATCACGCCGAGGGCATTTCCCTGATGGAGACCGGTCACGGCAAGGAGCTCCTGGTGGTCTACGACTGCCCGGATCCGAAGCGCCTGCCCGAGGACGGGCGCAGCATCGACGCCGACGCCTTCGCTTTCGGCTTTTAGCACCTGCTAGACCGCTCGGCCCGGCGTCGGGGCCTGGACGTCGCCCAGGCTCTGCGCCAGCGCCGCCCGCCGGCGCCAGGCGATGGCGAACGCGACCAGGCCGAGCAGCGCGCCGATCGCGACCGGAGCCCGGAGCCCGACTGCCTCGGACGCCGCGCCCATCAGCAGCGCGCCGATCGCCGGGCCGCCGCGGAAGATCAGCCCGAACAGGCTCAGCACCCGGCCGCGCATGCCCTCGTCGACCGCGATCTGCAGCACGGTCTGGGTGCCGACCCCGGCGGTCACCATGCCGAAGCCGGCCAGCGCCACGCAGACCAGCGCCGCTGGGAACCACGTGCTGAGCGAGAAGCCCAGCGTCGCGAGCGCGATCATGACCGAGCTGAGAAGCGTGATCCGGGTGAGGCCCCCCTGCCCGCCGCGCTGGCTGAGCCAGAGCCCGGCCAAGATCGCGCCCAGGCCGATGGTCGAGCTCAGCATGGCCAGCCCCGGGGCGCCGCGCGCGAATACCTCCTCGGCGAAGCCCGGCAGCAGCTCGACGAACGGCCGCACGCTCACCGTGACCACGCCCTGCAGCAGGAGGATCGGGCCAATGCCGGGATGCCGGGCCACGTAACGCACGCCCTCGGTCACCGCGCCCAGCATCGAGCCGCCGCGCATCGCCTGGGCGGCACCATTCCGGGTCAGCCGCAGCCGCGTGAGCGCGACCAGGAAGGCGATGAAGGTCAGGCCGTTGATCGCGAACACCGCCTCGACCCCGATCCAGACGATCGCCATGCCGGCGAGCGCCGGGCCGATGAACCGGGCGAGGTTGAAGACGATGCTGTTGATCGCGACCGCGGTGGCCAGCTCCGATCGCGGCAGGAGGTCGGGAACCAGCGCGAGGCGCGCCGGCTGGTTGAAGCCGATCACGAGCCCGGCTGCGAGCACCAGCAGGATCAGGAGGGCGACGTCGATCAGACCGGTGACGGTCAGGACGAACAGCGTCAGCGCCTGCAGCATGATCAGGGACTGGCCCACGAACAGCACGCGCAGCCGGTCGGTGCGATCGGCGAGCGCCCCGCCGAAGGGCGCCATCACCATCGCCGGGAACAGATCGGCGAACGCCACCAGGCCGAGGACGGCGCCCGAGTGGCTGAGATCCCACGCCAGCCAGCCGACGCCGATGCGCTGCATCCAGGTGCCGATCAGCGAGACGCTGTTGCCGGCGATGTAGATGCCGAAATTGCGATGCGCGAGCGCCCGCGAGATGGCGCGAAAGCGGGCCGTGCCCCTCATGCGCGGCGGATTCCCCTGCCGGCCCTGCGGGCGGGCGTCGTCCGGCGTCGACGGCAGATGGGCACGCAGGATCCTCCCACTTGCGCTCCGCCACCTCGCCCGATCAAGTTCGAGAGGAGCCGGCGCCGAGCGGTGGCGCATCGCGTCCGGCCGTTGTACGACCTGCCCTGCGGGAGATCAAAAGGAGGCGAGGTCCGGCCATGTCGAGCAAGCACCGCATCGCCCTGATCGGCCTGGGGATGGCCGTGACGCCGCACGCCAGGAGCCTTTCGGATCTCGGCGATCGGACCCTGGTGGTCCACGCCTTCAGTCGCAGCGAGCAGCGGCGAAAGGCGTTCGCCGATCGTTTCGACTTCCCGCTCACCGGCGATCTCGATCGCATCGCGGCCGATCCCTCGGTCGAGGCGGTCATGATCCTGACGCCGCCCAACACCCATCTGGAGCTGGTCCGCCGGTTCGCCGCGGCCGGCAAGCACATCCTCCTGGAAAAGCCGCTCGAGACCACCACCGGGCGCGCGGAAGAGCTGGTCGGGGCCGCGGAGGCCGCCGGCGTCAACCTCGGCGTGGTGTTCCAGCACCGCTTCCGCGTCGCTTCGGAGCATCTGCGCGAGCTGATCGAGGACGGCGACCTCGGCGAGCTCACCGTCGTCAACGTGCAATGCCCCTGGTGGCGCCCGCAGAGCTACTACGACGAGCCCGGGCGCGGCACGCTGGAGCGCGACGGGGGCGGCGTGCTGATCACCCAGGCGATTCATACCCTCGATCTGATGCTGTCGCTGACCGGGCCGGTCGCCGAGGTCGCCGCGGTCTGCGGCACCTCGCGGCTGCATCGCATGGAGGGCGAGGATTTCGCCGGGGCGGGTCTGCGCTTCGCGAACGGCGCGCTCGGCGCGCTGATGGCGACGACCGCCGAGTATCCGGGCCGGGCGGAGCAGATCGAGCTGATCGGGACGGGCGGGACGGCGGTGCTCGCGGCCGGCGTGGTGAGCGTGCACTACCAGGGCGGGCGCGAGGAGCGGGTGGGCGAGGAACAGGGTACGGGCGGTGGCGCCGATCCCATGGCCTTTCCCCACGACGCCCATCTGGGCGTGCTCGCCGACTTCCTCGATGCCATCGAGCAGAACCGCCCGCCGCGCGCGTCGGGACGCGAGGCCCTCGCGGTGCACCACCTCATCGACGCCGTGCTCCGATCCTCGACCGAACGCCGGACGGTGTCCCTCGAGCCGGCCTGATGCATCCAGCCGAAGGATCCGCCCATTGTCATGCCCGGTTCCTGCTCCGGCATCCATCCCGCCAGCAACGCGCCTGCCTGCAGGATCCGCCAATCAGGCCCCGCGCTGCCCCGGTTCCTCCCTGGGAGGACCGCGTCAGGCTCGGTCGTCAGCGGGCTCTTGGCGATGGGTCGACCGCGGGACTCTGGCGATGGGTCGACCGCGGGACTCTGGCGATGGGTCGACCGCGGGAGTCTGGCGACGGGTCGACCGCGGGACTCTGGCGATGGATCGACGGGCGGGACTTTGGGCGATGGATCGACGGCGGGCTCTGGCGACCGATCTACAGCCGAGCCTGGCAACGGATCGACAGCGGGGGCTGGCGGCCCAGTCCGGCCGCGAGAGGTTAACCGCGCGTCAACCCTTTGCGATGACGATGTCTTCCGGATGGTCCATGCGATCCTGGGAGTCCGCCGCCCCGCCCCGGCCACCGGCACGGATTCCCACGGTCGCATGGACCATCCGGAAGACAGAGCGTACGCAGCAATGGTTGCGCAGAGGTTAACGGGACAGCAAAGGGGCGGGCCCGGCAAGGACAAACAGGGGTCGAGGCCCGGTGAGACGAAGGTGGCGTGTGCCTGAGAACCCGGTTCCGACCCGATGGTGCCGATGCCGCGGACGAAACCACCATGCATCCCCGATGCTGCCGATGAGCCACGATGGTTGCCGATACTTCCCGTAGAGACACGATGCGTCCCGACGCTGCCGATGAGTGGCGATCCGTCCCCGTTTCCTGCCGGTGAAGACACGATCTCTCGCGATGCTGCCGGTGAGGCGACCATGCGTCCCGATGCTGCCGGTAAGACATGATTCGTCCCGCGCGGCGGCTGAACCCACGATCCGTCCCGACGCTACTGATGAAACCACCATGAAACGGAAACGCCAGCCATGACCGAAAGCCGCAAGGTGCTCGTCGCCGTCTCCCGTTTCCACGATAACTCGCCCGACGCGTTCGCCCGGTTGCGGGCGGCCGGCTGCGAGGTGGTGCCGAACGATCTCGGACGCCTGCTTACCGAGGACGAGCTGATCGAGCGGCTGCCCGGCGTGTTCGCGACGATCGCGGGCTCCGAGCCCTATACCGAGCGAGTGCTGGCAGCGGCGCCGGACCTGCGCGTCATCGCCCGGTTCGGCGTCGGCTACGATCAGGTGGACGTGTCGGCGGCGAGCCGCCACGGGGTCGCGGTCGCCATGGCGTTCGGCACCAACCACGAGGCGGTCGCCGACCATGCCTTCGCCCTGATCGCGGCGCTCGGCAACCGGGTCCTGCTCGACTACCGAAAGCTGATGGGCGGTGGCTGGGGCAGCACCCTGCACCTCTCGCTCTGGCGCTCCACGGTCGGCATCGTCGGCCTCGGCCGCATCGGCCGGGCGCTCGCCCGCCGCTGCAAGGGCTTCGAGATGCGCGTTCTGGCCTGCGATGCCAAGCCCGACCCCGCCCATGCCCGCGAGCACCGCATCGAGCTGGTCGATCTCGAGACGCTGCTTCGCGAGTCCGACTTCGTCTCGATCCATGCGCCGCACGCGCCGGACACCGACAAGCTCATCGATCACGACCGGCTCGCGCTGATGAAGCGGGACGCCTACCTCATCAACACCGCGCGCGGCGGGCTGGTCGACGAGACGGCGCTGTGCGAGGCATTGATGGCCAAGCGGATCGCCGGCGCCGGCCTCGACGTGTTCGAGGTGGGGCCATCGCCGGCAAGCTCGCCCTTGCGCGAGCTGCCAAACGTAGTCCTGACGCCGCACGTCGCCGGCCTGAACGCGGCCTCGCTGGCCGCCGCGACCGAGCGCTGCGTCGAGAGCGTCCTCGCGGTCCGGGAGGGGCGCAGCCCGGGCGACGAGTATCTGTTGAACCCGGAAGCGATCGCGCCGGGCTGAGGCTTCAGGCTGCGACGTCGCGCCGACCGCGCTCACCGAACTCGGCAGCCGCGACGATCGCACCCAGGTGTTCGGCGATCAGCTCGACCTTGGAAAGGGCGCTTCGCGCACGCTCGATCTGGCGCTCCAGCCGGTCCTCGAGCGTCTCGCCGAGACCCTCACCCAACGCGACCTCCGCGACCATGCGTGCACCGATGCAAAGCCGCAGCGCCCCCGTCCGCGTCTCGCCGATCGCCACGGGCTGGCCCAGATGGCAGGCGAGCGCCGCGATTTTCCCGGACTCGTCACCGAGCTCGCCTGGCAGCCACGCCGAGATGTCGCGATTGAGCCAGCGGTGCACGCGCCGGGCCGATTCGAGGTCCATCGGCACGCGCACGCCGACCTCGTCCAGGCGCAGGATCTGGAAGGTGAGGATCGTCGGCAGGAAGTCCTGATCGCCGGCATCGGCCGGTACCGGACGCAGCCATGCCGACGCCTCGATGGCGTCGCGCGCGGCGCGGCCGATCTTCTCGACGATACGATCACGGACGTCCTTCCGCACCGCAGCGAAGGCGCGCATCTCCCATAGCGCGGCGCGCCACCTGAGCAGGACGCCAGAGTTCGGCTCCTCGGGCAGGCCCGCCGCGATCCGCCGAAGCGCGGCCGGCCACTCGGCGCGCCCGAACACCTTAGCCAGCCCCCCGGGTAGCGGGTCCAGGCCGGGCGCCCGCCTCGCGATGCCCTCGGGCAGCAGCAGCGCGCCCGAGAACGGCGGCCCGCCATGGAACTTGGAGCCGGTGATCAGGACCATGCAGCCGTCGTCGAGGTAACCCCGAAGCTCCTCCTCCTCGAGCCGCATCTGGCAGGCGTCGACCACCACGTCGACCTCGCGGCAGAAGCGCTCGCGGAGGCGCCGGATGGCGTGCCGGCTCGGTGCGTCGAGGCCGGTCTTCGAGCCATGCAGCCGATGGACCAGGCAGCGGCGGCCCGAGAGCACCGCATGCTCGACCAGCCGCTCCACCTCGGCGTCGATCTCGGACAAGGGGCGCGCCACGCCCTCGAGCGTCCGGATCTCGACCGTCTCGACCGCGATCCGCTCCACCTCGACGCCCTCCAGCGGCGCGCCGGGCTCCACCATGTGGCCGCGCGCGCTCTCGGCGGCGAAATGCCGCCCGCCCGCCGCCATGACGACGCCGCTGCCGGTCTCGTCCGGTGCGATCACAATGCTCCTGATCGGCGTGATCGTCCGGATGCGCGCCAAGTGCAAGGCGGCGTACTCGGCATCGGTACCCGATGGCGCGAGGACCACCTCGACCGGGGCGCCCTCCAGGCCGAGGACCGCCAGGAGGTCGCGGCGCACCCCGTCCATCTCGCAGGCGAACGTGTCGCCATCGCCTCGCAGGGCGGCGCCGATCAGCGCCTGGCGGGCGATCTCGGCCGCTGCGAACGCCTGCTCCGAGACCGTGGATGCGGTGGACGACGCGAAAGCCAGCGCCTCGGGGCGGGGGCGCGGCGCGCAACCGTGGGCGCTGAACCCGGTGACCGGATCGACGCGAAGCCGGCTGCCACCGCCCGAGACCAGCAGCCGCTCGGTCGGCGCCGCCACATTCCGGAGGCCGTCGAGCGCCGCCGCCAGCGCATGGGCGGACTCGCGGTCGAGCGGCGCCGCCTCAACCGTTTCGCCGCGCAGCCGGCCGAGCTTGGTCACGAGCAGCCGCGCCTCCGGCTCGGCCAGGTCGCGGCCGTCGATCGGCCGCTCCGTTGCCAGCATCTCGTAGGCGGCCAGCAGCCATTCCGGCAACGCGCCCTGAGCCGCATCGCGCTCGGCCAGGCTCTGCAGGCGCAGAGTGATCCCCGCGACCCGGCAGGCCGCGAGGTCGATCAGGGCGGCGTCTTGCCCATCGTCCGGGGCGAGCCCTTGCCACAGGGCAAGCTCCAGGGCATGGCGGACCAGCACGGCGAGAACCGCCGGATCGGCCATCAGCCCGGCGCGCAGTGTGATCCGATCCGCCGTGGCGCAGAACGGCACCGCCAGATCGGCGCGGGCGGCGAAGGCGACCTCGGAGGTCAGGGCGCGCAGCTCGGGGCGCGAGGCGGCGCCGAGGATTGCCGCGCGCTCGCCGTAGCTCAGCGCCTCGGCGAACCGGATCAGGCCGGGCGCGCGGAACGGGTTTTCTCCCGAGCCCGCCGGCCCCGGGGACGACAATGCCTGGGCGACGCTGCCAGTGCCGGCCGCATCGCGTCCGATGGCCGCCTCGCCGCCGCCGCCCGCCCGGGCGAGCCTCTCCTCGGCGAGGCCGAGGATCGCTTCGAGCAACCGATCGAGATCGTCCGTGCGCGTGCGGTGATTGGTGATGTTGACCCGGATCGCGAGCCCTTGGGACAGGCGGGTCGTGGAAGGCGCGGCGATGCCGCGCTCCTGCAGGTCGGCGACCAGCTCCTCGTTGAGGGCGTCGAGCGCCTCCGCCGCGAGGCCCGGCGCGCGCACCCGGAAGCACACGATGTTGAGTCGCACCGGCGCCAACAGCTCGAGCCGCGGATGCGCCGCGATCCGCTCGGCGAGATGGCGCGCCTGATCGCAATTGGCGGCGATCGTCTCGCCGAGCCGGCGCGTGCCGTGCTCCTTGAGCGTGAACCAGACCTTGAGCGCACGGAAGCCGCGCGACAGCTCGGGACCGAAATCGCAGAACCACGGCTCGCCCCCGGCCAGGCCTCTGCCGGCCGAGGCGAGATAGCCGGGCCGGGCCGCGAAGGTCGCGCGATGCACCTCGCCCCGGCGCACCAGGACGCAGCCGGCGTCGTAGGGGACGTGCAGCCATTTATGAAAGTCGAAGGCCAGCGAATCGGCGCGCTCGATGCCGGCGAGCGCCGGCCTCAGGCGGTCGCTCAGCACCGCGAGCGCCCCGAACGCCCCGTCGACGTGCAGCCAGAGGTCCTGCCCGGTGCACAGCTCCGCGAGCGCCGCGAGGTCGTCGATCGCGCCTGTGTTGACCGTCCCGGCGGTGCCGACGACGCAAAACGGCATCAGCCCACGCTGCCGGTCCTCGGCGATCGCGCGCCCGAGAGCATCGATCCTGATGGTGAAGTCGTCCGCCACGGGGACCCGGCGCAGCGCCTTGGCGCCGAGGCCCAGGATCTCGAAGGCGCGCGCGACGCAGCCATGCGCCTCGCTCGAGGCGTAGCCGACCAGCCGGCCCGCGAGCTCGCCGAGCCCCTCGCTGCGAACGTCGCGGCCGGCCATGTGATGGCGGGCGACCGCGAGCGCGATCAGCGTCGCCATGGAGGTGCCGCTGACCAGCAGGCCGCTGGCCTGCTCGGGGAAGGCGAACAGCCGCCGGCACCAGTCGATCACCTGCCGCTCGACGTAGACCGCGCCGTGATCGCGGCCGCCGCAATTGGCGTTCATGGCCGCGGCGAAGATCTCCGCCAGCACGCCGCCGGGCGTGCCGGCGCCGTGCACCCAGCCGAAGAAGCGCGGATGGATGTTGCCGGTCGCGAACGGCAGGACGAGGCGGCGGATCTGATCGCAGGCCCGCTCCGCACCTTCGCCCTCGAGCGGCGGCGGCCCCTGGAGCGCCGCCTTGACCTCATCCGGCACCGGCGTCCAGACCGGCCGCGCACGCACCGTCCTGAGATGACCGAGCGCCTCGTCCAGCGCGCGATGCGCCAGCCGGCCGAACGCTTCCCAGTCCTCCGGATCGAGGGCGCCCGGAGCCCCGGATGGATCGGCGGTCAGCGCGGTGCGGTGTCGGTCAGCGCTCGCCAGGGTCACGATCGGCTGCTCCGCGCGCCTGAATTGACCTGCCAAGTTAGCCCGCCGCTCATGAAGAAAACGTGATCGTACGCTTTGCATTGCAGGCCACCAAAGGATAGGGAACAACACGAACGTCGGTGACTTTGCCCCTGGAGGATCGTTTCTCGAGACGAGCGTCAACCCTCGAAGGCGTCTGCATGACCGACGAGCTGATCCTGACCAATGCCCGGATCGTCACGCCCGATGCCGTGCTCGACGGCGCCGTCCGCGTAGTCGACGGCGTCATTCTCGAGGTCGACGACCGGGGAAGCCGCGCCGCCGGTGCTTTGGACCTGGAGGGCGATTATCTGCTGCCGGGCCTGGTCGAGCTGCACACCGACAATCTCGAGCGCCAGCTCTCCCCGCGCCCGGGAGTGCGCTGGCCGCCGGCGGCCGCGATCCTCGCCCACGACCTCCAGATCGCTGGCGCCGGCATCACGACCGTGTGCGACGCGGTGGGCGTCGGCATCTACGGCCAGGAGCAGGAGCGCCTCGAGATCCTGCAGGCCTCGATCGACGGCATCGAGGCGGCGCGCGCCGACGGCCGGCTCAAGGCCGAGCACCTCCTGCACCTCCGATGCGAGATCCCGCATCCCGGCGTGATCGAGCTGTTCGAGCCCCTCTCGGCCGGCGAGACGCTCAAGGTGGTGTCCTTCATGGACCACACGCCGGGCCAGCGCCAGTGGCGCGACCTCGCGCGCTATCGGGAATTCCACCAGGGCCAGGGCGGCACCGGCGACGAGGAGATCGACGCCGTTCTCGAATGGCACCGCGCGCGGCAGGAGGCCAATGCCGGCCGCAATCGCCGCCGCATTCTGGAGATGATCGAAGGCCGCGATCTCGCGCTCGCGAGTCATGACGACGCCACGGAAGGGCATCTCGAGGAGGCAGCCAACGACGGCATGACCCTTGCCGAGTTCCCGACCACGATCGAGGCCGCGAAGGCCGCGCGCCGACTGGGGCTCGGGATCGTGATGGGCGCGCCCAACCTGGTACTGGGCGGCTCGCATTCCGGCAACGTCTCGGCGCTAGAGTTGGCCCGGCGCGGGCTGCTCGACGTCCTGTCCTCGGACTACGTGCCGGTGAGCCTGCTGCACGGCGCGTTCTGCCTCCACGAGCGGATCGGTCTGCCCTTGCCGGATGCGCTCGCCACGGTGAGCGCCGATCCGGCGCGCCGGATCGGCCTCGGCGATCGGGGCGCGATCGCGCCAGGCCTGCGCGCCGATCTGGTGCGCGTGCGGCACAGGTGCGATTCGCCAAGCGCGCTCGCGGTCTGGCGGCAGGGCCGGCGCGTTGCCTGACGGCAGCGGGCAGACGGCGGCGCAGGGGCGCTTTGCGATCTACTTCTCGCCGGCCGCCGGCTCATCGCTCGCCCAAGCCGGAGCGCGCTGGCTCGGGCGCGACGCGCAGACCAGCATGGTGCTCGCGCAGCCGCAGGTCGAAGGGCTGTCGCCGGAGCGGCTCGCGGCAATCACCGCCGCCCCCCGCCACTACGGTTTCCACGCGACCCTGAAGGCGCCTTTTCCTCCGGTTGAAGACAGGACCGGTCCCGAGCTGCACGAAGCCGCGGCCAGGCTCGCCGCCGGGCGACGAGCTTTTTCCCTGAGCCTTTGCGTCAACGAGATCTCGGGTTTTCTCGCACTCGTGCCGGCGCGTACGCCCGAGGCGCTGGTCGAGCTCGAGGAGGCCTGCGTGCGCCAGCTCGACCGCCTGCGTGCCCCGGCGAGCCATGCGGACGTGGAGAAACGGCGCGCCGCGGGGCTTACGGCCCGCCAGGAAGCTCTCCTTTGCAGGTGGGGCTATCCCTACGTGCTGGACGAGTTCCGCTTTCACATGACCCTGACCGATCGGCTCGAGGAGCCCGAGCGCGGGCGGATAAAGCTCTCCCTCCAAGCTATGTTCGGCCCGATCCTGGAGCTGCCGGTCAGGATCGATTCGATCTCGCTGTTCGAGCAGCCGGACCGAAGATCCCCTTTCGCCGAGTTAGGCCGCTACCCGCTCGCGGGCTGACCGGAAGCTCGAGCTTCACGGGCACGGAGCCCGGCGCCGCGCTCAGCGGTAGCGCCAGCGCAGAAGCCGCCGCTCCAGATGGCCGGCGAGCACGAACAGGAGCAGCACGAACGCCATGATCATCAGGACCAGCGCCAGCATCAGCGCGGCGTTGTAGGTGCTCTGGGCGAACGAGAGCAGATAGCCCAGCCCTCGGCTCGAGGCCACGAACTCGCCGACCACGGCACCAGTGAAGGCGAAGCCGACCGCGACCTTGAGGTTGCCCATCACCCAGGCGGTGACCGAGGGCAGATAGACCTCGCGCAGGAGCACCCAGCGGCCGCCGCCGAGCGTCCGCACCCGCTCGACCAGGCGCCGGTCGACCTCGCGGATGCCGCCGTACACGGCGAAGAAGATCAGCACGGCGACCAGCACGAAGGCGAGCGCGACCTTGGAGCCGAGCCCGATGCCGAGCCAGATCACGAACAGAGGTGCGAGGATGACGCGCGGGATGGCGTTGAGCAGGATCATCACCGGCTCGAGCAGCTCGGCGATGAAGGGCACCAGCGCGCCCATAAAGCCGAGCACGATGCCGATCAGGAGGCCGAAGGCGAGCCCGAGCAGGGCCGCGGTGAAGGTTGCCTGCAAATGCGGCCAGATCGTGCCGTCCGCGAACACGGTGATCAGGACGTGCGCCACCTCGCTCGGCGGCGGCGCATAGAACGGGTCGAGCACGCCGCCGCGTGCCAGCGCCTCCCAGCAGGCGAGGAACACCGCGAGCGACAGCAGCTGCCGCGCCCAGACCTTGTCGAGCGGCCATATCACGATGCCTTCCTGCGGTCGCTGTCCCGGGCCGGCCTGACCGGCTCCGGCCCTCCGACCTCCTGCGACATGTCGTGCCACAGGCGTTCTAGCAGCGGACCGAAGGAGGGGTGCATGCGCGATCGCACGAGATCGCGCGGCCGGGGGATCGGCACCTCGTAGCGCTGTCGGATGCGGGCGCGCGGTCCCTGGGAGAGCAGATAGACCACGTCCGAGAGGGTCTGCGCCTCCTCGAGGTCATGGGTCACCAGGAGCACCGTGAGCTGCTCGCGCTCGACCCAGCCCAGGAGATCCTCGGTGATGCGGTGGCGCACGATCGCGTCGAGCGAGGCGAACGGCTCGTCCATCAGGAGCAGCCGGGGCTCCAGCGCCAGGACCTGCGCCATGGCGACGCGCTTGCGCTGGCCGCCGCTCAGCTCGCGCGGGTAGCGGTCGCCGAACCCCTCGAGCCCGAGCCGGGCGAGCCACCGCTCGGCCTCCTCCAGGGCCTCGCGTCTGGCACGGCCGCGGATACGCCAGCCGAGCGCGACGTTCTGGCGGGCAGTGCGCCAGGGCAGGAGCGCATCGTCCTGAAACAGGATGCCGATCTCGGCGCCGTCGACCGCCAGCTCGATCCGGCCCCCGCTCGGGCTCTGCAGCCCCATGACGGCGCGCAGGATCGTGCTCTTGCCCGAGCCCGAGGGGCCGACCAGACTGACGAACTGACCCCTGCCGACCTCGAGACTCGCCCCCTCCAGGACGGGCTCGCCGTCGTAGGCAAGGCTCAGGTTGGAGACCCGGAGCACTAACCGCTTACGACCGATGGATCGAGCAGGACGTCGAGCTTGACGTCGGGCCCGAGAATGCCCCCTACGCGTTGCGATTCGGCGACCCGCTCGGCGGATTCGGCGTCAACCGCCACCGAGGTCGGGTACAGCGACGCGCGGTAGCGCTCGAGGATGCCCTCGAGCTGTGCCCGGTCGCCGCCGGCGATCAGCTCGCTCGGCAGCGCGTCCAGGATCTCCGACGGCGGCATGGTCTGCAGATGCTGCAATCCCTTCTCGAGCGCCCGGGCGAGGCGGCGCATCTCGTCGAGCCGCTCCTCGCGCTCCTCGGCACGCACCGATACGCCCATGAAGGCGTAGTCGCCGCCCAGATGGGTCTCGGTGTCATGGCGGTCCATGAAGTTGACCAGTGTCTTGCCGCCCTCCCCCTCGAGAAGGGAGAGCGCCGGCTCCTGGACCATGCCGGCGTCGACGTGACCTACCCGCAGGGCATCGTACAGGTTCGGGCCCATCTGCGCGAACTCGACCGTCGCGGTGTCCGCCCCAACCTTGTTGAGCAGGTACAGGAGCAAAGTGTGGTCGGCGTTGCCGAGGCCCGAGATGCCGACGGTCCGGTTCTCGAGATCCTTCAACGCGCCGATCTGGTCCGCCACGGCGGGCGAGACCGCGAGCGCGAACAGGGGCAGCCGGCCGGTCTGGGCGAAGCGGCGAATCTGCGCCCCTTGAGCGAACGCCTGTAGGGCGACGTCGAACGCGGTCCCGGCATAGTCGACCGCACCGCCGACCAGCGCCTGCATGGCCGCATTGCCGCCGCGCGTGTAGACCAGCTCGACGTCGAGGCCCTCCTCGGCGAAGAAGCCCGCCTCCTGGGTCACCTCATAGGGCACGACGCACAGCAGCTGACCGCAGAAGGCGAGCTGGATGGGCTTACTCTGGGCCCGGGCGCGCCCGATGCCGCCCGATACGAGCGCGAGCCCGCCGGTCACGCCCGCGACCCCCTTCAGGACCGTGCGCCGGCCGACCGGCAGGGCGGATCGGCGCTCGTCCTTCAGGCACGGCTCCAGAACGAGCCTTTCGCAGCAGCTCATGGGCCCCTCCATCCATCGCCCGCCGCGCCGCCGGCTGTGGCGTCTTTCCTGCGAGCAAAAGCGCGCGCCGGCGCGGCCTCTTGCGGATCGGCGTCCGGAGAGATAACGCCCGCCCGTCGATCCTGGCAACAGTTCCGGCGGTCTTTTCTCCGCGGCGGGGATCGCCGGCCGAGACGCTCAGGTCAGCATGAAGCCGCCGTCGACCACGATGATGCTGCCGGTCATGTAGCGCGATGCGTCGGAGGCGAGCAGCAGGAGCGCGCCGTCGAGATCCTCGGGACCGCCGAACCGACGCTGCGGAATCTTCCGGAGCATCCGCTGGCCGGCCTCGGTGGCGAGGAAGTCGCGGTTGATCTCGGTCGTCATGTAGCCGGGAGCCAGAGCGTTGACCCGGACCTTTGCCCTTGCGAGCTCGAGCGCCATCGTGCGGGTCAACTGCCAGATCCCGCCTTTCGAGGCAGCGTAGGGTGCCAGGTGGCCGACCACGTCGAGGGCCAGGACCGACGCGATGTTGACGATGCTGCCGCCGCCTCGCGATGCCATCCGTCTCGCCGCGGCCTGGGCGGCGAAGAAGGCTCCCTTCAGGTTGGTGTCGATCACGGCGTCCCAGTCGGCCTCGGTCTGCTCGAGCACGCCCTTGGAGACCGCGACGCCCGCGTTGTTGACCAGGACGTCGACCGGACCCAGCGCCTGCTCGACCCGTTCGAACGCCTGCTCGATGGCGGGCAGCGCGGTGATGTCGAGGGCCACGCTCGCGGCCCGCCCGCCGGCGGTGACGATCTCATGCTCGAGATCCTGCAGCTTCTCGACCTGACGGGCCGCAAGGCCGACCACGGCGCCATGCTCGGCCAGCACCGCGGCGAAACGCCGGCCGAGCCCCTGCGACGCTCCGGTGACCAGCGCGACCTTGCCCGACAGATCGAACGCGTCGCTCATCTGGCATCTCCTCAAAAGGCTGCCGGCGCGGCTCAGTGCGCCGCTTGAATTTCGAGCACCCCTAGATGGCGGGCGCTCCCTTGTCGAGCGGCGTGGTCCGCGCGGCAAAGCGGACTTGCGGGTTTCGAAGCTGGGCCATATCTGCGAGCATGATGCGGCGAGGTGGATCGAACCGAGGCACCGGACCATGATCGAACCGCTCGGCGGGCCGGCCTATTGGTGGCCGTTCGCGATCGGCTTTCTCGTCGCCTATCTCATCGGCTCGATCCCGTTCGGCCTGATCCTCACCCGACTGGGGGGCGCCGGCGACGTGCGCCGGATCGGCTCGGGCAACATTGGGGCGACCAACGTCCTGCGCACCGGCCGCAAGGGACTGGCGCTCGCCACCCTGCTCCTGGATACGCTGAAAGGCGCCCTGCCCGCCTGGCTCGCTCATCGCTATTTCGGTCCGGACATGGCGGTGGTGGTCGGGCTCGGCGCCGTGCTCGGCCACTGCTTTCCGGTGTGGCTGAGGTTCCGGGGCGGCAAGGGCGTCGCGACCGCATTCGGCGTGGTCCTCGCCCTGGCGCCCCTGGCGGCCGCGCTCGTCGTCCTGGCGTTCGTTGTCGCGGTCGCGATCAGCCGCTACGTATCCCTGGCGTCCCTGTTGGCCGCGCTCTCGGCGCCGGCGCTCGCCTACTGGCAGGGACAGGTGCAGCTCTCGCAGCTGTTCCTGGTGCTCGCTCTGCTGATCGTCGCCAAGCATGGCGGCAACATCCGCCGGCTACTGGCAGGTCAGGAGGCCAAGGTCAGCTTCGGCAGGGCGTCGTCGGGTTAAGCGAACTCTCCCCGGGCGCGATTTCACCTATCGGTTGACCGGGCGCGGCGGCTGCGGCAAGCTCGCCGGTCATGCCGGGGACGCTTTCTCCTACCGAAAGGCTGGACTGGCTGCAGCTCTGCCGCTGCGATGGCATCGGGCCGCGGACCTTCTCCAAGCTCCTGCGTCGCTTCGGCAGCGCGCGGCGCGCCTATGAGGAGCTGCCGCGGCTGGCGGCCCAGATGGGCACGAGCGACCGGCTGCGACGCTGCCGGCGGGAGGATGCCGAGGCCGAGCTCGAGGCGATCGAGCAGCTCGGGGCGCGGCTGATCGCGCTCGGCGAGGCCGCCTATCCGGAGCGCCTCGCCCAGATCGCCGACCCGCCGCCGGTCTTTACGGTGCACGGCGATCCCGACCTTCTGCATCGGCCGGGCGTCGCCGTCGTCGGCGCGCGCAACGCCAGCGGCAACGGCCGGATGCTGGCCGGCAGCCTGGCGCGAGAGCTGGCAGAGGCTGGCCTGGTCGTGGTCTCGGGACTGGCTCGGGGCATCGATACCGCGGCCCACGAGGGCGCCCTGTCCTCCGGGATGACGGTCGCGGTGATCGCATCGGGCATCGATGTGCCCTACCCGCCCGAGAACGCCCTGCTGATGGAGCGAATCGCGGCGAGTGGCGCCGTAGTCTCGGAAAGACCGCCAGGCAGCGTGCCCCAGGCCCGTCACTTCCCCAAGCGCAACCGCCTGATCGCGGGCCTCAGCCTCGGCGTGGTCGTGGTCGAGGCGGCACCGCAATCGGGCTCGCTGATCACCGCGCGCCTCGCCGCCGAGCAGGGCCGCGAGGTCATGGCCGTGCCCGGCAGCCCGCTCGACCCGCGCCATCGCGGCACCAACCAATTGCTGCGGGACGGTGCCGTGCTGGTCGAGACAGCAGAGGACATCCGAACCGCGCTTGGCCCCCTCGCGGCGCAGGCGGTGCGTTCGGAACGCCGGCGCGTGCGATGCCCGCCACCCGACCCGGAACCCGGGAACGGCGCCGTCTCTCCCGCGGATCGACCCACCTCATCGGACCGGGACGATCTGCTCCTGCGGGTGTGCGGGCGCCTCGGCCCGGAGCCGCTTCTGGTTGACGAACTGATCCGCCAGTGCGATGCAACCACGTCCGAGGTGCAGCGGGCCCTGCTCGAGCTGGAGCTCGAGGGGCGGATCGAGCGGCATCCCGGCAACCGGGTCTCCCTTGCACCGGCCTGACCCGGCCACATATGTCAGGCGCCGGGCCTCGTCCCGAACGTCTTAAAGCAACCTTCCGGCAGGGCCGTCTGCACGCGCATGGACGTCGTCGTCGTCGAATCGCCGACCAAGGCCAAGACCATCCACAAGTATCTCGGTGGCGATCGCCGCATGCTGCCGAGCTTCGGCCATGTGCGCGATCTTCCGGAGAAGGACGGCTCGGTCCTGCCGGACGAGGATTTCAAGATCATTTACGTTCTCATCCCGGATCGGAAAAAACACGTCGAGGAAATCGCGCGAGCGCTGAAAGGTGCGCGTCGCCTGCTCCTCGCCACCGATCCGGACCGGGAGGGCGAGGCGATCTCATGGCACCTGCTGGAAGTGCTGAAGGAAAAGGGCGCCATCAACGGCGTTGAGGTCAAGCGGGTCGTCTTCCATGAGATCACCAAACGTGCGGTGCTCGAGGCGATCCAGCATGCGCGCGATCTCGACTACAATCTGGTCGACGCGTACCAGGCGCGCCGCGCGCTCGACTATCTGGTCGGCTTCACCCTGTCGCCGGTGCTGTGGCGCAAGCTGCCGGGCTCGCGCTCGGCCGGCCGCGTCCAGTCGGTGGCGCTCCGCCTGATCTGCGAGCGCGAGGCCGAGATCGAAGCCTTCAAGCCGCAGGAATACTGGACGGTCGAAGCCGAGTTCGCGACTCCCAAGGGTGCTGCATTCGGCGCCCGCCTGGTCACCCTCGACGGCAAGAAGGTGGAAAAATTTGATCTCGCCAGCGAGGCCGATGCCCGGCGCGCGGTCGCGGAGATCGAGGCGCGCGACTTCGCCGTCGAGAGCATCGAGAGAAAGCAGGTCCAGCGCCACCCGGCACCGCCTTTCTCGACCTCGACCCTGCAACAGGAAGCCTCGCGCAAGCTCGGCTTTGGCGCCAGCCGGACGATGCGCACCGCGCAGCGGCTGTTCGAGGGCGTGGCGCTCGACGGCGAGACCGTGGGCCTGATCACCTACATGCGCACCGACAGCGTGCAGCTCTCGGGCGAGGCGATCGCCGGCTGCCGGTCGCAGATCGCCAGGGCGTATGGCGAGCGCTACCTGCCCGAGAAGCCGAGGACCTACCGGACCAAGGCCAAGAACGCGCAGGAGGCGCACGAGGCGATCCGCCCGACCGACCTCGGCCGCACGCTCGAGCGGATTGGGCGCTTCCTCGACGACGATCAGCGCCGGCTGTACGAGCTGATCTGGAAGCGTACCATGGCGAGCCAGATGGCGAGCGCGATTCTCGACCGGGTGGTCGCCGAGATCGCCTCGCGCGACCACAAGGTCGGCTTTCGCGCGACCGGCCAGACCGTCGCCTTCGACGGCTTCCTGAAGCTGTACCAGGAGGGGCGCGACGATCCCGTCAAGGACGAGGAGGAAGGCGGCGGCCTGCTGCCGCCCATGGAACGGGCCGACGCCCTGAAGCGTGGCGCGATCACGCCGTCCCAGCACTTCACCGAGCCGCCGCCACGCTACAGCGAGGCGAGCCTCGTCAAGAGGCTCGAGGAGCTGGGCATCGGCCGGCCGTCGACCTACGCCGCGATCATCTCGGTGCTCCAGGACCGCAACTACGTGCGCCTGGAGAGCCGGCGCTTCGTGCCCGAGGATCGCGGCCGGCTGGTCACCGCATTCCTGGTGGCCTTCTTCGATCGGTATGTGCAGCCCGGCTTCACGGCCGGCCTGGAGAGCCAGCTGGACGACGTCGCCGCCGGTGCCCGCCACTGGAAGGAGGTCCTGCGCGAGTTCTGGGACCCGTTCCACGACGTGGTCGACGTGGTCAGGGAGCGCCGGCTCTCCGAGGTCATTGACGCGCTCGACGAGTTCCTCGGCCCGCATCTGTTCCCGCCCCAGAAGGACGGCGACCCCCGCGTCTGCCCGCTGTGCGGCAACGGCCGGCTCAGCCTGAGGATCGGCAGATATGGTGCCTTCATCGGCTGCTCCAACTATCCGGAGTGCCGATACACGCGAAAACTCGGCGTCCAGCTCCAGGCGACGGCTGAGGGCAGCGACGTCCCCGAGCGGGTGCTCGGCGTCGACCCGGAGAGCCGCGAGGAGGTCCGCCTGCGGCGCGGACCCTACGGCCTCTACCTGCAGCGTGGCGAAGGCAAGGAGGCCAGGCGATCCTCGCTGCCGCCCAACCTCGGACCGGACCAGCTGGATCTGCAGATCGCGCTCGCTCTGCTCGCGCTGCCGCGAGAGATCGGCCGGCATCCGGAGACCGGGCAGCCGATCGAGGCCGGCATCAATCGTCGCGGCCCGTACATCAGGCACGAGGACCGCTACGTGAGCCTCGGCGCCGACGACGACGTCCTGAGCATCGGGATGAACCGGGCCATCGCCCTGCTCGCCGAGGCGCCCTCCAAGCGGGGCGGCCGCGGCAGCCGCACGCCGCCGCGCGAGCTCGGTCCGCACCCGAAGGACGGCAAGCCGGTGACGGCGCAGCGCGGGCGCTACGGCCCGTTCGTCAAGCACGGACGGACCATCGCCAGCCTGCGCAAGGGCCAGGACATGGACACGATCACCCTGGAGGAGGCGGTCGCCCTCCTCGCCGAGCGTGAGCAGCGATCGGCGAAGGGTAAGCCGAAAACGGGCGGAAACGGCGCCGCGAAGGCGAAGAGCAGTGCCAACTCCAAGGCGAAAGGCGCCTCCAGGGCGCGAAGCGCCAAGAGCCCGGCCGGGAAGCAGACCCCGAAAGCGAAGTCCTAGTCGCTTTTCAAGCGCGTCACCGTTTTTCCGACCGTCCGGCGCGCCATCTATTGGACATGCCCAAGCCTCCAGCAAAATCGCGAAAACCCGCGCGCCAGCCGCGCGCCCGCGTGCCGGACCGGGACGAGATCCTGAGCTATGTCGACGAGTCCGGCGGCGATCCCAGCCGGCGCGACCTGGTGCGCGCTTTCGGCCTCAAGGGACGGGAGCGCACGCGCTTGAAGCGCGCGGTCCGCGAGCTGCAGGACGAAGGTGCTCTGCCCTCCCGTAGAGAGCGCTCGAGCGCGGCCCCGAGCGTGGCCGTGCTGCAGGTGGTCGAGCTCGACCCTGATGGCGAGCCGCTGGCCCGGCTGGCGTCCGAGCCCGACGAGGCCCCGGCGCGTATCCGGGTGCTGGCCGGCGATGCCCGTGGTCCGGCGCCCGGCGTCGGCGATCGCGTGCTGGCGCGGATTGTCTGGCAGGACGAGACCGAGGCGAGCGCCGAGATCGTCCGGGTGCTGCGTCGCGAGCCGCGCAGGCTGGTCGGGCTTCTGCAGCAAGGGCCGGATGACCTGATCCTGGAGCCGACCGGCGATGGCGCGCGCCACGAGCTCGTGGTGCGGGAGCAGGATCGCAACGATGCCGGGCCGGGCGATCTGGTGGTCGCCGAGCGGCTTGCCGGCTCCGCGCTCGGGCTCGGCCGGGCCAGGGTCATCGAGCGCCTCGGCCGCCCGGACGAGCCGGGCGCGATCTCGCTTTTCGCCGCTCAGACCTTCGATCTGCCGATCGTCTTTCCGCCCGAAGCCGAAGCCGACGCCGCCGCCGCGAAGCCGGTCGCGCTCGGCAAACGGGTGGATCTGCGCGAGCTGCCGCTGGTCACCATCGACGGCGCGGACGCGCGCGACTTCGACGATGCGGTGTTCGCCGAGCCCGACCCCGACCAGAGCAACCGGGGCGGCTGGCACATCGTGGTCGCGATCGCGGACGTCGCCCACTACGTGCGCCCGGACGATTCGCTGGACCGCGAGGCCAGGCGCCGCGGCAACTCGGTCTACTTCCCGGACCGGGTGTTGCCGATGCTGCCCGAGGCGCTCTCCAACGGCCTCTGCTCCCTGCGGGCCGCCGAGGACCGTGCCTGCCTCGCCGTGCATCTCTGGTACGACCGGCAGGGCCGGAAGCTTCGGCACCGGTTCGTGCGCGGCCTCATGCGCTCGCGCGCGCGCCTCACCTACGAGCAGGCCCAGGCGGCGTTCGACGGCGCCCCGGACCCAGCCACGGCGCCGCTGCTCGATCCGGTCATCCGACCGCTTTACGGCGCCCACGCGGCGCTCGCCAGGGCGCGGCGCAAGCGCGGCACGCTCGACCTCGACCTGCCCGAGGCCGAGGTCCGGCTCGGCCCGGACGGGCGCCCGGCCGCGATCGTGGCGCGGCCGCGGCTGGATTCCCATCGATTGATCGAGGAGTTCATGATCGGCGCCAACGTCGCCGCCGCGGAGACCCTCGATCAGGCGGGCATGCACTGCATGTACCGCATCCACGACGCGCCCGATCCGATCAAGCTCGAGGCGCTCGCCCAGCTGCTCCAGAGCCTCGGCATGAGTCGCGGGCCCGGCACGCTCGCGCGCCCCGCCGACCTTTCGCACCTGCTCGAGCAGCTCAAAGAGCACGAGCTCTCCCCGATCGTCAGCCAGCTGGTGCTGCGCGCCCAGAGCCAGGCAGCCTACGGGCCGCGCAACATCGGCCATTTCGGGCTCAATCTCGGCCACTACGCCCACTTCACCTCGCCGATCCGGCGCTATGCCGACCTGATCGTGCACCGCGCCCTGATCGCGGCGCTGCGTCTCGGCGACGATGGCCTCGAGCAGAGCGTCACCATCGACGACATGCAGACCCTGGGGGCGCACCTGTCGCGCTGCGAGCGCCGCGCGATGGAGGCCGAGCGCAATGCGATGAGCCGCTTCGTCGCGCTCCTGCTGGCCGAGCGCGTCGGCACCGCTTTCACTGGGGTGGTCACCGGGGTCCAGAAGTTCGGGCTGTTCGTGCGCCTCGACGAGACCATGGCGGAAGGCCTCGTGCCCGTCGCCACGCTCGGGGGCGAGTACTTCGCCTACGATCCGGGCCGCCAGGCGCTGATCGGGCGCAGCTCGGGCACGACGCTGGCGCTCGGCTGTCGCGTCGAGGTGGAGCTGACCGACGTCGACGTGCTGATCGGGCAGGTGACCTTCCGGCTGCTCGATCACGAGCCGGGCCCGGCCGCCGCGGCCGCCCGTAAGGCCTGGGCCAAGGGCCCGAGCCGGACCCGCACGGTGCTCCGCCGCAGCCGGCGACGCTGAGCCCCGGTGCGCCGTTGACGGCGGGTGGCGCGCGCGGCTTCAATGGCGCTCCCCGTCGGCCACCGGTGATCTCCTTGACCCTGCCCGCCAACTGGCTCGCCATGATCGCGATCATGACGAGCTCGACGATGATCGGCACGACCATGTCGTTCAGCTTCCCGCTGCTCAGCCTGGTGCTCGAGCGACGGGGCGTGGCGCCCGATCTGATCGGCCTGAATGCGGCGGCGTACGGCTTCGCGGTGTTCACCGTGGCGCCCTGGCTGCCGAGGATCGTCAACCGTCTGGGCGCCGCCCGTAGCATGGCGCTGGGTCAGGCTCTCTGCATCGTCTGCCTGCTGCTGTTCCCCCTGCGCATCGACCTGTTTGCCTGGGCGGCGCTGCGCTACCTGCTCGGCATCGGCACGGTGCTGAGCTGGGTGGCGTCGGAGTCCGCGATCAACGCGCTCGCGAACGATCGCAACCGAGGCCGCGTGATCGGCTTCTACGCCACCCTGTTCTGCGTCGGCTACGCGGCGGGGCCGGTCCTGATTACGCTGACCGGCAGCGAGGGTTTCCTGCCGTTCGGCCTCTGCGCCGTCCTGCTGGCGATCGGCATCCTGCCGCTGATGCTGGCGCGCGGCGTGCGGCAGGCGATGGCCGAGCCGGGCAGCGCGCGTCTCGCCCTGGTGTGGCGCCTCGCCCCCTTGGCGCTGGCCGCGATCCTGGTGTTCGGGCTGGTCGAGACCACCGCCTTGGCTCTGCTGCCGCTCTACGCCCTTGCCCTCGGCTACGACGAGGCGGGCGCTGCCTTTCTGCTTGCCTTGCTGATCGCCGGGAACGTCCTGCTCCAGATCCCGATCGGCTGGCTGGCCGACCGTGTGCCGCGCGAGCGGGTGCTGCTCGGCTGCGCCGTCCTGTCGCTGCTTGGCGTGGCGTGCTGGCCGGTCGCGCTCGGCAGCCCGGCGCTCGGCTGGCCACTGCTGGTCGCCTGCGGCGGCGCGCTCGGCGGCTTCTACACCCTAAGCATGGCGCTGCTCGGCCAGCGCTTCCGGGGCACCGACCTCGCGGTCGCGAACACAGCCTTCGTGCTCATGTACCAGCTGGGCGCGATGGTTGGGCCGGCGCTCGGTGGCACCGCCATGCAGCGGCTCGGCCCCGACGCGCTGGCGCTGACCCTGGCGATCGTGCTGATGGTGTTCGTCGCCGGCTCGGCATGCGGCCTGTTTTTCGGCCGCCCGCGGCAGGCTCGGGCGTAGCCTCGGCTGGGAGGCCGCGATCTCAGCGCTCGGGTGGCTCAGGCGGACGCTCCCTCGCCCGCTGCTGCGCCTTGCGTTTTTGCAGGTTCTTTCTCATCTCATGGGCAAGCCGGTCCTCCCGCGCCGCCTTTTCCGACGCGGCTCGCTCGGAGAGCTTGGGCTGGCGCGGCTCGTGGTTCGATCTGGTCATGCATCCCGGCCCTCTTGCACGGCCTTCCGGCGTGTGGCATTCAAGCCCGGCATGTTAGGGCCGCCGTAGCTCAGGGGTAGAGCACGCCCTTGGTAAGGGCGGGGTCGAGTGTTCAATTCACTCCGGCGGCACCA
>Ga0299914_10000388_pt1 | contig 26298 bp, 30 predicted proteins | sample RVTome_10_FD_201361 | JGI IMG/M metagenome (GOLD analysis project Ga0299914, IMG submission 201361) | Soil microbial communities from uranium-contaminated site in the Upper Colorado River Basin, Wyoming, United States - RVT153D57 (version 2) ... | reverse complement strand
GCGCCCCGCCGCCGGGCGAGGGCGGCGTCGGCGAGGATCCGGCGCCCGTCGATCGGGTTCGATCGCCACGTCTCGCCGCCGGGGGCGGGGATGCCGTTGAAGCCGTACGTGTACGAGAGCAGCCCCAGCCTGACTCCGTCGACGTCGAGCAAGGTCGTGGTGGTGGCCTCCTGCGGCGTCCTGGCGGACCCGGCATGGCGGATCCCGGCAGCGTCGAGCGCGTCGAGCGTCCGCTTCACCCCGTCGGCACCCCGGTCGTACGTGTGGTTGGACGCTGTCGTACAGGCGTCGTAGCCGGTGGCTGCCAGCGCCGGGGCGATCTCAGGGGGCACGGAGAAGCTGGGATAACTCGAGAACGGCCCGCCGGCGGGGGCGACCGGTGTCTCCATGTGACAGATCGCCACGTCGGCCCCGCTCACCACCGGTTGGATGCCGGCGAGCATGGGCCGGAAGTCGTGGCCGCCGGGGTGTCCCGCCACGGCGGCGTCCGCCCTCGCCTGGTCCCACAGGGGCGTGTGCAGCAGGACGTCGCCGGTGGCCACCAGCGTGAACGTCCGGGGATGCGCGGCCGCATACGCCGCGTTCGCCCTCGCGATCGCGGCCGCATGGTCGGCGAACCGGCGCGGCTCGTGCCGGCCCGGAAGGCCGGCCGCCGCCGAGCTCGAGGCGCCGGCGCCGCCCGCCCCGGCGTCGGGCTCGGGGCGGATGCCACCGAGGGCGACCACGAGCAGTGTCACCGCTAGCGCCGCGGGCAACGCCCGTGACCGCCGTGCCATGGGCGCTGGTGTAGCAGGCCAGCGCCCCTCGGGGCGCGATGGGCGCCCGGTAGTGTCCGCAAGCGATGAGCGGACGTCGGGAGCTATGAGCGGCGGTCGACCCCGAAGCCCCAAGGGCCGTGCCCGCGTCGTCGCGGACCGGCTCGCCGAGGAGTACCCGGGGACGGCGACGGAGCTCTGCGCGCTCGACCACTCCAACCCCTACGAGCTGCTGGTGGCCACCATCCTGTCCGCGCAGACGACCGACGAGCGGGTCAACATGGTGACCCCGGCTGTCTTCGCCAAGTATCCGGGGCCCGCCGACCTGGCGACCGCCGACCCGGCCGAGCTCGAGACGATCATCCAGTCGACGGGGTTCTTCCGCAACAAGACGCGCAGCCTGATGGGAATGGCGGCCGCCCTCGTCGAGCGGTTCGGCGGCGAGGTGCCGCACAAGCTGTCCGAGCTCGTCACCCTGCCGGGAGTGGGCCGCAAGACCGGCAACGTGGTGCGCAGCGTGGCCCTGGGCGAGCCCGGCCTACCGGTCGACACCCACGTCCTGCGCCTGTCACGCCGGCTCGGGCTCACCCGGCAGACGGACCCGGTGAAGGTCGAGCTCGAGCTGAACCCCATGGTCCGGGCCGACGAGCGGGGCGCCCTCAGCCTGCGCCTGATCCTGCACGGCCGGCGCGTGTGCATGGCGCGCAAGCCCCGGTGCGACGCCTGCGTGCTGGCGGACGTCTGTCCGTCGGCGTTCACGTTCTGAGCGCGCGGATCGAGCACCCTGCGAGTCGAAGACAACCGATCGTGAACGCATTGCAAAGAAATGTCGCCCCGCCGCGCACCCTCTGCCTTGCCATGAGCGATAACTTGGAGGAAGACCAGGTTCCCGCCACCTGGTTCCAATGCGACGCTGGGATCCGCCGCCTGGCGTCGCCGCGACGGCGCCCCGCGAGGGCGCCGTCGCTGTTCCCAGGGCCAGGTTGCCGATGCGTTCGGGTTCCGGGGCCAACGTCGGGTGGCGGGTGGCTCAGCGCATCGACCGCATGACCCGCTCGAGTTGGCGGCTCGCGGTCAGCAGCGACCGCTCGACCTCGTAGAGCCCGTCGGCCACGTCCGGTCGGGTCGAACCCCGGTAGCGGTCCCCGACGGCGGTGATGCGGGTCGCCAGCTCGTCGAGCGTGGTGGCCAGGGCCGAGAGCTCGGCGCGGTCGCTGTCCATTGCCCGGTTTTAGTGGACCCTCGCGGGTCCACGACGCGGAACCGGATGGGGTCGCTCCACGGCGCGCCGCTAGCGTTGCTCCGTGCTCCGCCGTCTCGACCTGCGTGGATCCGGGACCGCCGCCCTGCGGTCTCGGCTGCCGCGTCCCGCGGCTCAGGTCGAGCCGCCCCTCGACGAGGTGCGCGCCGTGCTGGCGCACGTACGCGACGGAGGCGACACCGCCCTCCGCGCGCTGATCCAGCGCTTCGACGGGGTGGGGGTCGACGAGCTGCGGGTGCCGTCCACCGACGTCGCCGCCGCGCTCGAGCGCATCCCGGCCCGCCTACGGACGTCCCTCGAGGTCGCACACGCCAACATCGGCGCCTATCACGCCGCTCAGCGGAGCCCCGAGCTGGTGCACCACAACGGCGCCATCGAGGTCCGGGAGCTGGTACGACCGGTCGACCGGGCCGGGTGCTATGTGCCCAGCGCCGCCGCCCCGCTGGTCTCCACGGTGCTCATGACCGTGGTGCCCGCCCGGGTGGCGGGCGTGCCCGAGGTCGTGCTCGTCACCGCCCCGGGCCCCGACGGCACGGTCGACGACGGAATCCTCGCCGCCGCCGCCGTCGCTGGCGCCGACGAGGTCTACCGGGTCGGGGGACCGGCGGCGATCGCGGCGCTGGCGTACGGCACCGAATCGATCCGTCCCGTCGACGTGGTGGTCGGGCCCGGCAGTGTGCGCGTGGCCCAGGCGAAGCGGGAGGTCGCCGGCCTCGGGCTGGTGGGTGTTCCCTCGGCGTTCGCGGGACCGTCCGAGGTCGTGGTCGTCGCGGACGCGTCCACCCCGGCCGAGCACGCGGCGATCGACGTGCTGGTCCAGGCCGAGCACGGTCCCGACGGGCTGGCCTGGCTCATCGGCTGGGACCCCGCGGTCGTCGACGCCGTCTGCGAGGCGGTGGCCCGGCTCGTCCCACGCTCTCCGCGGCGCCACCACCTGGAGGCCACCCTGGCCGAGGGCGGCTACGCGGTGCTGACCGACGGGGCCGAGCAGGCGCTGGCGGTGGCCAACGCCATCGCCCCCGAGCACCTCGAGCTGCTGGTGGACGACTGGGAGGCGTTGCTGCCGCAGGTGCGGCACGCGGGAGCCGTGTTCTGTGGGCCCCTGGCACCGGCGTCGATCGGCGACTACCTGGCCGGGGCCAACCACGTGCTGCCCACGTCCGGCTCGGCACGGTTCGCCGGTGCCCTGCGGGTGGACGACTTCTGCAAGCACATCCACGCCGTGGTGGTGTCGCCCGAGGGGTTGAGGCAGGTCGCGCCCCACGTCGAGGCCTTGGCCGACTACGAGGGGCTACCCGCCCACGCCGAGTCGGTGCGCCTGAGGTCCCACGAGGCCGGGCAGCCGGCATGACGCTCGCCCCCCGCGACGACCTGGCCCTGATGCCCGGCTACCACTCGCCGCAGGTCGACGTGGCCGTCCGGCTCAACACGAACGAGGCGCCGGCGGCGCCGCCGGCGGCCTTCACCCGCCGGTTGGGCGTGGCGCTGGCCACGATCGAATGGCACCGCTATCCCGACCGCGGCTACCGCACGCTGCGGGAGGCCATCGCCGAGCACCACGGCGTGGCGCCGGAGCAGGTGTTCGCGGCCAACGGGTCCAACGAGGTGCTCCAGACCGTGCTCCTCGCCTACGGCGGTCCCGGCCGGTATGCGGCGGTGTTCGAGCCCACGTACGCGCTGCACAGCCACATCGCCCGCATCACCGGGACCGGGGTCGCGGCGGGCGAACGCTCCGACGACCTCACGCTCGACCTCGGCGAGGTCCGACGGGTGGTGGCCGAGCATGCACCCGAGGTCACGTTCCTGTGCTCGCCCAACAACCCCACGGGGCTGGCGGAGCCCGAGGGGACGGTGGACGCGGTCGCCGCCATGGCGCCCGGCATCGTCGTGGTCGACGAGGCGTACGGCCAGTTCTCGCCGTGGTCCGCCCTCGGGATGGTCGGGGAGGGGCGGGGTGTCGTCGTGACCCGCACCTTCTCCAAGACCTGGTCGATGGCCGGCGCCCGGCTCGGCTACCTGGTCGGCTCCGCCGGGCTGGTGGCGGAGCTCGACAAGGTGGCGTTGCCCTACCACCTCGACGTGGTGAAGCAGCTCGCGGGCACGCTGGCCCTGTCGTTCACGGACGAGATGCGGGCACGGGTCGCGGCGCTGGTCGAGGAGCGTGGGCGCGTCTCCGCCGCCCTCGCCGACCTGCCGGTGGACGTGTGGCGGTCGGACGCGAACTTCATCCTGTTCCGGCCCCGGGAGCGGGACGGCGCCGCCGTGTGGCAGGCGCTCCTCGACCGCTCGGTGCTGATCCGCAACTGCGCCGGCTGGCCCCGCCTCGAGGGCTGCCTGCGGGTCACGATCGGCACCCCGGCCGAGGACGACGCCTTCCTTACCGCGCTCGCGGAGGTCCTGTCGTGACCCGGTCCGCGGCGCGCCGGCGCACGACCAAGGAGACGTCCGTGGCGGTGGCGATCGACCTCGACGGCCCCGAGGGCAAGGTGCGCGCCGCCACCGGCCTGCCGTTCTTCGACCACATGCTCGACCAGCTCGGGCGCCACGGGGGCTTCGACCTGACGGTCGAGGCGCAGGGCGACCTTCACGTCGACGGCCACCACACCGTCGAGGACGTGGCCATCGTGGTCGGCGAGGCGTTCGGCGAGGCCCTCGGCGACAAGGCCGGGATCCGCCGATTCGCCAGCGGGCTGTACCCGCTGGACGAAGCGTTGATCGAGGTCGCGCTCGACGTGTCCGGCCGCCCGTTCGTCGTCTGCGACGTGCCCTTCGGCGAGGTGCTGCCCCTCGGCGACCCGCCGTTCAACCCCGAGATGGCCGAGCACTTCTGGCGAACGTTTGCCCATTCGGCCGGGATCACGCTGCACGTCACCCGCCGGGCCGGAAGCAACACCCATCACGTCGTCGAGGCGACGTTCAAGGGCATCGCCCGCTGCCTGCGCGACGCCGTCCGGGTGGAGGGCGACGCCGTGCCGTCGACCAAGGGCTCCCTCTGATCGTCAGCCGGGGGCACCGTCGATCGGGAGGATCAGGCGGACCCGGGCCCCACCGAGCGGGGAGCGCTCGATGGCGAGGCTGCCGCCGGCGGCCTCCGCCGATCGCCGGGCGATGTCGAGGCCGAGCCCGGTGGAGCCCGCCCGCGTCACGCCCCGCGCCAACGCGGCGTCGGGATCGCTGATCCCGGCCCCGGCGTCGTCGACCGCGAGCTCGACCGTCCCGTCGTGGCGGCGCAAGGCGAGCGCATAGCCGCTGCCCTCGGGCGTGTGGGCGAACACGTTGCCGATCAGGGCGTCGACGGCCGCCTCGGCATCCCGTGACGACAGCCGCACCCGGGCCGGCCGGTCGGGCTCGACGTCGAGGGTCCAGGCGCGGCCGTCGTCGTCCGCCAGCGCGCTCCAGTGGGTGGCGCGATCGCGGGCCACCGCAGTCAGGTCGCAGCTCTCGGCCATGAGGCCCGGCCGCAGCGGGCGACGGGCGCTGTGGATCAGGTCCGAGACCGCCGCCTCCAGCCGGTCGACGCCGGCGACCAGGTCGGGGTCGCCGGCCGCCTCGGCGTCGAGCCGCAGCGCCGTGAGCGGCGTGCGCAGCCGGTGCGACAGGTCGGCCACCCGCTCACGCTCGGCGGCCCGCAGCTCGTCGATGCGGTCGGCCAGCAGGTTGAGCGCGCGGGCGGCGTCCGCCAGTTCGGGCGTCGGCCCGGGGCGTGCCCGGGCGTCCGCCGTGCCCGAGGCCAGCGCTCGGGCGGTCGCCGCCAGGCCGGTGGCGTCGCGGGTCACCGATCGGGCCAGGCGGTCCGCGATGAGGGCCGCCGCCGCCACCAGGGCCACCGCCACCCCCGCCAGGGCGCCCCACGCCGTCGCGACCCCGTCGTCGAGCAGGTTCCCAGGCACGCGGGCCCTGGCCACCGACACGTTGGCGTTTTCGCTGCCCGTGACCACCACGGTGTACAGCTCTCGGCCGCCGTCACGGTCCTGGCTGAACGATCGCCGCTGGCCGCGCGCCAGGGCGAGCGCCTCGTCGTCGTCGGGCGTGGGATCGCCGAGCCGGGCTCCGTCGGGGAGCCACACGGTCAGGCGCCCGTCGGCCCCGCTGCCCGTCCGGGCGATGGCGTCCTCGACCGCGGGCGCCTCGGGGGACAGGGCCAGGACCGGTGCCAGGGCCCCGAGGTCTCGCTCGGCCGCGCTCAGCGCCCGGTCACGGGCCACGGAACGAACCAGCGCCCCCAGCGGCACCGCGAACGCCACGACGACGAGGCTGGTCGTCGCCACGACCACGAGCAGGAGCCGGCGACGCATGCGCCCCTCAGGGGGTGGACGGGGCGGCGCCGTCGCCGTCGTCCGGGCCGTCCAGCTTCACGCCCACGCCGCGCACCGTGTACAGGTAGCGGGGCTCGGCCGCCGTCTCCCCGAGCTTGCGCCGCAGCCACGACAGGTGGACGTCGACGGTCTTGTCGGCGCCGCCGTAGGGCTGCCGCCAGACCTCGGCCAACAGCTCACGCCTGGTCACGACGTCGGGGCTCCGGCGTGCAAGGTGGGCGAGCAGGTCGAACTCCAGCCGGGTGAGGTCGAGGTCCCGCCCGTCGAGCGTGGCGGTGCGGGCCCGGGGCTGGACCACCAGGCCCCCGACCCGGAGCCGGTCGTCGTTCTCGGCTCCGCCGCCGCGCCGTAGGACCGCCCGGATGCGCGCCTCGAGCTGGGTGGCGGAGTACGGCTTGACCACGTAGTCGTCGGCGCCCTGGTCGAGGAGCCGCACGATCTCGGCCTCGTCGTCGCGGGCGGTAGCCACGATGACCGGCACGTCGGACACGCTCCGCAGCATCCGGAGCACGTCGGTTCCGTCGAGGTCGGGCAGGCCGAGGTCGAGGACGATCACCTCGGGTCGCCAGTCGACGGCGGCGGTGAGCGCGGCGGCCCCCGTCGCCTCGGTGCGTACGGCGTGGCCGGCCCCGGCGAGACCGCTGGCGAGCGCCTCCCGGATCCGCTGATCGTCCTCGATCACCAGCACCGATGCCACCGGGCCACGCTAGGCCCGTGGCGACCTCGCTCGGGGGGAGCCGGCGGTCCTTAACCAACGCTTAGGCCCCGGTTGGATGGGGCCTAGGCCCCGGGGCGGGCACGATGGGGAGGTGCGGCGATCCCTGGCGCTCGGTGTCGTCTGGGTGGTGGCGGCTGCGTTGGCGGCGGGCGTCGCCTGGGCGGGCATCGGTGTGGTCGGCGACCAGGTGACCGACGACCGCCCGGCGCCCCTGAGCGCCGACCAGGTCGCCCGGGCGGCGGCGGCCGGCCAGGCGGCGAGCAGCACCACGACCGCCCCGCCCGGCGGGTCGACCACCACGGCCGCGCCGCCGGCCGACGCCACGGCCACCACCCGCACGTACCGGATGGAGGGCGGTGTGGTCACGCTGAGCTTCTCGCCGGCCGGCGTGGACGTCGTCGGGGCGTCGCCGAACGAGGGCTTCACCGTGGACACCGAGCCCGAGCACGGCAACGGCGTGAAGGTCGAGTTCGAGAGCGACGGCCACGAGAGCCGGGTGGACGCCTGGTGGGAGGGTGGCCCCCAGGTCGAGCGGCGGGAGAACGGCGAGGACGTGGGCGCCGACAATCGCGGCCCCGGCTCCGGGGACGACAGCGGCGGTGGCGGTGGTACGGCTCGGCCTAGTCGCTGGGCCTTTTAGCCCACCCTTAGGGGCGATCGGAGACGCCGTTACGGGCGGCGGGCAGACGCTGGGGCCGATGGATCCCTGGAGTGGGAAAGGAGCCCCCCAGTCATGAACCTCTCCAACTCACCACGTCGCATGCGCAGGGTCGCCGGCCTCGTGGGCGGTGGCATCGGCCTCGCGCTGGTCACGGGCCTCGGCCCGGCACCGTCCCTCCTGGCCGCGGCGTCGGGCGGCGACTCCGACGGCGGTTCGACGACCTCGACGAGCCCCACGACCGAGACCACCGCAGCGCAGGCGAACGCCGGCGCGGCAACGTCGAGCGACCAGGTCGTCGACGCTGCCGGGGCGGGCACGGTGACGTTCCGCCGCAGCGGCACGCAGCTCACCCTCGTGAGTGCGGTCCCGGCCCGTGGCTGGCGCGTCGAGGTGGAGCAGGCCGCCGGTGTCGAGATCGAGGTCGACTTCCGCCAGGGCACCCGGCGCGTCCAGGTCAACCTCGAGCTCGAGGATGGCGCGGTGCGCGAGCGGGTCCGAATCCGCGACCAGGCCGACGGTACGGACATCCGCTTGGAGAACGGCGTGGTCGTCCGAACCGAGCCCGGCAACCGGCTCGATGACCGGGGCGACGACCGCCGCGGCGACGACCGTGTCGTGGACGACAACGGCAACAGCGGCCCGGGGTCGGGTGGCGATCACGCCAGCGAGGACAACAGCAACCGTGGTCCGGGTGCCGGTGGGCACGGCGCCGACGATCCGCCGGGCGACGACCACGGCGGCCACAGCGGCAGCGACTAGTCGCCTGGCGCCGGTACCCGTCAGCCGGCGAACGCCAGGCAGTACACGCCGGGGAGAGCTTCGGCCAGCTTGCGCCAGCTCTCCCCGGCGTCCTCGGACAGGTAGACCCGGCCGTAGCGCTCGCCCACCGCGACCAGGTTCCCGGCCGCGACGAGCCCGAACGTGTCGATGTTGTGGGGGAACGTCGCCGGCAGGCCCGACTCGCCGCCGCACCGCACCAGCGGCTGCTCGGGGTCGTCGATTGGTCGCCGGTAGACGGCCGCCTCATGGGTGGCGGGCCCTGTCGAGGCGCTGGCCAGCAGCCATCCCTCCGCCAGGGCCACCGCCCGGCAGTACTGGGCGTGGAGGCCCGCGGTGCTCCAGTGCCAGGTGTCCCCGCCGTCCGAGCTCTGCCCCACGCCCACGGCGGCGGCGACGGCGATCGTGTCGCCGTCGGCCAGAACCTGGTGGTCGTCGGTCTCGGCCGGCACCACCTCGATCCACTGGTCGGGATCGCGGCGCCAGACGCCGCCGACGTGCACGCCGGCGAACAGCCCCGCGTCTCCCATGGTGAGCGAGCGCAGGTCGGGCGGAGCACCCCAGGGAGTGGTCCATTCGCTGCGGGTGGGGATGGCGTCGAAGGCCCGGTCGACGGCCGGGCCGTCGGGACTGCCCACGAGCACGAGCCGTGCCTCGCTGCTCCCCACGAGCGCCCGGCCGCCCGCCAGGGCCAGCACGCACCGAGGGAGGAGCCCGTCGGGCAGGGCCCGGGGCGCCCCGTCCTCGAGCGAGACGACCCGGTCGTCGGCGATGGCCCAATCACCCGCGATGGCGGTGACCTCGACGCCGGACAGGCCGCGGCGCACGACCTTGCCGTCGAGCCCCAGCTCGACCAGTCCGTCACCCGTTCCCACCAGGAGCATGGGAACCAGTGTGGCCGCGCTTGCACCCGCTGGGTGACATTGCCTCCGCCGGGGCAGGCTGGTCAGGTGACGCGACCCGAGTTCTGGCTGTGCCGGCACGGTGAGACCGAATGGAGCCTCGATGGCCGCCACACCAGCCGGACCGACCTGCCGCTCACGCCCGCCGGTATCGAGCAGGCCCGCCGGCTGGCGCCGCAGCTGTCCGGCGTTGCCTTCGATCTCGTCTTGACCAGCCCCCGCCGCCGGTCCGTCGACACGGCGGCACTGGCCGGGTTTCCCGAGGCCGTTGTGGAACCGGCCGCTGAGGAGTGGGACTACGGCGAGGCCGAGGGCCGGACCACGGCGTCGATCCGCGAGGAGATCCCCGGCTGGACGGTGTGGACCCACCCGCTGCCGGGTGCCGAGACGCCGGAACAGGTCGGTGCCCGGGCCGACAAGGTCATCGAGCGCGTGCACGCCGAGGCGCCGACCCGGGCGCTGCTGTTCTCCCATGCCCACTTCCTGCGGGTGCTGGCCGCCCGCTGGATCGAGCTACCGGCGACGGAGGGCGTTCGTCTGCTCCTCGACACCGCCAGCGCGTCGGTGCTCGGGTGGGAGCGCGAGGTCCGCGCCGTCAAGCGCTGGAACACCGAGTGACGCGGCGGGCCTGACCGGTTCGGGGGCGACCCGCGCCCGATCGTAGGATCAGGCGCCAGAGACCGCCCATGACTCTCATCGCCGTCCTCGACTACGGCATCGGCAACCTTCGCTCGGCGCAGAAGGCGCTCCAGCACGTGGGGGCCGATGCTCGGCTCACCGCCGATCCGGGCCTGGTGCGCGAGGCGGCGGGCGTGGTGCTCCCGGGTGTCGGCAACTTCGGCCGGTGCATGGAGGCGCTGGAGAGGAGTGGCCTCGACGAGCTGGCCATCGAGTGCGCGTGCTCGGGCCGGCCGTTCCTCGGGGTCTGCGTCGGGATGCAGATGCTGTACCGGGGCTCGGAGGAGACACCCGCCGTGCCGGGCCTCGGGGTGCTGCCCGGGGTCGTGCGGCTGCTCCCGGCGGGCGTGAAGCGCCCGCAGATGCAGTGGAACGTGCTCGAGCGGCGCCGCGAGGGCGGTCTGCTGGCCGGCGTGCCCGAGCCGACGTGGGTCTACTTCGTGCACTCGTACGCGGCCGACAGCGACCAGCACGCAGTGGCCACGTGCGACTACGGCGGTTCGGTCGTTGCCGCAGTCGAGACCGGCGCGCTGTGGGCCACGCAGTTCCACCCCGAGAAGTCGGGGGCGACGGGCATGCGCATCCTCGCCAACTTCGTCGGCCGGGCCGTCGAGTCGGCGGCCGCGGCGTGACCGAGAGGCGCGCCGGAGCCCGATGATGGAGCTGTACCCCGCGATCGACCTGCGCGACGGGCGCTGTGTGCGCCTCTACCAGGGCGACTATGCCCGCGAGACCGTGTACGCCGACGACCCCGTGGCGCAGGCGCGGGCGTTCGTTGCCGAGGGGGCGCCCTGGATCCACGTCGTCGACCTCGACGCCGCTCGCACCGGCGAGCCCCGCAACTACGAGCTCGTGGCGGCGGTGGCGGCCGCCGTCGACGTGCCCGTGCAGTGCGGTGGCGGCGTGCGCAACGACGCCACCGCCGATGCGCTGCTGGGCAGGGGCGTGCGCCGGGTGGTGGTGGGCACGGCCGCCCTGGAGCGCCCCGACTGGGTGCGATCGCTGGCCGGCCGCTACCCCGGACGGGTGGCGGTGGGGCTCGACGCCCGGGGCCGCGACGTCGCCGTGCGGGGCTGGGTCCAGGGGTCGGGCCACGACCTCGTCGACGTCGCCCGCCGGTTCGAGGACGCAGGCGTGGCCGCGCTGGTGGTCACCGAGATCGGGCGGGACGGCACGCTGTCCGGCCCGGCGCTGGACCAGCTCGCCGCCGTGCTGGAGGCCACCGGCGTCGACGTGGTGGCGTCCGGCGGCGTGGGCACCCTCGCGGACCTGCGGAGGCTGTCGGTGCTCGAGGTCGACGGCCGGCGGCTGGCCGGCGCCATCGTGGGGCGGGCGCTCTACGAAGGCGCCTTCCGGGTGGCCGACGCCGTCGCCACGGTCGAGGCGCACGCGTGACCGCCGGGGCGTGCTCCGCACGGCGCGAGGCCGCACCGTGCCCGGGCGCTCGCGGGGTGTGACCGGTGCGTAGCGTCCGGGTGATCCCCTGTCTCGACGTCGACGCCGGCCGGGTGGTGAAGGGCGTCAACTTCGTGGGCCTGCGCGACGCGGGGGACCCGGTCGAGCTGGCCGCCCGTTACGACGCCGAGGGCGCCGACGAGCTGGTGTTCCTCGACATCACCGCCTCCGCCGACGCCCGGGACACCATCGTCGACGTCGCCCGGCGCACGGCGGACGAGGTGTTCATCCCCTTCACGGTGGGGGGAGGTGTGCGGTCGGTCGACGACGCGCGCCGGTTGCTGATGGCCGGCGCCGAGAAGGTGTCGGTCAACACTGCCGCGGTCGAGCGGCCGGACCTGGTGACCGAGCTGGCGGCCGAGTTCGGCGCCCAGTGCGTTGTGGTGGCCGTCGACGCCCGACGCGCCGCCGTCGACGCATCGAGGTTCGAGGTGACAACGCACGGCGGTCGGACGTCGACAACCCTCGACGCCGTGGCCTGGGCGCAGGAGGTCGAGAACCGCGGCGCGGGCGAGATCCTGCTCACGTCGATGGACCGCGACGGCACCCGCGAGGGCTTCGACCTCGAGCTCACGCGCGCGGTGTCCGACGCGGTGGGGGTGCCGGTGATCGCCAGCGGCGGCGTGGGCACGCTGGCACACCTCGCCGAGGGGGTGATCGAGGGCGGCGCTGACGCGGTGCTGGCGGCGTCGATCTTCCACTTCGGCGAGCACACGATCGCCGAGGCCAAGGACGAGCTCACCCGGGCCGGCCTGATCGTCCGGCCGGCCTAGCGCCCTAACCTCCAGGCGTGGCCGACCCCGGCGAGGACGTAGCCGCCCCGGTGCCCGACGCCGCCACCATCGTCGGTCTCCTGGCCGACGACGACCGGAGGAAGCGTCCGGACCTGACGGAAACCCGCCGTCGGCGATGGCGTGGCAGAGTCGTCGGTCGCGCCCGGCTGCCGCTAGCGTCGTTCGTGTGCCGGACCCCGCCACGGTGACCACTGACGACGGCACCGCGAGCGAGAAGCTGCCGATCAAGATGCTCAACGATCGGGTGCTCGTGCGCATCGCGGGTCCGGAGGGCGAGCGGCGTTCGTCGGGCGGCATCCTCATCCCCGCCACCGCCCAGACGTCCAAGCGGTTGGCGTGGGCCGAGGTCGTGGCCGTGGGGCCGAACGTGCGCGCCATGCAGGCGGGCGACCACGTGCTGTTCGCGCCCGAGGACCGCTACGAGGTCGAGGTCCGCGGCGACGACTACGTGATCCTGCGCGAGCGTGACGTCCACGCAGTGGCGTCGACCCGGCTGGGCGAGGCCTCGACGGGCCTCTACCTGTAGGCACCCCCGCCGGCCGACCCCATCACGCGAACCGGCGTTCGAAAGGGCCGGAATCCGTCGCACCGGAAACGCCGCATCGGTGTCAGGCGGCCCATGCAGCCACCTTCCGTAACAATTTGCGCGCACAGTGTGGCGTGGTGCCCAAATCGGCCGTGACAGTGCGACCCGGCGCACGTTCCGTTGACACGGATCGCGGCGGAGGGGGTACACCTATGGGTGAACACGACGAAGGAGGGAGCCGGCATGGGAATCGTGATCCTGATCCTGTTCGCACTCCTGGCCCTCTCGTCGGTGAACGGTTGTGATTCGATCGGCGGCAACGGCGACTTCGACTTCGGCATGAGCAACGAGGCGACCGCGAGCGACGGCACCAGCACGAGCGACGGCACCAGCACGAGCAACGGGCTGCCGACGTGCGACGGCGTGGTCGTCATCAGTGTGGACTCCGAGTCCGTACGGGTGCCGGGCGACACGGGCATCTTCTCGTCGGCCTCCTCCGCGTGCGGCATGTCGGAGGGGCGGGGTAGCGAGGACGCGGTCGTCGTGTTGCAGGACGCGCTGACGCGCTGCAATCGCGAGGACGTGGCCGTCGACGGCGAGTACGGCCCCCAGACCGCAGCGGCGGTGGCGGATGTGCAGAGACGGGCCGGGAACACGGCGGACGGCGAGTACGGCCCGGCGACCCTCCAGGCGATGCGCTGGCCCACGACGTCGACGTCGGGGGACACCGACTGCGTCGCGGGCCCGTCGTCGGGGACCACCGGCGGTGGCTCCTCGTCGTTGCCTCCGACGGACTGACGCGGATCCGACAATGATGGTGTGAGATGCGACGTGAGGAGAGGCGTCTGAGGCGCGGGGGCCGAGTCAGGACCGCGATCGCCGCCGTGGCCGCCGTGGGCGTTGCCGCCCTCGGCATCGGGTACTGCTCGAACCAGTTCGGGTTCAACGAGTCCGAGGAGGGCCGGGGCGTGAGCAGCCGCCTCGTGTTCCCCGCCTCCGAGCTCGAGACGACCCTGGGCCTGATGGCGGTCCAGAACAGCGTCGAGCTCAGGGTCACGCACGACATCGAGATCCTCGGCCGCACGCAGGACATCTACACCGATGTCTTTTCCGCCCAGGTGCCGGGCCTGCTGGAGTTCCGCGTCGAGGACCTGCCCGACATCGAGGTGTCGGGCGACAACGAGGTGAGGGTCACGATCCCCAGGGCCAACGTCTTCGTGCAGGAACGCGTGGAGCAGCTGCGCGAGCCCGTGACGTTCACGGTCGAGGATGGGCGCATCTTCGATGCGGGCGGCCTGCCCGTCGAGGAGGGGACGCGCGTGTTCCTCGAGGACGGTACGTACTCGACCGGGGCGTTCGTCTTCGATCCCGAGGAGTCGGAGAGCATCCTGACCAAGGCGGTCGATGGCATGACCCTCGGCCTCACCGACCTCAACGCCGGAACCGCCGAGAACGTCCTCAAGATCGGGCAGCTGGCCACGCTCAACCCCGCCTGCATCAGGCTGGTCGCCGAGCGGATAGGCCTCGAGCAGCTGTTGGGAGCCGGCATCCGCGACCATCTGCTGCGCAAGGGGTTCAGCGCCCAGAACATCGACATCGAGTTCACGGGCGACTTCCCCGCCTACGACCAGTTCCCCGACGAGACCGGCGCGACGTTCGAGGAGGCCCGGCGCAGCGTCGAGGCGGGGCTGGCCGGCGACAACCAGAAGACGATCCAGTTCTCGACCGACTGCGACTCCGACTCGATCGCGGAGCCCGACAGCACCGTCTTCATCACGTCCGCCGCCACCTGACGCAATCGGATTCTGTGGCCCGCAGACCGGGCCGTAGCATGGCCCGGTGCCGGCCACCCCCCCTGCGACCTCGATCGAGGCGACGGACGAGCAGCTGGGCCAGGTCCGCTACGACGCCGACGGGCTGGTGCCCGCCATCGTGCAGGACCACGCCTCGGGGCAGGTGCTGATGCTGGCGTGGATGACCGCGGCGACGCTGCGGCTCACGCTGGCCGAGGGCCGCACCGTGTTCTGGAGCCGCAGCCGCCAGGAGGTCTGGCGCAAGGGCGAGACCTCGGGCGACGTCCAGTACGTGCGGTCGGCCCACTACGACTGCGACGGCGACGTCCTGCTGTTCGTGGTTGATCAGCGCGGGGGCGGGGCCTGCCACACCGGCGAGCGCTCGTGCTTCTTCCGGGCGTTCGGATCGGGTTCCGGGGCGGCGGCCGGTCGACAGGCGACCGGCCCGGTCGCCGGAATCGGCCGAGCGCCGTGATCAACCCGTCGCGCGACGAGTTCCGGTCGCTGGCCCGCGTCCACACCGTCATCCCGATCTGGCGCGAGCTGCTTGCCGATCTCACCACGCCCGTGGCCGCCTATGCCCGGCTCGTGGGCGAGGGGACAGGCTTCCTGCTGGAGTCGGTGGAGCACGGCGAGGCGCGCTGGAGCCGCTGGTCGTTCATCGGGCGCAATCCGCTGGCAACGCTGACTGCTCGGGGCCGCACGGTGGACGTGGCCGGCTGGGTGCCACCCTCGGTCCCCCGCGAGCGCGGGATCCTCGCGGCGCTCGAGGAGCTGCTCCGGGTGTGGCGTGCACCGTCGCTCCCCGACCTGCCGCCCCTCCACGGGGGCGTCCTCGGCTATCTCGGCTACGACGTCGTCCGCGAGATCGAGCGCCTGCCCGACGTGCCACCGGACGACCTGGGCCACGCCGATGCCGTCGTCTCGGTCATCGGCCAGCTGGCCGCCTACGACCACTGGCGCCAGCGGGTGGTGCTGATCGACAACGTGGTCGTGCCCGACGACGCGACCGAGGGCCAGCTCGATGCGCTCTACGACGGCGCCGCCGCCCGCCTCGACGAGCTGGCGGCCGACGGCGCGCGCCCGCTCGACGAGCCGCTCGTCGAGCCGCCGGCCGACGACGATCCCCTGCCCGACGTGCGGTCCACCATGGGCACCGACCTGTTCGCCCGGGCCGTGGAGGTCGCCCGCGAGCACATCCTGGCCGGCGACATCTTCCAGGTGGTGCTGTCGCAGCGCTACGACTTCGACCTAGACGCCGACGCTTTCGACGTCTACCGGGTGCTGCGCCAGGTCAACCCCAGCCCGTACATGTACTTCGTGCGGCAACCCGGCCGTGGGACCGGGTCGCCCGGCCCGAGCGGCCGTGGGAGCGGGACACGGGGGTTGACGCTGGTGGGGGCGTCGCCCGAGCCCATGGTGCGGCTGACCGATGGGCGCGTGATCTCCCGGCCCATCGCCGGAACGCGTCGCCGGGGCACGACCGACGAGGACGATGCGCGCCTCGCCGCCGAGCTGCGTGAGCATCCCAAGGAGATCGCCGAGCATGTCATGCTCGTCGACCTGGCCCGCAACGACGTGGGGCGCGTGGTGCGCTTCGGCACCGAGCGGGTCGACGAGTACCTGACGCTCGAGCGCTACAGCCACGTCATGCACCTGACGTCGCAGGTGTCGGGCGAGCTGGCCGACGGCCGCAGCGCCATCGACGTCCTGCGGGCCACCCTGCCGGCCGGCACGGTGTCGGGCGCCCCCAAGGTGCGGGCGATGGAGATCATCGACGCGCTCGAGCCCACCAAGCGGGGCCCGTACGCCGGCGTGGTCGGGTACCTCGACTTCTCGGGCAACATCGACACCGCGATCGCCATCCGGACGATGGTCGTCGACGACGACGGCCGGGCGTCGGTCCAGGCCGGCGCCGGCATCGTGGCCGACTCGGTGCCCGAGCACGAGGACCTCGAGTGCCGCAACAAGGCCCGGGCGCTGCTTGCCGCCGTGCCCGCAGCGCGCCGCATGACCGCCGCCCGGCGCGGCCGGTCGACGTCGCCGACGACGGTTCCGACCGGCGACTGAGCGTCCCCGCCGGTCCTGCCGGACACCACGAACGGCACCGGGCCGCGCGGTGCCAGACTGGCCGTATGCCCGCCGGCGGCCCGATCGACCTCCGCACCGTCCTGGGGTGGTTCCCCGAGGCCCGCGACGTGGTCAGGGTGGCGGGGCAGGACGCGATCGCCTACCTGCAGGGCCAGCTCAGCCAGGACGTCGACGCGCTCGCCGTCGGGTCCAGCGCCCGCTCGTTCGTGCTGCAGCCGACCGGCAAGGTTGACGCCTGGGTCCGGGTGAGCCGCATCGCCGCCGACGAGGTGGTCCTCGACGTCGACGGGGGACACGGGGATGAACTGGCCGCCCGCGTGCGGCGCTTCCTGCTCCGCACGAAGGCCGACGTCGACGCCCTCGACTGGCGGGCCGTCGCAATCCGCGGCCCGGGGGCCGAGGCCGTCCACGCTGACGTGGGGGACGGGGCGCTGGTGGCGCCGGCAAGGTGGCCGGGCGTCGATGGCGTGGACCTGCTGGGCCGAGCCGTGGAACCGCCCCCGGGCGTTGCCGAGGTCGACGCATCCGCATACGAGAGCCTGCGGATCCGGTCGGGCGTGCCGCGCATGGGCGCCGAGCTGACCGGCGCCACCATTCCCGCCGAAGCTGGCCGGTGGGTCGTCGACGCCTCGGTCAGCTTCACCAAGGGCTGCTTCACCGGCCAGGAGCTGGTCGCCCGCATCAATAGTCGCGGCGGCCACGTCCCCCGACACCTCCGCGGGCTGGTCGCCGACGCCGGGGAGCTGCCGCCCGTGGGCGCGCCCGTGGTGGTCGACGGCGCGGAGGTCGGCAAGGTGACGTCGGCGGCCCCGGCGCCCGGCACCGGTCGTGCCCTGGCGCTGGCCTACGTCGGCCGAGCCGTGACTCCGCCCGCCGCCGCCGAGGTGCGCCACGGCGGGGAAGCGTTGCCCGTCACCGTCGTCGACCTGCCGATGGACTGACGGTGGCGACGCCCAGCCACTACGACGTGCTCGGCGTCCCGGTCAGCGCCACGCAGGCCGAGGTGCGGGCCGCGTACAGGGCTGCCGCGCGTGACCACCATCCCGACGCCGGCGGCGACGCCGCCCGCATGCGGGCGCTCAACGTCGCGTGGGCGGTGCTCGGCGACCCCGTCCGCCGCGCTGCCTACGATCGGGCCCTGGCCGGAGGCGCCCTAGACGCGGGGTTCGTCGCATCGGACACGGTGCCGCCGACCTACGCAAGCTGGGAGACCGATGGCGACCACTGGCCGATTGATCCTGACGCACGTCTGACGGCGGACGAGTGGGCCGACCTGGCCGACGGCAGGCCCATCGCCCCGACGCGGGCGCTCCAGGGGTGGTGGGCGATCCTGCCGCCGGCCATGCTGCTGGCGGCCATGGCCCTGTTCGTGGCCGGGATCTTCTTCACCTCCCCGACCCTGATGGCGTTCGCCGCCGGTGCCTTCATCGTGGCGGCCGGGCTGTTCGTCCTCGCGCCCCTGCGGGCCATGGCCAGGGGACCGAGACGGTGACTTCGGCGCGTGCCCTTCGGAGCATCCCATTCGCGGGGCCTCTAGGGTTCGGGCCCATGTCCGAAGTCGCTTACATCGCCAAGCTCACCGCTGCCGACGGCAAGCGCGACGAGGCAATCGCCGCCCTCGGTCGCCTCGTGGAGGCGGCCGAGTCGGAGCCGGGGACCCTGCACTACGTCCTCTACGCCGACACGACCGACCCGGCGACGATCTGGTTCACAGAGCTCTACGCCGATGAGGCGTCCTTCGAGGCCCACATGTCGAGCCCGGCGATGGCCGAGGTGGTCGGCTCACTGGGTGGACTCATGGGCGGTCCCCCGGATCTGCGCCGCGTCGAGGTCGTCAAGCGCAAGGGCGACGCCGTCACCGGATGACCGCGGTGCGCGATGGCTGACCGGCGGGTGGCGACCTACCTCGACCGCATCGTCGCCGCCCACCGGGAGGCGGCGCGCGCCGACACACGGCGGCTCGACCCGCTGATCGCGGAGGCCCGGGCCCTGCCAGCGGGCCGGGGGTTCGCCGCCGCCCTCCGCTCTGCCACCGGGATGAGTGTGATCGCCGAGGTCAAGCGGCGATCGCCTGCCAAGGGCGACCTCGATGCGCGCCTCGATCCGGCCGAGCTCGCCCGGGCCTACGAGCGCGGCGGTGCCGCCTGCCTCTCGGTGCTCACCGACCGGGAGTTCTTCGGCGGCTCGCGCGACGACCTGCGCGCCGCCCGCGGGGTCACTGCCCTTCCGGTGCTGCGCAAGGACTTCACCGTGGCCGCGACCGACGTGTGCGACGCGCGGCTCATGGGCGCCGACGCCGTGCTCCTCATCGTCGCCGCCCTCGACGACTCCGAGCTGCGCGACTTCCACGCCCTGGCCGGCGAGCTGGGCGTCGACGCGCTGGTCGAGGTGCACGACGAGGCCGAGCTCGAACGGGCCTTGGCCGCGGGCGCCCGCCTGGTGGGCGTCAACCAGCGCGACCTGGTCACCTTCGAGGTCGACGCCACCCGGGCGGTGCGGGTCGGCCGGGCGCTGGCCGAGCGCAGCCGCGACGTCGTCCGGGTGGCCGAGTCCGGCATCAGGGGCCCGGAGGACGCCGCCGCCCTGGCCGCCGCGGGGTTCGACGCGGTCCTCGTGGGGGAGTCGCTGGTGATCTCCGGCGACCCCGTCGCCGCCGTCCACGCGCTGCGGACCGCCGGGTCCGGCTAGCGGCTCGAACGAGCGGATCCCGCTTCGGGGCCGGCGGGCCCGGTCGCTAGCCTGCCAGCGTGTTCGTCAAGATCTGCGGCGTCACCAGCGAGGAGGACGCTCTTCTGGCCGTGGCCATGGGGGCCGATGCCGTCGGGTTCATCTTCGCCCCGTCGCCGCGCCAGATCGCCCCGCAGAAGGCGGCCGACATCGCCAAGCGGCTGCCCGCCGAGATCGTCACGGTGGGAGTGTTCCGGGACGAGTCACGCCAGCGGGTCGTCGACACGATCCACCGCACGAAGTTGCGGGCGGCGCAGCTCCACGGGCGGGAATCACCCGCCGACTCGCACTGGATCCGCCAGCGCGTCCGGCTAGTCATCAAGGCGTTCGCCGCGGGTGACCCCGAGCTCGACGCCGCCGACGACTACGGGGCCGACGCCATCCTCATCGACTCGGCGACCCCCGGCTCGGGCGACGTCTTCGACTGGTCGCTGGCCGAGGGCGCACCGTCCAACCGCCGGGTGATCCTCGCCGGCGGGCTCACCCCGGCCAACGTGGCCGACGCCGTGCGCGCGGCTCGGCCGTGGGGTGTCGATGTGGCCAGCGGCGTCGAGTCGGCGCCCGGCCGGAAGGACGCCACCAAGATGCGGGCGTTCGTGGTCGCGGCCAAGGGGGCCGAACCGCCGGAGGCGCTACCCCAGGGCGACCGCCTCGACCGGCCCTTCGACTGGATGGTCGACGAGCGCTCATGAGCCCGCCGAGCGCGACGTTGATGGGCGACCCCGGGACCCGGGGACGATTCGGGGAATTCGGCGGCCTCTTCGTCCCCGAGACGCTGGTGCCGGCGTGCCAGGAGCTGGAGCGAGCCTTCCGCGAGGCGTGGGCGGACGCTGGCTTCCGCGGCGAGCTCGATCGCCTGCTGCGCGACTACGCGGGCAGGCCGTCGCTCCTCACCGACTGCGCCAACCTGTCCGCCGAGCTGGGCGTGCGGGTGCTGCTCAAGCGCGAGGACCTCAACCACACCGGGTCGCACAAGATCAACAACGTCCTCGGTCAGGCGCTGCTGGCCCGGCGCATGGGCAAGACCCGGCTGGTGGCCGAGACCGGGGCCGGGCAGCACGGCGTGGCGACCGCCACGGCGGCCGCGCTGCTGGGGCTCGACTGCACCGTCTACATGGGCGACGTCGACATGGAGCGCCAGGCCCTCAACGTCTTCCGCATGCGGCTGCTGGGCGCCGAGGTCCGGCCCGCGTCGGCCGGCAGCCGTACCCTCAAGGACGCCATCAACGAGGCCCTGCGGGACTGGGTGGCCACCGTCGAGTCGACCCACTATTGCCTGGGCTCCGCGATGGGCCCGCATCCGTACCCGTTCCTGGTGCGGGAGCTGCAGCGGGTCATCGGTGACGAGGCGCGGGAGCAGTGCCGGGCGCTGCTGGGTCGCGACCCCGACGTGGTCGTGGCCTGCGTGGGCGGCGGGTCCAACGCCATCGGCATCTTCTCGGCGTTCGTGGATCTTCCGGGCGTGGACCTGGTGGGCGCGGAGCCGGCCGGCGGCGCTGCCGTCGGCCACGGCGTGCCGGGCGTGGTCCACGGCTCCAAGTCGCTGCTGCTCCAGGACGAGGAGGGCCAGGTGCTGGAGGCCGAGTCGGTGTCCGCGGGCCTCGACTACCCGGGCGTCGGACCCGAGCACGCCTTCCTGGCCACGATCGGCCGGGCCCGCTACATCCCGGTGACCGACGCCGAGGTGCTCGACGCCTTCGCCCTGCTGGCGCGCACCGAGGGCATCATCCCGGCCCTGGAATCGGCCCATGCGCTCGCGTGGATCAGCCGCGAGCGGGGGAGCCTCGCCGGCAAGGTCGTGCTGGTCAACATGTCGGGGCGCGGGGACAAGGATGTGGAACAGGTCGCCAGGCTCATAGGGGACGCGGGCGGGACCGGGGCTGCGGGCGGTCCCGGCGGATGACGACCGGGGTGGCGCTGACCGGTGCCCTCGAGTCGCGCCTGAGAGGCGTTCGCGCTGCGGGGCGCAAGCTGTTGGTTCCGTACCTGACCGGGGGACTGCCGGGTTGGGAGCGGGTCGTCGAGGCCGTCGCCGACGCCGGCGCCGACGCCATCGAGGTGGGCATCCCCTTCTCCGACCCGGTCATGGACGGGCCCACCATCCAGGCCGCCTCGGAGCGGGCGCTGGCGGCCGGCGCGACGCCCCACGCCATCGTCGATGCCTTGAACCGGCTCGACGCGGGGGGTGTTCCGCCGGTCGTGATGACCTACTACAACACCGTCCACCGCGCCGGCCACGAGCGCTTTGCGTCCTCGTTGGCGGCGGCGGGCGTGGCGGGGGCCATCGTGCCGGACCTGCCCCTCGAAGAGGTGGGGGACTGGGCGGACGCTGCCGACGCCGCGGGGGTGGCGACCATCCTGCTGGCGGCGCCCACGGCTTCGGCCGAGCGGCTGGTGCGGATCTGTGCCCGCAGCCGCGGCTGGGTCTACGGCGTCGGCCTGCTCGGCGTCACGGGCGAGCGTGACCGGCTGCAGCGCAGTGCGCTCGACATCGCCGCGCGGCTCAAGGCCGTGACCGACAAACCCGTTCTGGTGGGGGTGGGCGTGTCCAATCCCGCGCAGGCCGCCGAGGTGGCTGCGGTGGCGGACGGTGTGATCGTCGGGTCGGCGCTGGTGCGACGGCTGCTCGACGGGGGCGGGCCCGACGAGGCGGCCGCGTTCGTACACGAGCTTCGCGCCGGCCTGGACGATGTCGTGTGAGCGAGCGCGTCCCGCCGCCCCCACCCCCGCCGCTGCCACCACCTCCGCCCCCGGCGTTCCGCCGGTCCCCTCCGCCACCGTGGGGTCCCCGACGGCGCTCGCGGCTGCTGACGACCATCGCCGTCGTCGCATGTCTCGGCGTGACCGGCGTAGCGATCTACCTCGTCACCGACGATCGGGGGGTGGGGCATCCCGACGAGTGGGATGAGCGCGTTGTCGACCTGGTCGCCTTCGTCGAGGACGAGCGGGGGCTGCGCTTCGACCATCCCGTGGCCGTCGACTTCCTCACGCCCGCGCAGTACTCCGAGCGGACCCGCATCGACGAGTCGGAGCTCAGCCGAGAGGACCGGCAGCTGATCGAGGATGGATCCGCCCCGCTCCGGGCGCTCGGGCTGGTCCCCGTCAGCTTCGATGCACTCGAGTCGGCGAACGAGCTGTCGGACACGGGGACGTTCGCGTACTACGACCCCCTCCGGGAACGCATCACCGTGCGGGGCACCGAGATGACGACCGACCTGCGGGTCACGCTCGCGCACGAGCTCGTCCACGTGCTCCAGGATCAGCACTTCGATCTCGACGCCATGCTGGACGACGGTGATCCCACGGCCGATCGGCTGTCGGGGTACCTGGCGCTCATCGAGGGCGACGCGACGCGCATCGAGGAGGCGTACGTCGGCTCGCTGTCCGACGACGACCGCGCAACCTACCTGGACGCCATCGGCCGGGCATCCGGCGAGGCGGAGGAACAGCTCGGGGACATCCCGGGAGTGCTCATGGCCATGCAGGGCGCGCCGTACGCGCTCGGGCCCTCGCTCGTCGAGCTGATCGCGGCCGAGGGCGGCAACGACGCCGTCGACGATGCCTTCGCGGATCCGCCGGCGTCGACCGAGCACATAGTCGATCCGCGCTCCTACTTCGCCGGCGACTCTGCGGACGAGGTGACGGCCCCGGCCGTGCCCACGGGGGGCGACCAGATCGGCGAGGACGACAGGGTCGGGGCACTGCCGCTCTTCCTGTTGCTCAGCGAGCGGATCGATCCGCTGGACGCGCTTTCCGCGGCCGACGGCTGGGGCGGTGACGCCTATGTGGTCTACGACCGCGGGGGGACGGCCTGCGTGGACCTGGCGGTCCAAGGTGACTCGGCCCGCGACGGTGAGGAGCTGCTCCGGGCGTTCGAGGCATGGGTGGCCGCGGGGCCACCGGGCGCCGCCCAGGTGCGCTCCGACGGCGACCTGGCGCTGGTCACCGCATGCGACCCGGGCAACCAAGGCGACCCGTCGGGCCTGGCGGTCGACGCCCTGACGCTGCCGACGGCGCGGGCGCAGGTCATGCTGGCCGCGGGCGGGACGGCCGGCGACGTCGACGAGGCGTTCGACGCCGCTGACTGCTTCGTGCGGACCGTACCCCTCGACCAACTCGTGGAGGCCAACGAGTCGCCCGAACCGCCGGCGGCGGTCATGGCGGCTATCGACCGGGCGGTCGCGGGGTGCCGGGTGCGCTGAACCGGCTGGTGAGGTGGCTGCGGAAGAACGCCAGCGTGCGATCCCAGGCGAGCTCAGCCGCGGCCTCGTCGTACGCCGGCTGGTCCGACTCGAAGAACCAGTGGCCGGTGCCCGGGTACCGGTGGAACGTGACGTCCTTGTCGAGGACGTGCAGCTCCGACTCGAGCAGCGTCAGCTCGTCATCCGCGACCCACGGGTCGGTCTCGGCGAAGTGGCCCAGGAACGCCGAGCGGGCCGGCGCCATGTCGATGGACTGCGACCCGTAGAAGACGGTGGTCGCGTCGACCACCTCGGGCATGCGCCCGGCCAGCCACAGGGCCCAGGATGCCCCCATGGAGAACCCGAGCACGCCCACCGGGGCGTCCGGGGTCGCGGGCATGCCCCGCAGCGTGAGGAGGCTCGACCGCACGAGGTCGAGGGTGGCGTCCATGTCGGCGTCGGCGAGCAGGGCCTTGGCCACCTCGGGATCGCGGGTGGTCTTGCCGCCGAAGAGGTCCGGGGCGAGCGCGACGAACCCGTTGTCGGCCAGCCGGTCGCAGAGGCCCTTGAAGAACGGGGTGAGTCCCCACCAGGCGTGGAGCACGAGGATGCCGGGACCCGATCCCTCGTCCGGGACGATGACGTAGCCCGTGCCGACCGATCGCGAGCGCATCGATCCGACGGTAGCGACGCGGCCGCGCCGCCCCAACCCGTCGGGGTGCGGGATTCTGGGACGCCGGAACGCAGCCGGGAGCGCGTGAGGGGGCCCCTTCCGGCGCCTGTACGCTCGACCGTCGTGCCCCCCGGCGAGCAACACGACGGCTGCCTGTTGTGCGCGGCCGCGCGCATCACCCCCTGGTACCACGAGGACGAGGTGTGCTGGATCGCCGACTGCGAGATCTGCGCGACGCCCATGGTCGTCTGGCGTTGGCACGGGGTGGATCCATCCGCCGCCGACCTCGAGCACATGCTGGGCCGGCTGGCCGCCGTCGCCGACCGGGTGTTCGACGGTCACTACGTCGACGACAACATGCGGAACATCCCGGACCACTTCCACGCCCACGCCCGTCCCCGGGGCGGGTTCTTCGGCCATGGGTTCCGCCGCGCCGGGAGTGAGGAGGCCTCGTGAGCGAGGTCGAGGCCGGGGGCGAGCCCTCGGTCCTGAACGTCTACGAGGCGCTGGGCGGCCAACCGTTCTTCGACGACCTCGTGGAGCGTTTCTACCGGCGGGTGACGATGGATCCCCTGCTGCGGCCGCTGTATCCCGACGACCTCGCCGGCCCACGGCGCCACTTGGCCCTGTTCCTCGGCCAGTACTGGGGCGGCCCCACCACCTACTCCGACGAGCGGGGACACCCCCGTCTGCGGATGCGCCACGCGCCGTTCGTCATCGGGGAGCCCGAGCGCGACGCCTGGCTGCGCCACATGGGTGCCGCCCTCGACAGCTTGATGCTCGAACGCGGCGTCCACCCGGTCGTCGAGGCCCGGCTGCTCGACTACTTCGCCATGACCGCCGACGCGATGGTCAACGCTCGCTGAGGCCCGCGCTTCGTCAGATCGGGCGCCGCTCCGGGCGGGGGACCGGCAGGTCCCAGTCGGCCGGGCGCCGGCGGGACCGCAGGCTGGTTCGACCGATCGACCGGGTCCATAGGCTCTCGGCACGCATCCCGAACGTGTGGTGGTCCAAGGGGCCTGGCACCCTGACCAGCACACGTTCGACGCCAGCGAGCGCGGCATTCGGCGAGAGGGGACGGGAACAGTGGACCCAGGTGAGTTCAGGGGCAGGATCGGCCGGTACCACTGGGAGTCCGAGCCGTGGTGGCCCACCGAGCCGGCGCCTCCGGAGGGGGCACCCAACGTGCTGGTGGTGCTCCTCGACGACGTCGGGTTCGCCCAGTTCGGCTGCTTCGGCTCCGACATCGCCACCCCCACCTTCGATCGCCTGGCCGCCGGGGGGCTGCGCTACGCGAACTTCCACACGACGGCCCTGTGCAGCCCGACACGCGCCTGCGTCCTCACCGGCCGGAACCACCACACGTGTGGGATGGGCAGGATCATGGAGCTCGCCAGCGGATTCCCCGGCTACGACGCCCGCATTCCCCGCTCCTGCGGGTTCCTCCCGGAGATGCTGACCCCCCACGGCTATGCCGCCTACGCCGTCGGCAAGTGGCACCTCACGCCGGAGGAGGAGCTCCACCTCGGCGCCCGCCGCGATCGCTGGCCGCTGGGCCGGGGCTTCGAGCGCTTCTACGGGTTCTTCGGGGGCGAGACCCACCAGTTCGTCCCGGCGCTGGTCCACGACAGCCATTTCGTCGAGCCGCCGAGCACCTACGACGACGGCTACCACCTCACCGAGGACCTCGTCGACCGGGCCATCGAGTACCTGGATGACGTGCGCCACGTCGACGTGGACAAGCCCTGGCTGCTCTATCTCGCGACGGGCGCCTGCCACTCGCCCCACCAGGCGCCCCGGGACTGGATCGACCGCTACCGCGGCCGGTTCGATGCGGGCTGGGACCAGTGGCGGGAGGCCGCCCTGCGTCGCCAGATCGCCGGCGGGCTCCTACCGGCCCACACCGCGCTGTCGCCCCGGCCCGACTGGGTGCCGGCCTGGGACGACCTCACGTCGGAGGCGCGCCGCGTCTACGCCCGGTACATGGAGG